>JGI24714J26587_10000546_pt1 | contig 27221 bp, 29 predicted proteins | sample BioPla4DNA2_FD_26587 | JGI IMG/M metagenome (IMG submission 26587)
GTTGCTAGTGTTATTGCAGCCGGTACGCAGCTTTTAGTTCAAATACCTGGAATTAAAAAAACAAAGTTTAAATATTCTTTTGCTTTAGATTTTAAAGATAAATATGTAAGAAAAATTATTATCTTATCTACACCCGTGCTAATAAGTGTTGCAATCAATGATATTAATAAAATAGTAGATAGATCATTAGCATCAACTCTTATTCCGGGAAGTATATCTTCGTTAAATTATGCTTCCAGACTCAATTTACTTATTCTTGAAGTGTTTGTTAAATCTATTACTACGGTTATATTTCCAATATTATCCAAAGNAGCCAGTAAAGAAAATTATTCAGGTCTAAAAACAACAATGAAGCATAGTATAAATGTTATTATAATGATTATTATTCCTGCAACTGTAGGTATAACGGTTTTAGCAGAGAGAATAGTTGTTGTTGCATTTCAACGTGGTGTTTTTGACACAGTTGCTACTCAAATGACAACAGGAGCATTAATTTTCTATTCATTGGGACTTATTGGAACGGCTATAAGATTGTTATTAAATAAAGTATATTACTCATTACAAGATACAAAGACCCCTATGATAAATGGACTGATATCTATAGGTTTAAATATTGTACTGAATTTAATCTTAATTAGGTTTATGCAGCATAATGGATTAGCATTAGCAACCTCTATTGCTGGCATAATTTCAACAGGTTATTTAATGTTTGGTTTGAATAAAAGAATAGGTAAGATTGAATATAGAAATGTACTCAATTGTTTTGTTAAATCATTAATTGCTTCACTAATAATGGGGATTATTGTTTACACAGTCAATGGATTTCTAATATCTTCTTCTGGATTTATCAATCAAGTTATTCAATTACTTGGACTAGTAGTAATAGGAGGATTAACGTATTTTGTTGCTATATCTTTAATGAGAGTTGATGAAATATCTTGGTTTATGCGGCAAATAAAAAAAAGAAAGAAGAAGAACTAATGTAATGGTGTCACCGCCGGTGTATAATTGACCTATAGAGTGTGCGGTCAAAAATATTCCGGCGTTAACATAACCGCATAAATTGTTAATGATTCATTTCCATTGTATCTCTGTCAACGTTGTTACTCAACAATCAAACCAGCTATATTAATAAATTAGTGTTGTGCATTAAAAAGTAATAAATTGCATTACCAATAAAATGGCAAAGCAAAAGCATAAGCAGACCAAATGTGGTAGTTTTGAATTGACAAGAAAAAAACTATTTCCACGGGGGTCAAACTTATGCCTGATATAATAATAGAACAAAGCCAAGAAGTAATCAATTATATAAATATGCTAAAGTTGCCTATTTCTAGAGCTTTGGAGAACCATATGGCTAATATGGTTTCAGGCATAATAACCACCGAGGGAAACAAGAATATTTCTAATGTCTATTCAAGGCTTACCTGTAACCGGAACCGTAGTAGTGGCTCAAGGTTCCTTGGAGAATATAAATGGAGTAACGAATACGTAGATTACAAGAGAATAAATCATTCTCTTAAAACCATTCGTGAGAATGTATCTGAGGATACTGTAGGTTTTCTCATAGTAGATGACTCTTTGAGTAAAAAAGACAATTCTACTAAGAAAATCGAAGGCCTCGACTATCATCATTCTCACAGTGATGGTAAGACCATGTGGTCTCACTGTGTGGTTACTTCCCATTACAAAATCTCCGAGTACTCCTTACCACTTAACTTTAAGCTCTATCTTAGAAAGCAGTTCTTTGGACAAAAATCCAAGAAGCTTTTTAAGAATAAGCAGCAGTTGGCAATGCAACTGATTGATGAATTTATGCCTGTTACAGAAACTACGTACTTACTTGTAGATGCTTGGTATACATCAGGAAAATTGATGCTTCATGCTCTTAAGAGAGGGTATCATACCATTGGGAGAATAAAATCCAATCGTGTGATTTACCCAAGCGGCATTAAGACCAATGTCAAAGAATTTGCCACGCATATACGTAGTAACGAAACCTGCACAGTTACAGCAGGAGACGATAACTATTACGTATACAGATATGAAGGTAAAATCAATAATCTTGAGAATGCCGTAATTCTTATATGTTGGAGCAAAAAAGATCTTTGTGACACACCAGCATTTATCGTAAGTAACGATGTAAGCCTAACCACCTCCACTATTATTGGATATTACCAGAACCGCTGGGATATTGAAGTAAGCTACCGGTATCATAAAAACTCATTAGGATTTGACGAATACCAGGTTAAATCATTAACTTCAATAAAGCGTTTCTGGAGTATGGTCTTTATGACCTATACTTTCCTTGAGCTCTTCAGGGTCTCTAAAAAGAGAACCTTGAAACTTGAGACCATTGGAGATACCATAGGGTATTTCCGCAAACAATATATGGTCTGTATTGCCAAGTTTGCATACTCTTGTGCAGAAAAAGGGGTAAGTCTTGATCATGTAATTGCCAAATTAGGGGTTGCTGCATAAAGTTTTACATTTTACTGCACAAGTCTAATTAATAAGATAATCGAATAAGGAGATGAATTTATAAAGAAACTTGCTAAAGTAATTTTTATTATTCTTTTTCGGTTATGTTCGGTAGAGAAATCACAAAAACAGATAGACAATTACCGTCGAATTAGATAATATGTTTATTAAAGATAAATTATTCTTATTATAACATAACCTATAAAAATTTAATATGGTGGGGGATTAAGGATATGAAGAAAAATATAGTTTGTTTGGTTTTACTTATTATCTTTAGTTTATCCGGATGCAATTTATTCGTAGATAAAGAGAGAAATGGAGAAATAGATGTGCAGACAACTGTAGAAGAAACTCCTTCTATTGATACCTCGAATGGGGCTGACAACACCCCGGGGAAAGATTTTTCGGATAAAGAATTATCGTATTCTGAACTTACTCAGATTGAGAAGGAACGCTATAATGAAATAAAGCAATCATTAGAAACAAATAAAGAATGGGGATTTAGCTTTTCCGGAGAAAAGAGTGAAATCGGAGAAATAAAATATGATTTTGATCAAGATGGATTAATTGAGACGATTTCGTATAAAACCAATTTTCAAACAAACCAGTACGGCGTCGATCTTGTAAAAAGTGTATCCTTGAATTATTGTAATAATTCCTTTGATTTTGAGTTTGAAAACTTTAATAATTACTTTTATTCCCCAACCCCCAGTAATGCTGCCATAGTCTTTTATGATGTTGATAAAGATGATAATTTTTTGGAGTTTAATTTGGTTAATAGTAACAAATTGTCTAATAGGGTTAAGAACACAATATTCAGAATTAATGGAGAGCAAATAGAAAAAATTGTTAGTATTGATAGTAAGATTATATCTGTTCCCGGTGATGGAAATATATATTATTGGAGCGGAAATATATTTGGGAGAAACAATTTGGACTATACCGTTGTTTATTATAATATAAATGATCGAAAGTTTGTCGTAAATGATGAACTTATTGGTAAAACATTAACAGCGGAATATAGATTTACTGTATATCTGACAAAAGAATCGGTTGTACATGGAGCGCCGGTGGATCCTGAGTATCTTTCTAAGAAGGCAAAAGAAAATTATATATTAGAACCAGGAGAAAAATTCACTGTAACAAGTTTAGATGGAGTTATTAATACATGGGTGGGAGAGGACGGTATTAATTATATTTTTTATAATGACAGTGGACTTAAGATTAGAACAGAAAGCGGTGTGGAAGGGTGGATTGGTGGTTTCCATATGGTTTACGACTAAATGCTTGGCACAGGTTTAAAGCTTCTTATGGATTATTATGCAGATACGATATTTAAAAAATATAACCGTTTATAGGGGGAGATTTTGTGAAGAAAATTGCTAAAGTAATTTTTATTATTCTTTGTATTTATTGTATCGTTTCAACTGCTTTATTTTTATATATATAATTAAGAATCGTGAATCATTTTTTCTACCAATCGGTACAAAACAAATAACACCTACTTTTCAAAACTCTTTAGCTACTGGTTATCCAATAGAACCAAGTGCTGAACCAAGTATTACCTATGGTGAGCCAAGTGAAATTATTTGTTGAAAATGTACAGGAGCTTTTTAATGCTTTAAAATCAAATACGAAAATACTGCTTAAACCAGGTACATATAATTTGGATGATATCACTAGTGAAGTAATTATTGATAGTATTGAAAATATAACTATTGAAGGGATGGGGGAGGATCCTGTTAATTTACAAATAGAAGATCCAAATAAAATCGTTATTAAGTTTGTAAATTGCAAAAATATACTTCTTAAAAATCTGAGAATTGGACATACATTTATATTAGATCCAGGATATTGTAGTGCTGAGGTATTATATTTTACACGTTGTAGAGAAATCAACATAGAAAAGAGTGAGCTTTACGGGTGTGGAGCATATGGGTTTGTCCTCAGCAATGTTGATGGATTTAATTTTATAAATTCAGTTATTACAGATTGTTCGATGGGGCTGCTGGCAATATATAACTCAAATAATATTATGATATTAGATAGCATACTTGAGAATAGTGGCGGGTTTGACTTGTTCAGTATAGACCGAAGCAAAAATGTTATTTTTGATAATTGTGATATTCGTGGAAATGAAATATGGTCATTTGAATATGAGCATTATTATTTATTTTCAGTTGTTGGTGAATCTGAAGTTAAAGTTAAAAATTCAAGAATAACTGATAATAAGGCACATTATTTTGAATACGGAAAAGGTTCAGTTATTCTTGAGAATACAATTTTAAAAGATAATGTTTTTTCAGAAGGAGAATATGAGTATGAATAGTGTCCGGACTATTTTTAGGAGCTTATATAAATCAAAATGAAATACTGCGAATAACGAAGATATTTAAAGAAAATGAGAGTATATTAAGGGAGGTAAGAGTATTGAAAAGAATTATATCAGGTATCATAAGTATTTTTCCAACTGTTTATATTATTTTGTCCACAGTAATCTTGTTTTACATCTTAATAAATGTAGAACCGGATGCTATTATTCGTGTAGAATATAGAATTTATGTTGTTATTGGTTTATTGCTGTTGGTTGTTTCGGTAATAACGGAATTTGTTTTGATGATTGTATATATAATTCATTCTGTGGCTGCTAACAATCGTTTAACTACACCGTATAAAATAGTTTGGGCATTGTGTTTATGGTTCTTTAATGTTTTTGCAGTCCCTGTATATTGGTATAAGTATATTCTTAAGCAATAAATTTATATACATATTTAATTTGTGCCATGCCGTAGTATTTATGTGAGGTGTAAATTATGAAAATAAAAAGAATAGTAATAATCTTGGTGGTGATAATATTATTGGCCGTTTCATATTATTACAAATCCTCAATTGGGTTTAATATTGAGAGAATAACCGGCACGCAGCAAGGAATGATAAATAAATATTTTCATACAAAGCTTAATGATAGGTCATTAATAAAAAACTTTGTTATAGAAAAAGATATAGGGTTTGACTACTGTATAGAGGTTGAATTAGCAGTTCCTGAAAATGATGTGAATGAAATATTTTCATATTATGATAAGTTTAAAAAAACTACAATTATAGAAATAGATGAAGAATATTTTGGAGCTCAAATGTATTCCAAAATAGGCGTAGACCTGTATAATTTCGATTATCAGTACAATATTTTTGGCTCCGTCTGCAGAAAAGTACTTTTTGGAATAAGCGAAACATATACCCAAAGAACTTCAACTCTTATATTTACAAAACCGGTTGACGGATATGTACACGTATATCTGTATATTGATAAGCTGGGCTGGGAACTTGCTGATTAGACGTTATTGAAGGAAAAACTGACAGTTGGTTTGAAGGCTTTTTATAAGGAGAAGGTTAATGAATATTGTTGTGATTAACGGCACAGAAATAAAAGGCTGTACTTATCGGATTAAGGAAGCATTTTTATCTGTGCTGAGGGATGGAAATGAAATAGTCGAGTATTATCTTCCTAAGGATATGCCGCATTTTTGCACCGGGTGCAAGACATGTTTTTTCAAAGATGAAAAACTATGCCCCCATGCGGAATATACGATGCCTATTTGGAATGCAATGCTTAAGGCCGACCTTCTTGTTTTTGCCGCTCCGGTATATGCTTTGCGCACCCCGGGGCAGATGAAAGCGTTGCTTGATCACTTATGCTGTCACTGGATGGTTCATCGTCCCGATAAAGCAATGTTTACAAAGCGTGCCGTTATTCTTACAAACAGTATCGGTGCTTCAAACCGGGAAGCGCAGAAGGATATCGCAACCAGTCTTCAATGGTTGGGGATTTCCGATGTAAGGTGTCTTGGATTTGGGCTGATGGAGGGAGTTAATTGGCAGGAATTATCCGATAAGCGGAAAAATAAAATTGAGCGAAAGGTCATTAATCTTGCGAAAAAGCACGTTCCGTTCAAACCAGGGCACATGGGACTTAAGGTAAGAGTTCTGTTTAATGTATGCAGAATGATTCACAAGGGACTCCTGAAAAAAGAAGAAACTCCTTCTGCCGACAATCAGCATTGGATTAATAACGGTTGGATATAATAAAAAAGTGAGGGAAGTAAAATGGGATCAAAAGAAGACTTTTATTCTGTGGTACAAGAAATCAGGTCAATTTTAAAAGATCCGGAAAACTTAAAATGCTCCTGTCCGAAAGTGAAATGCGAGTGGCACGGCAAATGCCGGGAGTGTGTGGCAATACACAGATATTATAAAGACCACGTACCTAATTGCTTTCAGCAATTTATAAATGATAAAATTAAAGCAATAGCTCAGATTGGTGAATTAATTGTTCAAGAAAAAGAAAAAACGCCTTCCGAGTATTGGGATTATGTTCGTGAGCAGGATAAGAAAGCGAAGGAATAGGGGATGGCAGCCGGAATTTAGGTGTTGAAAGATATAGAATCTCAATAGAGCAGGGTGATGGTCTTATTAGTATACTGGGTAGAAAGAAGGCTTAGAAATTGTATCGAAATCATTTTTGAATATGAGTAAATCAGCCACAAATTAAATAGACATTCTTAAAATGCTTTTTGTGATCTAGTTTCAAAAAAGAGCAGATTTATTGATTCCGTAGGATACTGAATCAAATAATATTTAGGCTTCAAGCGGAGTTAAATTTCCACCTGAAGCCTTTTAATGTTTTCACAAATTCAGCACCCTAAAGAATTACTTTTCAGTAACTTCTCCTACATATAAGAAGCCCTCCACATCACCCCATGAGTCATAGGTAGCTCTTAAATAAAATTTTGATCTCACATAGAATTCTGAATTTTGATAGAATGAAGCCCTCACAATAATACCGTCAATAGTACCGTCTTTTTTTATTCCGGCACCTAATATTTCAATATCATCCGCTGAAAAAATTATGTATTCATATGTGGTATTATGTATTTCCAGAACAGCTTCATTTATCTCATTAAAATTATCTATGTCTTCTTTTACATATGTTTCATGAAGTATATTCCTTAAGTCCTCAAGATAATACTTTGTACCATAATCCAAAATATAGTCAAATATTAAATTAAGATCACTGTATAAATCTTTTTCGGTGTAATACTCGTTTAAAGTCAAGTTATATATTGTCTGTAAGTCAGAAGTATATGTTGCATCGCTGGATATTGGTCTATCGGAATTTACAAACTTATATTTTGAAGATAAAAGACTCTTGCCGGAAGAACTGGTTTGACTTTTGCCGGAAGAACTGCTTTGACTGCTAGTGGAAGATCCGGCTTGTTTTCTAATGTTATTAACATTGCCGCCTGCGCTGCTAAGGGGTACTGCATTTAACTGGCTATAGGAAATGCTTTTTATATCCGCACAAATAGGTATTATATGGGTTGAAGAAATTGCAAAGTTTAAATTTGCCTCTCCTATTCCTGAGGATGTGATACCGATTAATTTACCGGACTCGTTGAATAAGGCTCCTCCGGAGTTACCGTGAGTAATTGGGATGGAAATTTGAATTAAGTTAACTCCATTTGCCTCCCAGAAGTTAGATATAATACCTGTTGATACTGTATTGAACAGTCCCAAAGGTGATCCGATAGCAACGGCGATACTTCCTTTATCGGAATCGCGAACTTGACCTATGGTTACCGGCTCGATGCCGACTTCATTTACTAATTTCAATATAGCGATATCAACACTGGAATCAGTGTATAAAACTCCTTCCACATCCACATAATTTCCATTGGAAAGGAGAATTTTAGCACTTTTTCCGCCCTCAATTACATGATAATTGGTAACGATTACACCGTCTTTTATAAAGAATCCGCTTCCTTGAGATTGTCCTCCCGGTACATCAACATATACGGCAACAACCTTGTGGTCATTTTTCTTTACTATATCTTTTACGGACATAATGGCGTCTTCATCGGTTGAATCAGGCAAGTAGGTTTGGATGGTATCTTCAGTGCTTATATCACCGGATTCGGCAATTTCACGATATGAAGACTCCAAGTCTTCGTTTCTTGCATTTAACTCATCTTCAAATATACCTTCCATGTATAGGTATTTCAATCCGTCATATGGTGTTTCAAGTATTACCACATTATTGTACAATAATGCTTCTCCTTGGCGGTGAACAGTTTCATTATCCTCTGTATATTCATAATCTGCATAGCAGACAAAATCTACTTTCAGAAGATATTCTATACCGTGTTCTTTTTCGTTTTTACCTAAAATAGATATATTCTCAAATCTAACAACATCCAAATCCATAAGAGAAAAGAATACGTCTTCTTGAATACGCATCAGATCATATTCCGGTCCGTTATATGCATATTTTTCATAAAATTCACGAGTGGATTTTAATCTATCCAGCTCTAAAATAGCCTCTTTGGTAAACTCGATAATTTCTTCTTCGGTATATTTACTGCCGTCGATACGAATGTTTGAACCTATTACTGTATTATTAGGCGGTGTATTCGAGTTTGTTAATCTCGAAAACAAAAGGTTTTTTCCAAGTATGAACATAATTGACAATAATATAATTCCCCCTGCAATACTTCCGCCAATAATAAGAAAAGTTTTGGTTTTATTGGAGGATTTAACTTGAGGATTGGAAGGAACATTTTGGTTTATTGGATAGTTCATATTGTTGTTTATATTATTGCTTGTGTTGTTATAATTAGAATTCATTTGGTTGTTAGGAGGCAAATTTGGGTTTTGTGGGGGTTGAGAATTAGTCGAATTAATTACCCCGTCATATTGAGTTGACTCTTGGCTGTTGTTATCCGAAGCGTCGTTTAAGGTGTTTGTATTATTTTCTAATGGATTGGATGCCTCAAATGTATCTTTAACAGTATTAATGTCATTAGCGTTATGTACGGGAAATTGGTTATATACTTGGTTTATAACGTTATTAAGCTTTGAAATATTATCATTTAGAAAACCGACAGTTGCATCGACTTTGTATGGGCTGTTCAAATAATTTGCAATTAAACTTGAGGGCATTCCCCTATCAATGCTAAAAGAAATAATTGCTTTATTCAGCGATGAAGCTCTTTGCAACTCTTGAATTACTTGTGTGGATGTATTTGAGTGGGAAGAAAAGATAAAAACTACCATGTCGCATTTTTCGATTGCGCGGGCTGTAGCTTCTCCATAGTATTGACCGACCGTAATATCCTGTGACGGAATCCAACATGGCAGACCCGTTTGCTTAAGTGAAAAATATACCTTTTCCGCAATAGCTCTATCGTTTGGAGCATGACAAAAATAAATCAATTTAACCACCCTTACTTTTTGTATTATAGTATTACTAATATTTTGAGAGAACTTAAATGTTACAAGTTTATTACAATATTAATATAATTATATTGTATGATTATTAGAAATACAAGAGTTTCCAGTGATTAGTGAAGAAATTTTTAAAATTGGCAAACTTAGAGAGTAAATGAATCATCTTAAAGTATAAATAATTTATATGAAAGGCATGTTGTGGTAAAATAGTTTTAAAGTACGAACTGTAGATTGTATTCAAAAACTTTAGTAAGGATGGAAAATTAATAAAAATGGGGTAAATAGTTATGAATTGCACAGTTGATATTAAAAAAGAAGGAAATAAAGTTTTGGCATATCTTCCTTTTGATCCGAGAACGGAGTTTAACATTCCTAAAGGTTCAATATATGTAAAATGCGTTATTGAAAACGTTCAATTTAAGTCTAAATTAATGTCCAGAGGCAGTGGACGTTATTGCATATTCTTTAGTAAGCAACTACTAAAAGATATTGGTATTGATGGCGAAGAAAAATTGAATGTTAATTTAAATATAGAACTTGACACTATTGCGGATATACCGCAGTTGACAGAAAGTCCTGAAATGATTAATAATGAAGTATTAAATGCTATTTCTCAACGGGCAAGTATTCGTAAATTTACTGATAAGGATATAGACCAGATTCAATTGAATACGATTTTGAATGCAGGACTTTGTGCGCCGTCGGCGATGAATAAAAGACCGTTTCATTTTGTCGTGACAAAAGACAGAGAGAAAATGGTAAGTATTATTGGTGATAATCCATATGTAAAAATGTTGAGGAGTGCTGCTGCATGTATTATTGTCTGTGGCGACAAAGTTGTTCAAGGTATTCCGGAATGGCTGTTGGCTGATTGTTCTGCTGCAACTCAGAATATTCTTCTTGCCATTCATTCAATAGGACTGGGTGGTGTTTGGTGCGGAGTAAAACAAGGCTCGAATTTTTATAAAGGTATAGTAAAGGAGTTTAATTTACCTAAACATATACGACCGATTTCTTTAGTTGCTTTTGGATATCCGGCAGAGGAAAAACAGCAACCCAATAGGTTTGAGTTGGGTAAAATACATCTTGAATCCTGGTAAGATAAATTCAGCCGGGAAATAGGCTATTCTTACTGTTACGGAGCACAAACATGTATCTTAAAACCGGTAAAGGAGATCAAAAATGGAAGTCAAGCATATTAAGGAGAATAAAAAGGATTTTTTAGATTTATTACTATTGGCAGATGAACAGGAGGATATGATCGATAGGTATTTGGAACGGGGAGATGTATTTGCCCTGTATGATGGAGATTTAAAAAGCATCTGTGTTGTGACGCAGGAAGGTGAAAATGTATTTGAACTGAAAAACATAGCTACATATGAAAAATACCGTGGAAGAGGTTACGGAAGATACATGATAAATTATATATTTGAGTACTACAAGGATAAGTGTAAAACATTTTTAGTAGGTACTGGAGACGTTCCCCGGTCAATTAGGTTTTATGAAAGCTGTGGATTTAAAGTATCCCACAGAGTTGAGAATTTTTTTACAGATAACTATGACCATCCTATGTATGAGGAAGAGGTTCAATTGGTTGATATGGTTTATTTAAAGAAAGAATTTTGACAGAAGAATAAAGGTGGACAAGTAAAATGAAAAAACTTTCTGAAATGAGCAACGAAGAGTTATGGAGATTATTCCCGATAAAAATTACCGAGTACAATAAAGATTGGCCTAGGCTTTATAGCGAGGAAAAATTATATATTGAGAAAGTAATTGGGGCTGAAAACATTTTTAGAATAAACCATTACGGAAGTACGTCAATTCCCGGAATGCTTGCGAAACCTACCATAGATATCTTGCTTGAAGTATTTGAACATGTTGAGAATGACTACATAATAAGAAAGATGGAGGAGATTGGATATATCTATAGTCCTCAGGTTGATAACCCTCCTCCGCATATGATGTTTCTTAAGGGATATACTCCGGAAGGATTTAAAGGACAAGCTTATCATGTCCACGTCAGATATCCCGGAGACTGGGATGAATTATATTTTAGAGATTATTTGATAAGTAATCCTGATTTGGCTAAAAGGTACGGTGAGCTAAAGCTGGAGCTTAAAAAGATATACGAATTCAATCGTGATGGATATACTGAAGCAAAGTCAAAATTTATAAAAGAAGTAACACAAGTGGCGAAAAATCAATTAAAAGGGAAGTATATACCAACATTTAATTTATGAAAGTAGTGATAATACGTGAAATTCAGAGAAATGAAATTTGTGATGTGGAGTGTGGCGTATTTACATAATGAGCTTGTATTATGCTTTGGACGTGTGCTAAAGGATTTTTATGCTATATAAAAATATATTATTGATTCTAAGCCATGTTATGGTAATATAGTTATATAGTGCGAATGTATTAAATAGGCCGTTTAGATTGCATAAATTTCGCGTTATATTTCTTTGTAATTCTACAGAAGTCATTTTATTAACATTTAGTAAAACTAAATAATAATTTTTGAGGGGATGTTTTAAATGGAGTGCAAAAGTTTGGAGGAAGTTCGTAACAATATCGATAGAATTGATGCTCAAATAGTTAAGCTTATTGCTGAACGTGGTTCCTTTGTGAAACAGGCATCAAAATTCAAAAAAGACAGTAACGATGTTAAGGCACCACAAAGAGTAGAAGCGGTTATTCAAAAAGTGCGGAATTTAGCTACTGATTACGGTGCAGATCCGGATATGATCGAACAGATATACAGAGTTATGATTTCTGGCTTTATTAATATGGAAATGGATGAATTTAAGAAGCACAAAGAGCTTTGATAGTAGACGTAGTACCGGTCAATATTACAGCCTTTGGCCGCTAATTTAAAGGGGGGCTTTTATGCCATATGATTTATCAAAGTATCTGGTAATCGGAATATCTTCAAGAGCGCTATTTGATTTATCGTTTGAAAATGAGATATATGAAAAAGAAGGCCTCGAGGCATATTGTAAGTATCAAATTGAACATGAAGATGAAGTGCTCAAACCCGGAGCAGGCTTTCCGCTTGTTCAGGCACTTTTAAAATTAAACGAAAAGATACCAAACAAGAGGATAACTGAAGTTATCATTATGTCAAGAAATAATGCTGATACGAGCTTAAGAATTTTCAACAGCATTGATAAATATGGGTTGGATATAAAGCGTGCAGCACTTACCAGTGGGGTGTCAATTGCTCCTTATCTAAAGGCTTTTAAGGTGGATTTGTTTTTATCTGCCTTTGAAGATGACGTTCAGGAAGCAATTGATGCAAATGTTCCGGCAGCTATGATTTACAGCCAGCACCATGATTACAGGACGGATATTGACGAAATTCGTATTGCGTTTGACGGTGATGCGGTTCTTTTTTCAGATGAAGCAGAAAAGATTTACCAAGAGAAGGGATTGGATGCGTTTATTGAGCATGAAAAGGCAAATGCTAAAAAACCTCTTCCGGAAGGACCGTTTGCCAAATTGTTGAGGACGCTTTCTTACATACAAAATGAAGTTGAATTTGAGAAGCCACCTATAAGGACAGCTCTGGTGACTGCCCGAAACAGCCCGGCCCATGAAAGGGTAATCAGAACATTGAGGGAATGGAATGTTAGAATTGATGAAGCTTTTTTCCTCGGNGGAATNNCGAAAGCAGAGATANTGAATGCTTTTGGAGCACATATATTTTTTGATGATCAGGATGTTCATTGCAGTCCCGCATCCAATTATGTACCGGCAGCCAAGGTACCGTATAAGCGGACGAAGTAGAAGAAAAGATTCAGCAATCAATGGAGGCTGAAGAAGGAGAAAACTATGAAGACAAATAACGATGGATATAAAGAAATTATTGATTTTCTTGATGCTTATAACGAGTGTTTTTATGAAAAAGATATTGAAAAACTAAAAAAGTTTTATGATACGAAAAATAACAGATTAATTTATTTTGACAATCATAAGAATAATGATACTTATGATCTGGAACAACATTTAAAATTAGTTTCAGACTTCTTTAAATACGGGAAAGAAACAGAATCGGGAGGAGTAGAACCATTAATAATAGAGAATACACATGTTTTTTACACTGAAAAATCTGCTTGTTTATGCTATATTGCGAGGTATCAAAGTTTTCCCGACCCTGCGGTAAGATGCACTTTATATTTGGAACGTGTAGATAATGAATGGAAGATAATACATGTACATTGCTCATTCGAACCGAATAAGTAGAAGTACAAAACGGATGATGGTTAGTAAGAGTGGGGTTTTGATATGGAAAAAACAATACTGGAAAAGCATATTTTTGATTTGGAGCAAAGTTTATTACAGCCGGAAGTCAGACAATCATCAGAGAAAATAGCAGAATTACTGTCTGATGATTTTTGTGAGTTTTGCAGCTCAGGAAATATATACTTGTATAATAAAGGTGATATTTTTGATACGGATAGGAACTTGTCGGTGATTGATTGGAAGATTAAAGATTTTTCAATAAGGATATTAGCAAATGATGTAGTACTAGCAACTTATAAAGCAATTAAGTATAATCGGGAGCAAAAGAAAATGGTATCCTCGTTAAGAAGTTCGATATGGAAATGTTTTGACGGTAATTGGAAAATGGTTTTTCATCAAGGAACACCAACAGAGTAGTTGTAAAATACAGTAATAAAAAACTGCAATAATAAATTAAAGTACAAAATGATGATTGTTAAAAATAGCGGGGTTTTTAACATGTTTTACGTTAAGCAGATAGATGATGAATGTGCAATTGCTTCTCTTGACAGCTTTACTGAGAATAAATTGAATTTGAAATGGTATTGTAGAGTAAATTGATCTTATGCCATTTTAGGTACGGATTTTAGGTCATATTGATAGAAAAATTTGAGCCGTTTTGATCGGCAGAATGGAGTTAGTTATGAGAAGGAGTATNGTTATTTTTATCACTTTCATATTGCTTTTGAACTTCACCGGTTGTGTAGGACCATTNCGAAAACNGGTGGANAATNCCGGTAAAATCTCAAAGCCTGTATCGTCTGATAACACGGAATATGTTTTTAACAACGGAGATTGTGCATTTCTAGGCGACCGGATTTATTTCTGCAACAGTTATGACGAAGGATTACTTTACAGTGTAAAGACAGACGGCAGTGATATGNGAAAGCTCAATGATGTTTATACTCAATGGTTTTATGTAACAAGCAACCTAATTTATTATAAAGACGATANAGGACGTATATGGGTTATGAACATCGATGGCAGCGGTCGGAAAAAACTGAATGACGATAAGTCGGAAAACATAAATGTGGTGGGTGACAGGATATATTACAGTAATGTGGACGACGGCTTTAAACCCTACAGTATTAATGCCGACGGCAGTTACAGGAAAAAGATTAGTGACGACGTTTTATTATTTATGAATGTATACGGGGATCGAATTTACTATTCGGGGAAATCAAATAGTGGCGAATATAATGGAATCTATAGCGTAAATTTGGATGGAGGCCAAAAAACGAAATTGTCTATTGACAAGTCCAATAAGATTCTTGTAAAGGAAGACTGGATTTATTACGTCAATCAAGACGATGATAACAAACTTTATGCTATGAGAACTGACGGCAGTGACAGGCATATATTGATAGATGTTTATACACCGATAATGAATGTTGTAAGCGATCGGATTTATTATAAAAGCGGTGATGATTGGAAATTCTACAGTGCAAAGATTGATGGGAGCGAAAAACAGCTTCTGTCCGATGACAATGTAAACTGGTTTGCTATAGGGAAAGATTCGATTTATTATTCAATAACCGGAGCAAAGATATACTCCATGAATTTAGACGGTAGCAATAAGAAGCTTCTTGCAGAATTAGACTCCGATTTTTACGAAAGTGTGACATACGAAATCAGTGCCCGTTTACATGAGAAAATGCCTGAATATCGTTTTGTAGCGAAAGGATTAGTGAACAAAACAGGAATAGGAATCATGAATTATGGATATGTCATGGGGCTGGAAGTCTATGATGAAAACAATAAAATTATTCTTTCGGAGGACTTTTCTGAAAAGTATGATGATATAGTAACAGGCTATCCTGTTTTCAACGAAATGATGGACACGATGGGACTTCATGTAGTAGATGTGAACTTTGACGGATATAAGGATGTTATTATCTTGAATCATTTTGGCGGTGCACACGGCAATACGTGGTATGATTGCTGGCTATGGGATAGTGATACATCTGCCTTTATTGCTTCTGAATCGTTTTCAGATATTTGCAATCCTGCAATTGATCATGATAATAAGTGTATCTATTCGGCAGGAGGTTCAGGTGCGGCTTATTGGGGCGGTCAGATATATAAATTTATAGATGGCGAGTTTGTGCTTACAAACGATTTATATACCGATTGGGACGGATTAGTAGAAAAGGAACTTGTTAACGGGAAAATGGAGATTGTTCGGGAAGTTGAATTCGGTGGTGATGAACAAATTATTGAAAAGGAAAAAGAATATTATAATAACCACGAGATGTGGCAATTGAGCAATCCCCGTTGGTACTGGGGTGGGGGTCATCATGCCGATAAATGGCTGGAATGAGAAATCTGTANCNAAGAGGAAGATAGCGGTGTTAAAAATCAATATGTAAAAGCGTTGCGGAAAGCTTCGAAAGCCAGATCATGAAAATAATTTATATTTTAGTTTAATGAAAGTTTCAAAATATTTTTGATTCTATGAAAAGAGGATAATGAGGATTTTTATGAAAAGACGTTGGATTATTTATATTATAGTGGGTATACTTTTTGGAGTTTTCGATTTTTTTTATCAAGAGTTAACTTCAGGAATTATTTCTTCATATGCTACGTGGTTTATTGTGGCGTGGGGAATTTGGTTAATTCCGATTATTCCAATTTCCATATATGAGGCAAAAGTTACTAAATCATGTTTGAGATCGGCGTTTACAAGTGTTATTACATGGAGTATTTCAATAGTATCCTATTATCTATTCATGGCAGTAAAGCTTGTTTTAATAGGACAAGCATCGAGGAAAGAATTACATATATCCAACTATAGGGACGAATTTTATTGGAGCAATTTAAAGAGCTTATTTACGGGAGATGTTTTAAGCGGAATAATTGAATGGATTGGCATTGCGATAGTCGGTGGGTTTGTTATTGGGCTATCGGTAAGTTTTGCTTATCTAAAGCTTAAAAAATTAAGGAAAAGCCATTAGACAAATGTTGTAGTAGCAGAAAAATGACAATCGATGAGTAAAAGATAGACACCGGCATATTCGGTGGATGGTGTTTTTGAGTGGTATAGCCAATATGAAGTAAAAAGTAATCAGTAAATAGAAGGAATTTTAGGTGTATGTTTGAAATGTGGAGGTCTTATGAGAATCAGAAATGCAGTTCTGGAAGATATTGATACTATATTTACTATTGTTCAAACTACAATTAATTCAGTTTACCCCAAATATTATCCTGAAGATGTTGTTAATTATTTTGCTGGCCTTCATTCATTAGACAATTTGAAGAATGCTTTAAAAACGGAGTATATATTATTGGTGGAGGATTTTGATCAGGTAATTGGAACGGGAGCACTTTTAGGAAATGAGATAAAGAGAGTGTTTGTTATGCCCGCATTTCAAGGGATGGGATATGGTAGTTTGATCTTGGATGAGTTGGAGAAAAAGGCCTTAGAAAATGGTTATAATGAAGTTGTATTATATTCATCGTTACCTGCGTACAGCCTATATCAAAAAAGAGGGTATGAGCCTTTAGAATTTTACAGAATGCGTACTGAGAAAGGGCAGGTACTTTGCTATCATAAAATGTTGAAAACTTTGAATAATAAGTATTCTACCGTTGATTACAACAATAGGGTTTTTGCTTCAATATCCAATACTGATAATGGAGAGGTTTCAAATAAAACAGCATTTAAATATAAACAGCAAAATGATATAGTTTGGGCTCATTATTCGGGAGGAGACATAGTAAAGGGATTTTTAATCGGTAAATGCGATAAAGACGGTAAGCTAGAGTTTAACTATCAGCATATAAATATAAATAAAGAAATTCGGACAGGTAAATGTACATCTATACCTCAGATACTTACAGATGGTAGGATAAGACTAATAGAAAGCTGGGAATGGACAAATGNAGATATGTCAAAGGGTACNTCNGTTATTGAAGAAATAAGAATTGGGGAGAGGAAAAGACTCATTGATGGGNAAAATTAACTTCGATTTGTTTATGGATTTACATAACCACACAGTATGGTCCGATGGTGCTGACAAGCCGGAGGATATTATCATTAACGCGATAGAGCATAAGTTGCAAATAAAAGTGTAGATCATATAGAAAATTTTGAAAAGTTTATAGACGAAAATTATCGTTTTTGATAAAATATGGTCTATAGATGGTAAAAATAGTGGGGTTACAAAGATGGATTACTTTCGAATAGATCTTCTGGATCAATATTGGATTGATAAAAATAATGATAATCAGACTGATTTTTGTTCTCATGGAGAAATCTATTTGAAGATAAACGACCAAGAGATTATAACAGAAAAAGACGGGGCATGGACTGTAGCCTCTGCTGCATTGCGACTTATGAAGTCTGCTCTTTACGGATATGATGGGGAAAATGATTTACCGATAATATCGTGTTGCGGCTATCTAATGAATTATGGATGTCCTGACTCAATTACCTGGGANGCTCAAATAAATAATGACACCATTGAGTTATCGAATTTTAGATTCGGAGAAATCAAATATGGTGGGCGTCTACTGTATCAGGATAGCTTTCGGGTTGATTTGGGAGATTATACCAAACAGGTTTTGGCTTTCGCACGGAAAATAAAACGGTTTTATAGTGACAATTTACCGAGAGTATTTAGCGGAAAGAGCGATCAAGATGAATACGAAGAATATTGGCGGTTGTTTAAAATATACTTTGATTTACTTAGTGAACGGTGTTCAAGCCTAATTTAGGATTAAATGTTTTGGTAAAAGGTAACAGCAATTTACATATAAATAGAGCATTAAAAAGCATGCGTTTGACTTCAGAAATAGATTTTATTGAAATTACGTCAACGGGAGAAAAACTCTATATTAAAAAGATAATAATTATCGACTCCACGATTTGGAAAGGCTCGTTTGACGGAGTATTGCATTATAAAGACGGAAGAACTGATGAAGTAGAAATGAGCAATTATGGCGATTTTTTTGGGTTTAAAGAAGAAGATAGAAGTATGTTTTCAAAGGGTGTTTTATATAAATATGAGTTGCATGAGTGAAATGAAGAAAAGTTGAGGAGTTAATTAAGATGATTATTGAAACTGCACTTATATCAGATTTAGAGGAGATATTAGCGTTACAAAAGTTGGCTTACAGAAGCGAAGCGGAGATTTGTAATGATTTTTCAATACCTCCTTTGCTACAGACTATTGAAGATATTAAAAATGAATATGCTTATAAAACCTTTCTAAAAGCAGTTGATTCAGGTAGAATAATCGGTTCAGTTAGGGCTAATGTGAATAATAATAGTTGTTATATTGGAAAACTTATTGTTCATCCCGACTATCAAAACAAGGGAATAGGAACTGCATTAATGAATAGTATTGAGAATTATTTTATGGGTTGTGAGCGATATGAGCTTTTCACAGGACAAAAAAGTGTGAAGAACTTATATTTATATAAAAAGCTCGGATATAAAGTTTTTAAGGAAGAAAAAATATCCGAAAAATTAGCTCTTGTATATTTGGAGAAAAAAGTTACAGATAACTGTCTTATTAAAAAGGAGGACTTATGAAACCGGAATTAGGGATTGAAAAACCAAAGGCTCTTACACAGAAATGGGAAGGCCAGTATGATGTATTTTCTTGGATGGAATATGTAAGTGCTATTCCTCAGCCGTTATTTTTAGTGACAACATATAAAGATAACGATAAACCTAATGCTTGCTTTCATGCTTGGTCAACATTTACAGGTGAAGGGGAAAATTACTATTGCATTTTATCAATGTTAAATCATCAGCATACTTACAAAAACATAAAAGAGCGCAAAGACTTTTGTGTGAACTTTCCGGATGTATCAAACCTTGAAAAGTGTTACTCAACTATAAAGAATAATGATTATTCTGATGACGAAATAAAAAAATCCGGTTTTACGCTAGAGGCTGCAAAAGCAGTAAGTGCACCGAGAATTAAAGAGTGCTTTTTAAATTTGGAATGCAGCCTTGAATGGGAAAAACCTCTTTTTGAAGGAAGTAAATGGATTATACTCTGCGGGAAAGTAAAGCATTTTGCAATCGATGAGGAAAAGGTTAAAAACGGTATTGAAGGTAGATACGGCAATTTTGGTTATATGTACAATATTCATTCTCCAATGAATCCAATGGATGGTTCTGAAGAAGAGAGTAAGATTGGAATTATAGAAATATTGAAATAGAGCTTTCCAATAATTTTAAGTAAGGTTAAAACGGTGGAAGTGAAGCTATCCGTATTTATGCCACTGAGGTGATTATTTTGTATTGGAAGCTGTAATTTATTTTTGCAATCATTGCGATAATGGACATCCATGGTCAATAAATATAAATACGAAAGGGTGAAGACATTGAAAATATCGGTCATTCTAGGGCATCCCTATGAAAAGAGTTTTAATCATGCGATAGCTCAAACTGTGTTGGAAAAGCTTACCCAAAACGGACATGAAGTGTTTTATCACGATCTGTATAAGGAAAAGTTTGATCCCATAATAACGGGTAAGGAATTGGTTGAGAACATATCGGATGATAAATTGGTAGAAAAACATTGTAGTGAAATAAAAGAGGCTGACGGTATAGTAATAATCCATCCTAATTGGTGGGGACAGCCTCCCGCAATATTAAAAGGTTGGATTGACAGGGTATTGCAGCCAAAGGTAGCGTATGATTTTAGTGAAAATGATACCGGAGGAGGTGTCCCTGACGGATTGTTAAGGGCTAAGATGGCTATAGTATTTAATACATCTAATACGCCTGAAAAACGAGAAATGGAAGTGTTCGGTGATCCATTGGAAACGATATGGAAGAACTGCGTATTTGATTTCTGCGGAGTGAAGAATTTTTACAGGAAAATGTACAGAGTTATTGCTGATAGTACATATGATCAACGCCAAAAATGGTTGGAAGAAGTTGGTGAAACTATAGGAAATATTTTCCGAAGGAATAGAATGAGAGCTTTTTTGATTAATAAAAGGATGTCTTAAATGGTTTTGCAATGCTGTTGACCGAATGCATAATGGGAAAGCCGGTAGAATGTCGCTGACAGCAGATTAATATTATAATGAGGCGATAAATGTCCAACGCTTCTGCGAGAGGAAGACATTTATCGCCTCGTTTAAACAATACGCAAGTAATAATATTTTCTACAATTGTTATAGTGATGAGGTGCAATGGGGACATCTTGTAGCATCAATGTGAATATCGCTATAGCAATAAGTGCATTTTTTGGTTGTTACAGGAGCAGCCTTTTCTTTTTTCTTGGCAAAACGGTTGACCTGCTTGACTACCATAAAAATCGAAAATGATATAATCAGAAAGTCGATAATGCTATTTATAAACAATCCGTAATTTAATGTCGCTACACCGGCTTCTTTAGCTTCCTCAAGAGTTTTGAAAGTTCCGTCTCCAAAAGCAATAAACAGGTTTGAAAAATCTACTTTTCCCAATAACAGTCCTACCAAAGGCATAATAATGTCATTAACGAGGGATGTAACGATTTTTCCAAAGGCGCCTCCGATAATTACACCAACGGCCAAATCCACGACATTACCTTTCATGGCAAACTCTTTAAATTCCTTTAACATAATAACCCTCCTCAATAATTCATAAATTTATACAGCTATTAATAAAATCCTAAAAAATCTATAAAAGATCTTTTTAAAAGAGCCCTTTAGCAATTAAAATCAGTTAAAGAGACTATTTACTAATAGTTATATTATCTAACTATTAAAGCACAGTCAATTTATTAAGTCAACATTAATTACGATAGAGGGCAAGTATTGGTTATATGAAGATAAATATGGAAGAAACCTTTGGGAGGACGGGCTTTTACATTATTGGGACAATGTAAATTATGGAATTAATAGGATTGACTCAACTTACTTTATATGTTAAAATATAATTAATCTTTGAGGGAGTAGTCAGCGCGAAAGCGTGGCAAGCCAACATCCTGGTTTATGAAAATATAAACCTGGTTTTGCATTAAATGATGAGACTCGAGTATAGCGTTGCTGTACCCGGGCTCATAAATAATAGGATGATAACGGATACAGTAACGTATCCGTTTTTTTTATGTTTTACTGACACTACCTAAAGGAGGATTTTGAATGAAAATTAAAGTGAATGATGTTCACAAGTTTTACGGAAGCGGAGGTTCAAGAGTTGAAGTATTACGGGGGATAAATTGTGAGATTAAGGACGGAGAAATATGCGTATTGCTAGGTCCGTCCGGCTCAGGAAAATCCACACTTCTTAATATCATCGGAGGAATTGAAACGGCAGATGCCGGTTGTATCGACATTGGAGACGATTGTACAAAACACATGAACGAAAAGGATCTTACCCTTTATAGGAGAAACCATTTAGGATTTGTCTTTCAGTTCTATAATCTGATTCCGAACCTTACGTTGAAAGAAAATATTGAAGTATGTGTATACCTGAGCAAGAATCCTTTGGAAATTGATGAATTGCTGAAAACTCTAGGACTGTATGAGCATAAGGATAAATTGCCCTCTCAATTGTCCGGTGGACAGCAGCAGCGTTGTGCTATCGGAAGAGCCTTGGTCAAGAACCCGTCCATTCTTCTGTGTGATGAACCCACAGGAGCTCTTGATTATCAAGCATCAAAAGAAATATTAAGTTTAATAGAGAAGGTAAATAAAAAATATCGTAATACGATTATTATCGTAACCCATAATGATGCAATTAAAAATATGGCCAACCATGTGCTTAAGATGCGGGATGGTTTGATTGTATCCGATTACATCAATGAAAATCCGATATCTGCCGGTCAATTGGAATGGTAGGGGGTGACCGATGTGAGAAGTCCGTTAAACAGGCGATATTCCCGTGAATTTAAGAAAAATGCGGGAAGATATATATGTACGTTTTTGCTATTGGTCATTACCATTATTATCGGTTCGGGATTTCTGTGCGTGATGGAGAGTGTAAAATATTCGTTGGATGAATACCTGATTGCAAATAAAGTTGAAGACGGCTATTTTGAAACAGCATTTCCTATAGTGGATAATATAAAAAGTATGTTGGAGGAAGAGGACATTGTTCTTTGTGATAATTTTTACAGCACGGTAGAAGAATTCGACGGAGATACCAAGATATTTGTGTTTGATGAAAGAAAGGAAATGAATATTCCGGCTCTTTTTGAAGGCAAGCTGCCGGCCGATGATAATGAAATTGCCGTGGACCGGTTATTTGCCGAAAATCATGATATTAATGTGGGGGATTCTCTTGAGCTGAACAATATTAAGTTTACGGTCTCGGGAACGGTGTCTCTTCCGGATTACAGTTCATTATTTATGAATAATCAGGACTTGGTCATGAATACAACGGGTTTTGGTGTGAGCATGGTGTCCAGGGAGGGCTTTGATAAATTTGACGAAAGTACCGTTACATACCGTTACAGTTACCGCCACAAGGCTCGGAATCTTTCGGATAAAGAAAAGATTGAAGCGGCCAATAGAATCCAGAAAATACTTATCGGTAACGGCGTGAACGTTCAGGATTTCTTAATTGCAAAGAATAATCAAAGTATAAGCTTCCTTCCCAACGATATGGGCAAGGACGGCCCGGTTATGGAAGTATTGATATATATTTTAGTGGTAATTATAGCTTTTGTATTTGCAGTACTTTCTGCACATACCATTGAGAAAGAGGCACCAATCATCGGTACCCTTCGTTCCATGGGATATAAAAAGCGGGAACTGGTTCTTCACTATATAACTCTGCCGGTTATTGTTACTATTCTGGCATCCGTTGTGGGTAATGCATTGGGTTATACGGTGATGATTGAACCGTTTAAGAGGATTTACTATAATACATATTGCTTGCCGCCATTGACATTGCAGTTTAATTGGGCAGCATTTGTAAAGACCACGGTAATTCCTATAGTTATTATGATTGCGGTCAATCTGGTATTGCTTATAAATAAGTTGTCCCTGTCGCCTCTTCGTTTCCTTCGAAAGGATCTTAATAAAAGAAAGCAAAAGAGAGCAGCCAAGCTTCCCGATTTCAAATTTATAAACCGGTTCCGGATTCGTGTTATCCTTCAAAACAAAGGAAGTTATTTGGTTCTGTTTTTCGGGATCTTTTTATCCAGCTTCCTGCTGATGTTTGGCATAGGCTTAAAGCCTCTTATGGATTATTATGTGGATACGATTGATGATACTCTGCCCTATGAATATCAGTATATATTAAAGGGCCCGGTTGAAGCGGAAGGGGGAGAAAAGGTATTAATTTATTCTTTAGAGACTGAGTATTATCTTACAGGAAATAATGTGGAAGTCACCTTTTACGGAATACAGGAAGACAGTGAAATTTTTACTGATTTTACAATACCGACGGAGGAAAATCACATTGTAGTATCCGATTCCTTTGCAAAAAAGCTAAAAGTTGATGTAGGGGATGAAATCATATTTGAGGATACCGTTTACGAGAAAAAATACACTTTGGTGGTGGATGAAATCTGCCCATATACCAACAATCTGGGGGCATATATGAGCATTGAAGATTTGTGTAAGCTTCTCGACAAGGATGCTGGCACCTTTAACTGCTATGTATCCCAGGAAAAACTGGATATTGACGATGCTTATATTGCAAAATTCATGAACAGAAGCGATTTTCTTGGGGCGGCAAAGCAGATGATGATTTCCTTTGGAAGTGTTATTGCCATTATAAATGTGTTCTCGGTATTTGCCTATTTGGTATTGATGTACCTTCTGACCAAAATTGTCATTGACAAGAACTCTCTTTATATTTCTTTTATGAAGGTTTTCGGATATGAGAAAAAAGAAATCAGGAGACTGTATTTGGATGCTTCAGCAATTGTGGTTCTGGTTTCCTTGCTGATTTGCCTTCCGCTCGAAGCATATTTGATTAAAATGGTTCTTATATACATATCTTCATTAATTGAAGGATATATGGATTTTTATCTGCCGGCTTCGGTTTATTTGCAGATTGTCGTAATTGGAGCAGTGGCCTATTTTGCGATTAATGCTTTACATCTTCAGAAAGTGAAGAGAATACCGATGAATGAGGCGTTGAAGAACAGGGAATAAAGCTATTCGAAATATACATTGCATAATTACGAGACTTCTTGAAGTCTCGTAATTATCAGTGGGATTTCACGAAGTGAAATGACCAAAAAGCGAAGGGACTCGATGTCCCGAGTTTTTATTTGGTCTTTTGGAATGAAATGAAAGAGGCAAAAGCGAAGGGACTTGATGTCCCGAGCTTTTATCAGTAAAATAATGTGGACGAAAATTATTGAATTAGATAAAATACGAAATAATGAAAAATTATTCTTTTAAAGCTTCTATTTTGCATTGTATCCCATATCAGAGTTGGAAATGGTAAAGTATGGATTGATCTATAATGAAAAGGTGTTGTGAATGGTAAAATATCAAAATAGCGGTAAATCATTATGTACATTATATCCAATGGAAGGATATTTTATTGCGCTGGTTGTTATAGGAGCAAAAGAGGAAGAAGAGGTAGAAATGGCTTTATAAAACTGATACAGGTGAATTTATTGCCGACTGGATTATAAATTAATAATCTATCTATTTGAAAAATCAAAGATAGGTATCGGGATATAGAACTCATAAGACTATATGAAAAGCATAAGGAATGATTGAAGCCAAGCTTTTTAATAAATATTTTCACAGTAGATGAAAAATGGTATACTATAGATAAAAGGAATAAAAAGAGGTAAAAGAATGCCGGAAGAAAGGATAAATAAGGAGCATGACTTAGGATACAAGCATTTATTAACGCATAAAAAGACCTTTATCCAACTATTAAGAAGTTTTGTTAAAGAGGATTGGGTCAACGAAATAGATGAAAGCCAGGTCATGCTGGTAGACAAAAGTTATATTCTACAAGATTTTAGAGAAAAAGAATCAGATATAGTTTATAGGCTAAAAATAAAGGACAGGAATGTAATATTTTATTGTTTGTTGGAATTGCAATCGTCAGTAGATTATCAAATGCCGATAAGATTGCTGTTCTATATGATAGAGATATGGCGTGATATACTAAAAAACACAGAGAATCATAAGATAGAGCGGAAAGGATTCAAACTTCCATCTATAGTACCTATAGTACTATATAATGGTGTAAACAATTGGACAGCATGCAGAAATTTTAAAGAAATACTTGATGGCAATGAAATGTTTTCAAATCATGTACTGGATTTTAATTATATATTGTTTGATGTGAACAGGTATAAGGAAGAGGAGCTACTAGGATTTTCAAATCTTATATCCGGAGTTTTTTTACTGGATCAGAAAATAGATTCGGATCAACTGAAAGACAGATTGGTAAAACTTATAAAGATATTGAAGGACCTTTCGGATGATGAGTTTGGTATATTTAAAGGTTGGCTTAAATGGATTTTAAAGCCGAGAATATCGGAAGAATTGCGATCGAAAATTGATGATATACTGGAAAATTCGAAACCTATGGAGGTGGAAAATATGGTTTACAATCTTGCTAATACAATAGACGAAATGACTCAGAAAGCTCTAGAAAAGGGAATAGAAAAGGGAATAGAAAAGGGAATAGAAAAGGGAATTGAAAAAGGAATAGAAAAGGGAATTGAAAAAGGAATTGAAAAGGGAGTATTAAAAGTTGCAAAGTCAGCACTGGAAAAAGGGGCAGATTTAGATTTTGTTGCCCAAATTACTGATTTGGATATAGAAGTAGTTAAGAAGCTAAAGAAAGAAATCGAGGGGACAAGATAATATCTTTTTTCAGTGTATCAAAAGTATTTATACCAGCATGCTTAAGCAAAAACAAGGGGGGATTACTCCCCTGTATTTTTATTAGAATCTGTTTTGATTGTGAAACTTGTTTAAAGACATTTGGAGTTTCTGGAAAATAGAAAAACCAATAATTGAAAAATGTTATAATATGACATTTCTTATGATTACAGAGCAGTTTTAGGTATGATTATGAGAAAAAGTATGAAAGAGATTGAGGTCATTAATGAGTAATAAGGAAAAGCTTATTGTTGCCATAAGAATGATTTTAATTATATTATGTATAGTAGTATCAACGTTCCTTTGGAGACTGTGAAAAAAACTCTGTAAAATAAGCTTTCTATGATAAAATATAAAATCATAGGAGGCTTTTTTATGGCAAGAAGACGAAACCCCATGAGTGAGGG
>JGI24714J26587_10000549_pt1 | contig 27126 bp, 31 predicted proteins | sample BioPla4DNA2_FD_26587 | JGI IMG/M metagenome (IMG submission 26587)
AAAGAACTAGGATTAAGTTATATAAAAATACACTAGGGCGGGAACCGTCCGAAAGTGAGGCTCGTGGAGGTAGTAGGTTACGAGGCTGATGAAGCGAGAATCTCCACCTTCTAAGCGAAGCGTAAGGTGGAGAGGTTCAAGTAATTAAAAAACCATTAAGAAAAATCTTAATGGTTTTAGTGTTATTGAAGAGGTAATGAGTTAATTGAATTGACCATATCATTTATGTCCCTTCCTACGGTTTTTTTAAGAAAGTCATTCAGTATCTCATTTGCTTTGTTATTTAAACTCCTTTGTATCCTATTTATGACATCATCATTCGGGCTGCTCGTATAACTGAAAATTGGTTCTTTTTTTACATTGTTATCATTTACCAAACCGTTTGAAACAAAAATTTTCGTTATACCGTTAAAGCAAAAATTTAAATATCCATTAAAATATAGAATATCTGTATTCTCTGGGTTATCAATCATTGCTGATATATTGCTTGAAAAACTTATATAAAAAAAACAAATTAAAAACACGATCAGTAACCAAACCTTACAGAATTTCATATTCTCTCCCTCCTTATTTTTCCCTAAAGGGATGAAACCACTCCCCTTTTATATATTATAGAAAAAATGCATGTTTTTTAATGAAGAAAATATAAAAAATTTTCTTGCTAAAAGAATAAAAATTATCTATAATAAATAATAGTAAAAATAATCAAATATGGGGAGGAATTCAAAATGTCTGACAGGGATAAAACACTTCTTGATATGAAGATGAACCTGAATTCTATGATGAAAATGTGTTTTATTTCCGCGGTTATTGTCGAATTGTTCTTAAACTTCGGATTGTTCAGCGGAATTTGCAATAACAAGGATATTTTCAGTTTTTTAAACCTATGTTATTGGATAATGGCAATAGTATTGCTTTTTTCCGATAAAAGGATTATCGGTATTATCATTATTACATTGGGATTGCTTAAATGTTTTGTATGTGGTGATAATCCTACTTTTCAGTATTTTGACAAAGTTATAAGCCTGACAAATATCATTTATATAGGAGTTACAACTGTCTTCTTCGAAAAGATTAAATATCGTTTCGCAGGAAGATATTTATAAGAAAGGAAGATAACAATGGATACAAAAAAGATTTACAGAACTAGGGAAGATTTTGAAGAATTACTTAATTCAGAACAGTATGACTTTTTAAGGAACAAGGATATTTTCCCAAACGGTCTTATGATGGTCGGGTTGGGAGGCAGCTATGCGTATGATACCAATAAAAAGGAATTAAAGGTAGTCATGGATGAAAGTGGAAACCTTATTGAAGAAGAACCTTCTGATGTGGATATAAGGGGAATCGCATTTAATACAAGAGAAAACATCTTGTTTATCAAAGATTTTGAAATTGAACAGTATGAAGACGAAGCAACTGATACTACAGTTTATTTTTTTAATAGATACGCAAAGCTGTTATATACTTGTAATCCTAACATACTTGAAATTATGGGGCTTCCGCAGGAGAAAATATTCTTTGACTCTTATGCTGCTCGTTTTTTGCGGGAAAATGCGCATCATTTTTTGACCAGAAAAGTGTATTACACTTTTGGAAGATATGCAGAAGATCAGCTTGGAAGAGTACAGAATGCCTTGGCAAGGGATAGTATGGCGCAGGTTGAAAAAGAAATGCATATATTGAAGTCTGTCAGAAGGCAAATGGAACAAGCAATGCAGAATGCATCACGAAAACTTAAAATAGATGAAGAATTTAAGGTTTATATCGCAGATTCCATTAAGGAGGATATGGATAAGGAAATAGTTGTTGATGCCAGGTTTAAAGCTTTTCCATTAAGAGATTTTACTGCTGTGCTTAATTCAATGCTGCAGACTGTAAAATTGTACGGGAAATTGAATAAAAGGAACAGGAAAAAGTCCCAGGAAAAGCTTGAAAAGCATTGCATGCATCTTGTAAGGCTCATGAAAATGGGCACAGAAATCCTTTCTGGCAAGGGAATTATAACATCAAGAAAAGAAGCAGGTGATATTGATCTGTTGTTGAAGATCAGAAATGGGGAAATCCCAATATCTGTTGTATTGACTGAAATATATCCAGAGCTTTCAAAAGAGCTTGAATATGCTTTCAATAATTCCGTATTACCTGATGAAACAAATTTTTATAATATAAAAGAAATTATTATGCATATCAATGAATTAACTTTAAAAAAGTAAAAAGAAAGACAACCGTAAATTGGTTGTCTTTCTTGTTTTGTTTATTTTTCAAGCAGGCTTTTCATTTCAAGCCTTTGCAGTGCTTTTTCTTTTCTTGTGTCATTAATATGGATTATTAAAGAATCCAGGGAAACATGCTTTAATTCTGGAATATCTTTTTTTATTTCCGCAAGTTTTTTACTTAATTCTGCGGATGATTTTCCTTCAATTATTTTATCAAAGGAAACCCTGCTGACACCCAAGGCTTTGAGATCTTCTTTTATCTTTTTTTCCTGATCTTTTGTCATTGTATTGATTTGCCTGTACATTTCATCTATGCTGCCAAAATATTTTATCAGACCAATTGCAGTTTTTTCACCTATCCCAGGAATACCTGGTATGTTATCGCTCGCATCCCCCTGCAATGCCTTCAGATCAATGACCTGTTCTGGGGTTATTCCCAAATAATCCATCATAGAATTCTTATCATACAGTATTGTCTTCTCTGGAATATTCAGATTTTTCCAGTTTATGCCTCTGTTTTTGTAAAATTTCGCAGCAAATGGATTTATTTGCCATACTGATGTGTTATCATTAATAAGCTGCAGGACATCCCTGTCTTTTGATAAGATTATAATTGAAGCTTCATCCGAGAATTTATGCGATAATGTTCCAATGATGTCATCTGCTTCGTAATCTTCAAAAACAAATTGTTGTACCTCTATATATTCAAGAAATTTTTGCGTCAGATCAAACTGTGATATCAATTCTTGCCTTACTGCCTTCCTATGAGCTTTATAGTCTGGGAAAAGCTTTTTTCTGAATGTATTTCTTGATTTATCCCATGCTATTGCAAGATGAGTCGGATTATGTTCACGAATGATTTTGAACATTATTCTTAAAAAACCATATATTCCATTTGTATAATATTTACCGTCAGATGTATGCAACAGCAAGGGAAGGGCTTTATTATATTCATCTTCGGTTTTTGCTTTTTTGTATTCTTCTGGAAGGTTTCCGTAAAAAGAGGAACTAAGTAATGACGATCCATCAATTAATAATAATGTCTTTTCCAACAATATTTCCCCCCCTTTTGTTATATATAAGTATGTTTGCTTTATTTTAATTATATTCTTAAAGGAATGAATATATTTGAATTTTTTCCATTTTGACACTGTGAAAAGTATACAAAAATTTTTTTGTCAAATTTGTGAATTTAGGACTGGACAAAATTATTACAAATTGGTAACATTGTTTCTGTAAGTGTAAAGGGAATATTGATATTTGATAATTTAGCTTTTGTGTTTTCACGAAGGAGTGTGAGGTTATGGATTATAAAAAACTTGCTGAAGACACTTTGTCTTTACTCCATGGAAGGGCAAAGAAGAAAATTTTTGTGTATGATTTTGTCCAATTGGAATTGGAGTTGTTTTTTAAAAGTGATCACAAAATTATTGATCAAGAAGACTTGAAATATCAATACATATGTATGAAATTTCTTGATTTGTTATATAAACTTAACAGGAAGTCAGATCTTGTAACCCACAAGGATATACAACTCCTTATGTTTGATGCTATTAACATTTCTGACGAAGAGTACAAGCCGATTAAAACTTTTATTGATGAAAAAATGGATAGGTTGTATTTAATAGTTGAAGCTGGACTTAATGTATCCGATGATGCCAATGAAAAAAAATATCTCACAATGATAGCAAGAGAATTAAATTTTGACGTAAGTTACTGATTTTTGCCGTCACTTTTTAAGTGGCGGCTTTTTTATTTCTTCTGAATATATATATATTACAGCTGGACTTTGATCTGTTTTATTTACTGGTTTCTACATATACACAATATGTTGTGTGTTATTTTTATAAATAGATACTATTCAGAAAAAGTATTTTTTTTAAAAAGTCAAGTAATTTTTTTTTATAAAACGAGAAAAATTTTACGACGGAAGAGCCTAGTTGTGGAAACCTCAAATCTTTTATTTTCAATAATTATAGGCTTTATGTAATTCAGAAAAAACTGCAAAAATCGTCAAGTCATTATTGTTGCTCTTGCAACAATGTTGACATATGAAAAATATAATGTTATTATGAAAGTGAAAAAGGAAATAATAGTTAATTAATACAAAGATAGAGAAAGATAGGAAAAAGAGAGAGAAAACAGATAGACAGACATCTTGCTGAAAGGAGTTGAAACAAATGAAGAAGTTGAATCACAACACAATAATTGCTTTAATATTCAGCGCTTCTTTAATTATAGGGATCTTAATTAAAGCGGCTGTTGGTATTATATAACAAGAAAGTGCGTAATTAATTCATGCTGAATGGTTCTCTATATAATAACAGGGAGTCGTTATTAACGACTCCCTGTTTCACTTTCTAACCAGTTTTTTTCAATTGGCTTTAAATATCAAGGAGTATGATTTATACTTGCTGCAAATTTAGGGTCTACATATTTTAACCTTTCTATCAATTTTTCATTGTCTTCGAAACGTATATATACACCTTATATCATTTGTGTCCCATAAGGAGATTCCCATATCATTTCCTTAACCTGCTCTGTTCCTATACTCCCTTGTAGATGTTTTGTTCGTGGAAATTTATAAAATTCGTCCATATTTTTTCACCACCTGTAATTGTTTTATTTCTTTCTATATATATATGATATCATGTCTTTTATGATTTTTTATAGTTTAAAATATAATGTATATAGTTTAATAAAAAATGGGAGGAAATCTATATATGTTTTTGAAAGTAGATTTTGAATTGATAAAGGAAAGACATCCAGAAAAAGTTGATATGATAATGTCAAAATTGAAAAATGGAAAAAGTATACATAAACATGCAAATGCGGATGATTTGGAATGGGGTTATGACTGAGTGCAGCTTATTAGTATTTCTTCCGCAGACTCGTTTCCTAAAAAAGAGGATTTAATTGTTTCAGTTTGTGGGAAATTTGGAAGATGGTTTGGTCTTGAACGTATTGATTTAATTTCGGATGAAGTTTATAATGACATTTTAAGCTATTATAAACTCCCAGAAATGCCTTCAAGTTTGTCATCATATCCTCAGCTTATTATAGATTCCGAAAAACTTCCAGTGCTTGGAGGTTATGAAAAAGGAGGATACAAGCATTTATTGGTTTAGGAACTTGGAGGTGAATTTCTTTATATAGTTGATGATAATAAAGCTTATTGGGCTGGGGTTTTATACAGGAAAGCCAGAGAAGTTCAACTACTTGCAAATGAGGAGAGATATTCAGTTATCGGAATTTTAAACGGAGAAAATTAACAGATGAAGAAATAGATGATATTGTGAAAAAAAGAATATATTTTGGGTGGTATATTTGAATAAAAAAGGAGCAGCTTAAATAAGCTGTTCCTTTTCTATTATTTGAATCAATGTTTCTCTGTTATTGAGTTCTTCATTTTCCAGGACTCTTTCCATAAGGTAATTTAATATTTTACCTATTTTTCTTCCTTCAGGTATCCCCATTTTTTTCAACTCATCGCCGTTGATATTCAATTGCTTTATAGAAACAGGAATATTCTTTGCAAATACTTCTTTTATGTATTCAATATGATCCCTGTTTTCATTTGCTGCTGCAATATTATTTTTTGCTTCCGCCATAGCTATTCTGAATTCAAAAAGTTTGATTGCCTTATCTTTTCCAATTTTACCTATAATTTTTTTCAAATATGTTTTGGAATTGATATTGTAATCAGCATACTTTAAAATGGTAGTTACACTATCTATTGTTTCATTGTCATACTTAAGCGATTTCAGTATATTAAAAGCATCATCTTTTGCATCGTAAAGCATTCCAGCCAGCCTTATATCTTTATCTGCAGGCGATGTTCTGAAAAAATTCAATTCGACATTTCCCACCTGCGGGATTATGTGCTTTAAGAGACCTGTATTCAATAACAAAGATATCCCAACCATGGAATTATTGGTAAGTATTTTCCCAAATTCGGAAATAATCCTTTCTTTGCTTATTTTTTCAATAGATGGAGCAAGTTTTTTTATTCCTTCTATTGTCTCATCTTCTACTGAAAAATTAAGGACACTCGCAAACCTGATTGCCCGAAGCATACGCAGAGCATCTTCGGTAAATCTATCTATTGCCTTTTCTGTTGTCCTGATTACTTTATTGTTTATGTCATCCAGTCCTCCGAAAGGATCAACAAATCCAATCTGCGGGTTAAATGCGATCGAATTTATTGTGAAATCCCTTCTTTGCAAATCTTTCGTTATTGAATTTGTAAATTTAACTATGTCAGGATGGCGTCCGTCAGAATATTTTCCGTCTATTCTGTATGTTGTGATCTCATACAGTTCATCACTTATTAAAACACTTACAGTTCCATGTTTTATCCCAGTAGGAATTACTTCATACCCTTTATTTGTAAAAACATCAATGATTTGTTCTGGTTGTGCATTAGTTGTAAAGTCCCAGTCTTTTGGATGTTTTCCTAAAATAATATCACGTATGCAACCCCCTACAAGGAAGCATTCATAACCATTTTCAGCCATAATGCTGAAAATTTTCTTTACACTTTCTGGAAATCCAACCTTCATTATTTCCTACTCCTCTGTTTCTTTATGGTTTTTATATATTATATATTTTTTATTTGATAAAAAAACTGCTTCTTTTAAAGAAGCAGTTTCGTCCATTTAATCTTTCTTTTCCTTGAAATCTTTACATTTCTTTATCTTTGTGTAATCATAATATCCCCTGCTCTTTTTTCTGCAAACACAATAGTGTCCCAAGGACGTAAATTCTTCTCTTAAATATTCACATCTTTTACAAATAAATTTTTCTTTTATTTTTCTTGTTTCTTCTTCCATTTCTGTTTGAAAGTTTTTTTCAAGGGTATCAATCATTTTGGGTGAACACTTAAAAAATCTCCAAATTGGCATACCATTTAGAATATCATCTTCTATTATTTTATAAACGTCGTCCATTGTATTGATTTCATATGCCAAATTATATTGAAATTCTGGGCTGTAAATATATAATGCTAACTTGGTAATGTCTACTTCCATGTCCCCTATTTCAGATTGGGCGAATATTTCTGCGAATCTTATGTATCCTTCAAGAAACATCGCCCTTTTCTTTTCAAGCTCAAGCTGTGAAGGTGGTCTTTTTCCGTGCAGTATTGCTGCCATTTCCACCATAAAATCCTGTGCTAAATCATCATGTGCCATATGCTTCCTCCCATGATTATTTTTTTATATATTATATATAGCAAATACAGTGTATATTACCACACTATTATTGGCATTGTATTTGTTATATTTTCGTATACTTTCTTTGCACTTTGAAGCGGCATATTCACACAACCATGTGAACCATTTGTTTTATAAATGTTTCCACCAAAACTACTGCGCCATGTTGCGTCGTGTAATCCTATGCCACCATTAAAAGGCATCCAGTATGATACGGGTACTGCATAATCAGGTCCGCGTAATACTGTATTTCTTGTTTTATAAGTAAGTGAATAAACCCCAGTAGGAGTGCTGTGCCCATCCTTTACACAACCAGTTACAACTGGACATTCAACAATTAATTCTCCGTTCACATACATCCATAAACGCTGGTTGGCTATGCTTATTTCTACGTAACTGTCCGAAAAATCCAAATCACCATAGCTTTCTGCTTTCTTTTTGTAAATACCTTCCTTTTTTATGGATTCTTTATTATTTAAATGTTCAAGTATATCTTCTTCCATTTTTTCAGTATCAAGCAGCCAACCATAATTTCCTTTATTTAATGTTACTTGATTACCAAGGCTTGTTTTAAATTCACGTGCTTTTCCTACTGTCGTATATTTTTCATTCAAGTCTTTGACATATTCCTTTACTTTTTCTTTATCAATGGAAAGCCCTTCGTCAGTAAGCGAAAGCCATGAATGGAAAGTCCCCATATCAAGTGTTTCCTGGTTATTCCCAAAAGAGTATTCTATTACAACATCTTTCATACTGTTCAATTTTTCCAAATCTGAAAGTAAATCTGGGTTGTCTTTTGTTATTTCAGGGAGTTCATAAGCGTTTAAATCCAAAAGGTTTATTGTATTTTTAAATAAATCAAAGTTGTTTTTAAATAAATCGCAAACATTTTTAACATATATGTTTCCGATGTATTCTGGTTTTATGGCAAATTCTTTTAAAGATTCGTCAAAAAATACATAAGCATTTTGGGATTCTTTTTTTTCTGATGCTATTTTATCCAGGAATGAATTTATTTTATCCTGATCCAGTAAAATGACACCGCTTAAATCTAAAGTATATTCCGATTCACCCAATTTTTTATTTATATTTTCTACTTTATCAAGTAATAATTGTTTATTTATTTCAGTGATTATATCATTTAGTTTTACGTTATGTTCATTTGAATAAGAATCTATTACCGTATATGTTTTATTTTCAAGCATATTCATTATTTCTTCAGCTACGGTATTATATGTCTTCAAACTTATATCAAGTTGTTCAGGTCCAATATTTAATGTAGTCCTTGGATAGAAGCGGTCTTTAAAAAATATCATGGTTCCAATTACCAGAGCTATTATCAATACTATCAAAATAATGAATATTGCTATTGTTTTTGACCTCATATTACTTACTCCCCCCTTGAAATCATATAGTTCTGTTCGTAGAATAGATTTATTTCACATAAATTTTTCTTTTATTTTTTTTGCTTGAAATTTGATTTATTGTAAAATGTTCTCTGATTCTTTTCTCTATTGATTCTATTTTTTGCAGTTTTCGTTCTAAAATAAGCCTTTCGTTTCCATTTGCTGATGAAATCTGTTCTTTCAGTTCTTTTTCCCATTGTTCCAATTCATTTGCCTGAATCAATCCGTTCGTCAAAAGAAATCACTTCCTTTTTTTTATTCATTAGTTTAATGATAGCATGCAATTAAAATAATTTCAATATTTAAAACAAAGAAGTAATAAAAAAAGAGAACAATATTTGTCCTCTTTTTCAAGAATAGAAAAATAAGGAAGGAAAAATATATTTATTCTGTTTTTTCTTTTTTTGCCATGTATGCTTCTTCGAGAAAATTAATTCTTTTCATGATTTTATCTGCCATGTCTTCTTCGGAAATGCCGCATATAGTTACTAGTTCTTTTACTGTAAGATACTTGTTCATTTTAATCCTTGTAAATACCTTACTATCAAATAAACTTCTTACAATTTTTTTTACTGTTTCACTGTCATTTACCTCTTTTTTAAAAAGTTCAACAGACAATGAAACAATTAATTTGTTAAGATAGTCATCCATTCTTTCCTTTTTATATCCGTCCATCCAGTTCTCTTCCTTCCTTTCTTATTCATATGCCTTAATGAATTATAATATATATAAAACATGAAATTTATATAAACGGATGAAATGTAATAATATTTGTTTTGTTAGTTGTTTTAATAAAAAAAACATGTTATAATTATAATGCTTATATGATTTCTTTTTTGTTTTTTTAGAGGGGGTTTATTATGGATATCAAGTCTTTTGGGAAAAGTTTATACATAAATGATGATTGTTTAAATCAATTACAAAAAATAATTGAAGAAAATAAAAAAGTTCAGTGTATAATAGTGGATCCACCATATGGAATAAATCACAAAAGTAATAGAAGAAAAGACAAATCTGATATGACCACCAGGAAAGGGATAAAAAATGACAAAAACAATAAGGAATTGCTTGAAAAAGCAATAGAACTTTCTTATAAGTGTTTATCTGATAATTCACATATATACTGGTTTACAAAATGGACTGAACTTGAAAAGCAAATTCCTATGCTTCGTAAATATTACAATATAAAAAACGTTCTTATATGGGACAAAGGAAACAGGGGCAGCGGTGATTTGACTGGAGCATATGGAAACAGGTATGAGTGTATTATATTTGGAGTAAAGGGGAAAAGGCAACTGAATGAAATAAACGGAACAAAAAGGCATGATGACATACTGTGTTATTCCAAAATACCTGCGAAAAAGCTTATTCATCCTCATCAAAAGCCTATTGAGTTATTGAAGTTTCTTATATTAAAGTCAACAAACAAAGGGGATACTATACTGGATATGTTTGGTGGGGTAGGGAGCACATTAATTGCTGCTGAAGAAACAGAAAGAAATGCAATCTGCATAGAATTGGATGATGAAATATACAAAAAAGGAATTTCGTATATAGAAAACTGTCTGAATGGGGACGCTGAATAAGCGTTCTTTTTTTTGTGAAAAATATGATTTTTTTATTCCCTGGGAATATAATTTATTATAAGTTTTTCAATATTATGCAATGAATAGGGGGAAATTTTGTGCAGGTCGCATCAAGAACTACTTACTTTGCTGCTGATATCAAAAAAGGAAAAGAAGGGGAAAAAATATTTGTAGAAGACTTTCTTGAATTCATGAAAATAAAGTTTAATGATGTCAGTGGCGAACAGAAATTTCAGATTATGGATACGGATTATACATCGCAGTTAGGTATGTATGAGATAAAAGCAAACTACAAAGATGATGGTAAAATATATATAGAGGAATATACTAATTACAACAAGGAACTTGGGCCTATAAAAGAAGGGTGGTTTTTCAAAACAAAGGCGGATACTTTAGTCTTTGTATCAAAAGCTACAAGAACAATGATTATTATTCCCTTTACGGGGGAATTCAAAAATCATTATGAAAAGATAAAACAAAAGTATCCGTTGAAACTAAATGCTGTGAGTGTCCGTGGAAAATCAAAATGGCAAAGTGCTTTTAGATGTATTCCGTTATCAGAATTGGAAGGGTTTTATAGTGAATATAGAAAGCCTTCCAGTGAATAAAAGACAAGTGAATAAAAGAAAAATAACAAAAAAAACCACATTTAATATGTGGTTTTTTGTTTTATTTGGTGGGGATAATCGGATTCGAACCGATACGGTATTATTACCACTGATTTTTGAGACCAGCGTGTCTGCCAGTTCCACCACATCCCCGTGCTGGCGGAAGGGGTGGGATTCGAACCCACGGAGCCTTTTAAAGCCCGCTGGTTTTCAAGACCAGCACCATAAACCACTCGGACACCCTTCCGTATATTGCTTTTGGTGGGGGTAGAGGGATTTGAACCCTCACGAGGGATTTTACCCCCAGCGGATTTTAAGTCCGCTGTGTCTGCCAGTTCCACCATACCCCCATATTTATATTTCTTTAATTTCCTTAGCAAGTTTCATTTTATTCCTTTTACGCAAGATCTTGTGCATATTCTTTTTGGCTTTTGCTCGCCATTTTCCTATAAGCTCATAAATTCCATCGCCACTATTATCACATTTTTTATAATTTTCAAAAGCTTTGGCTCTCTTAAACCACTCGAGCACCCTTCCATCATTCATTAATATAAAAAGCCCCTGTCATAGCTACTGACAGAGGCTTTATTTTTCAGAATTTGTTTTTTATTGGATTAAACTTTGTTACCTCTTTCATCCGCTATGAAAAAATGGACATATGAAGTTGAACCCAAACTTGACAACAAGGATGAGCTTGATAAGCTGCTTGATAAACTTAATAACTTTCCGTAAATGTTCATCATGTCCATTTCTCCTTTCGCAGATTTTTTATATAATCAATTCATATTTTGCTGTATCAGTTAATTGTTTTATGAAATCTTCAACTGTTATTTTTTTTCTTAAATTCTGCAATCTGCCGTAATTTTTCTATTAAAGAATTCAGTTTATTCATGTTTTTTACTCATTTTATTCTTGATAGCCAATAATATTCTTAATAGATGTTCCACATTAGTAATATAACATTTATTTATTATCTTGTCAAGTTTTTTTATAGTTTTATACCGTGAATTTCACACATCTTGTATATATAAGTTTTCATTTGTTCAAACAGATGCGTGAAGTTTCCTTTTAATTCTACACTGTGGACAAGATTTTTTTTCATTCGGAACCATATTGCCGTTTATTTTATTATAAACAAGAAAACTTCCTCGGTCATAAATACAATTTTTTATCTTCTTTAGATATTTAAAATACCACATTGACCCTCCTTAAAGAATAATAACTCACTACAAAGCAGTGGTAAGTCCACATCGCCAATGTTATATGGGGTCTTGTATGGCAGCAGCACTTCTCCTACCCTCAGATATGTTTAACCACTGCCCTCAAAGCATAGGATTTGTGGAGCATCCTATGGTGACTACATATTCCCATATAACGTAGCCCGATAGGGTTAATACCCCCCCCTGGCTGAGGCTAATCAACTGAGCTTGTTAATCACAAGCTCCACCCTCTATAGGGTGGAGTAGTTGACGCGTGTTAGTCAACGATTATAAGCTTTTGGAGTAATAGCTGAAGTATTTTTTCCGTAAAGCTTTTATCTTCCTGGTAGTCCATATATTCAGTATATGCCAGCAGGTTTTCTTCTTTATCCATTACAATGTTAAGTTCGCCGAAACCAATATTTGACGACCATGAAACCCTCATTCCACCTTTGTAGTTTTCATTTTCTCCCCAGAACGATATTTCGTCTATTTGCAGGTTTATATTGTCTGGATTGATCTTTCTTTCTTTTTTATCCAATTTCTGAATTCCTCCTTTTTACTGTAATAATTATCTTGGTTAAAAGCAGAAGGACTAAAACGGAATCATTTTTTGCAATCCATCCCAGGAAAATCTGGAACTTCATGCGGGAACAAAATGAATTAAATTTGTTCTTTATATGAATATCAGAATTTGAAAAACCATTTCAGATATTTCATTTACATACGGCGCAAAGCGAAACGCGATAACGTATTATTGAATTAACGGATTAACGTATTGGCGGTATCGCGGGTTTTGCGGTTTTACGTTTAACGAATCGGTTCGCGACAGATTTTTAAGTAGTAGCAAAACACACCTGTTTGAATATTCATCATTCAAATGTGTACTTGTTTTTATCAGATAAACAATTCGGTTTCCCGAACCTTCATTATTAACACAAGCTTAGGTGCTTGCAACCCCGACATGACGTAGTTCTCACGTCGGCAGGAACCGATTCACACTTTCAGCCTTCTGCTTTTAATAAAAACAATTATTTCTTCGCTTCCATTTGGACCATACTTTTGCCTCCATTTGGACAAGTATTGGGAACTGGTGTAGGGACAGCTTAAAAGCAATCCCTACATCAGTTTATTTTCATTACTGCTTTGTTTATTCGGATTTCTTTTTAATTTTCTGGAGATATGCTTCTACGATTTCATCTGTGGAATCATGCAGGCTGTATACTGGAATATATTCTACTGCTTCCTGCAACATTGTTTCCTCAATCTGAGTGCTTAATGTGTCTGCTTTATTAAGCAGCTTTTTATACAATGTATTTATTACATTCCTGTCGAAATCAATTTCTGTCAATACGTCAATATTATACTTATACTGCGTTTGATTTCCTTCCTGGTTGAATTTGTAGTCAGTTCCTACTTTCTTTGTTGTGTTTGTCTTTAAATTCAACAGGTATTTCAGACGCTCTGCCAATTCACGTGTTTTCTTTGCATATTCAATTGCAGAGTCAACAGTAAGATTTTTGCCATCTTCCTTCCAGTCAATATAAAGACCTTTCTTTGCGTTTTCTATCGCCATGGAAAGCTGCAATTTTTGCTGTATCAATTCATTGACAAGATTTGCAATTTCTATAATACTGCAGTCATATTGCCTTTCAGGAGTAGCATCTATTGTTTCATCCTGTGCATCAGGATTTACTTTCGATTTTTGATGTGTTTCAGTGATTTTTATAGCATTGTTCCCATGCAAATAGCAGGTAAGAGAGAATATATTATTTTCAAGGAATTTCTGATATCTATAGGCTTCCTTTAAGGACATTCTATGTTCAAGCATGTTATCAAACTCCTTTCAAAAATTTTTTTTATTTTTTTTTACATCAGCATTGTATTTTCATTATACATTTTTTATGCCAATTTGTCAACTGAAAATTGTCTTATAAAAAAATATATTTTTTTTATATTTGTTTTTTGCCAATTATAACAAAATTATTTTTTGTTTTAAAATTATTAATCTTAGTTAGATAAACATATGTGATAGGAAAAAAATAAAAAATTTGATTAATTTTTAATTAAAAGAAATAATTTGTGGTATTGAAGTTATTGTATGAATAATATTGGAGTTATTTTATTGGAGGTTGGCGGAAGAGGTGGGATTCGAACCCACGTGGGCAGTTAACCCAGATACGCTTTCGAGGCGCACCCCTTATGACCTCTCGGGCACTCTTCCATATGAGATTGGTGAGAGTGAAGGGATTTGAACCCTTAACATTATGGTTCTAAGCCATACGCCTCTGCCAAATTGGGCTACACTCTCATATCATTCTTTTATTTTTTATATTTTTTGTTTATTCGTATATTATTATATATAATAATGTTTAGATCACTTTATCGAGATCAAAGAGACTAACGAAAGTTAGGTTTTTGTTGGGGAGTTTATAGCTCCCTATTTTTATAATGGTGCGCAGGGAGGGATTTGAACCCCCGAAGCCCGAAGGCAACTGATTTACAGTCAGCTTCCTTTAACCACTTGGATACCTGCGCATATATTGGTGTCGGTAGGGAGACTTGAACTCCCACAGGTTTTTTATTACCCCCCAGACCCTCAATCTGGTGCGTATGCCTATTCCGCCATACCGACATATTTTTATTGGTGGGAGGGGCAGGATTTGAACCCCCAGTGTTTACCGCCGTGGGAACAGATTTACAGTCTGCCGTAGCACCGCCATCGCTACCGCCCGCCCATAATAATAAAAGCCTTTCCCCATAGCATTTATGGAAAAAGGCTTGTTTGCAAACTTTTTATTTTAATTAATGTTTACTCGCTTTGATCTCCATTTCCATTTGAATTTGCTACAGGAAAATTTGCATATGAAATTAAACCCATACCAAGATACAGAAGATATGAGTAACCAAGCGAGCTATACAGGTGACGGATATTCATTGTCTTCATATGCAAATTCACTCCTTTCACAAATTTTTTTTAATCAATCTGATATCATTATACAATATTTATATACTTTTTGTCAATAAATAATTCATAAAATCTGTTTTATAAAAAAAAGAAGCCTTATGAAGGCTTCTTTTTTATTTAACGATTTTATATATTTCTTCAAGCTGTGCTTTTGTAAGTTTCCTCCGTGTTCTTAACAAGTTTACTGCTTTAAGAGGAGCTATATCTATAAGGTCTGCAAACGCGTCTATTTTTTCTTTCGGGAATCTGTGTTTTTCCGAAAGATTTTTATAATTGAAGAAAAACTTGAAATTCTTTGTCTTTAGATTATTTTCATTGATCTCATATTTGTTTTTCTTAAGGAAGTCAACCCGCTTCAGATATTCCCTTACAGTTTCCTCCCCATACATAAGCAGGTTCTCTTTCAAAAATCCTGCCAGATACTTTATATCATCACGTGATACAGTTGCTGAACATCTATACCCGAAAGAAATGTCCTTCGGTTCTGTCACGTCCTGCAAGTCAGATATCTGTCTTGAAATAGTTTCAATATTTGTCGCACGTAATATCATCTGTTCAAAAGCAGTGAAGATAATTTTCTTATACTCTTTTTTTAATTTTGTGTAGTTTGGGAATTTATTATTTACACTGTAGAAATAGTAATAAGAATAATCATCAAAGAACCTTTCTATGTAAGGACGGAATTCTTCGGGAATACCGAATTTGTCAAGTATAATATTGATATCCTGTGTTTCAGCTAAAATCTTCTGATGGTTTTTGATTATATAGAAGAAAAACTTTGGATACAGTTTAATGTTTGTATCCGTTGCAAATTCGGGATATTCATTCTTTGCGTTTATCAATGCCGTAAGGTTGTGGATTACTTGCAGATCTTTCGGCAAACTTTCAAATGAATCTTTATATTTTTTATAATAACGGTATTCTGTTTTTATTTCAGCCAGTAATTCATCACTGGCTATCCTGGATCCGAGTAAGAATCCACCTTTTGCATAATTATTACCTAGTTCAATAACTCCGTCTGTTGCTTCGCAAAATTGAATTACTTTTTCATCTATTGAATGTACATAGATTGTTTTTCTTTCTACTCTCCAAACATCTGGTTCAAGAGTTTTCTCTTTTCTGGACAAGTTTGTATACTCTTTATTCCCACTCATCCTGTAACGTCTGCGTTCTCCTAAATCAAGCATATTGTAGTTTCCGCAGCTCTTACATTTAGTTACTCTTGAAGTATAAACCTCACCGCATTTGCAGAAAGTTCTTTCTATTTTGTCAAGTTTTATATATATCAGATTTGCATCGCTGTATTTTTCAAGCAAATCCCAATTGTCTATTTTGTAATATAACTTAATCATCTTTTAACGCCCCCCTTTTCTTTTTGAAGCTCTAACCCATCTTTTTATAAAATTAAACTCCTCACCTTCAACAGAGGTGTTATACATTCCCCTTGCTTCTGAAAGTGTGAAATCAGGCAATACCTCTATTGTAATATATGGGACTTGCAATTCTTTATTTTGGCGCATAAAGAATATCAAGGATTGTTTGTTTATCACTTTGTCGGCATAACTGCCAACGCAGTGATGTAAATAATTGCCTTCCTGGATTAAGTCGTTTATGTCTTTCGGTACTATTATGGAATACTCCTTATCTTTATGCTCCATCCATTTATAATCGCTTACAGCGTCCTTGAAAGCATTTTCCTTATTTTTTGTTTTTTCAAGAACCCGTACGTTTTTCATCACTATGTTGTGCTGCCGCTCAAGATATTGTGGCATTTTTTCATAAGATAACCCGTATTTTTTACACATATCAAGATAGTCTTTCAGCTCCTTTATTTCATCAATAGGGAAGCTGAATAATTCAGACTTTCCGTAGTTAAAGTTCTGCTTTACAAGGTAACCCAACAAATCCGTTATCTTGTATTTATATTCCTTCATTAGATAATAAACATCCAATGAAAAGCTCTTAATTATATTTTCCCTGTTGCTTTGTTTTATAAAAATCTTCATGTCTTCAAAGAAGTCGAGCAGGATTTTTAAGTTGTTCCCGTCAAATTCGCTGCTGATGCTTTTGAAAATATCATAACATTGTTCAAGCTTCTTTTCTTTTATATATTGAATTGCAAATTTCGGAAGTTGAACAACCTTATTTAGCTTCCCTTCATTTCCTATTTCAAAATTTTCTTTATGTATATTTTCTTCAAAGAACCGCTTGTTTCCAGCTTTCAAAACCTTTTCAAAACCATCAATGTTGTCTACTATCAAATTGAATAAGTTTTTCAAGACAATACTCTGCCTGTATGAATAAAAAAGCAGGAATGATGAATCAGCAGCCAGCTCATTGAAGACATATGGATTCTTGAGCAACATTACCTTGTTCAGGAATGACACAATATTCTTCATTGAATAATTGTCTCCATAAGAGAATTCCTTCTTAAAATCAAAGCCCTTTATTGTCTCCTTTGTAACCTTATTGACTCTTATGCTTTGATCATATTTTTCCAGGAATTCAACTTCATCGTCTTCATCAACGTTGAATACGAGTTTACCCTTATGAAGTATCAGTTCATCTTCAGTTTCTTCAAACTTGAAGATGGTCATTATATCATAGGGAACCTTATCAGCAGTTACTATAGTCGGTCGTGCCGTTTCGACATTATTCAGAAAAATGTTTCCCCTGCTGCGATAGGTTTCCCCACGGTAATTTACAGCACACTCATAATCACTTATGTTTTTCTGCCTCATTTTCTTTTTTCTCCCCTTTTTATTTATTTGTAAAATTATACATTATATTATAATATATTATAGTATCTATATGCCGTTTTTTTACTGTATTTTTCATTTTTTTGGAAGAAATAAAAAAGAAGAAGCCGTTTTAGGCTTCTCCGACTTCTTTAAGGAATTCTTCCATTTGTTTTTTTGTCATTTTTCTTCTGTTTTTTAATAAACTTGCAGCTTTGAGAGGAGAGACTTCAAGCCAGTCAATGAACGCTTCTATTTTTTCTTTTGAAAAACCTTTGTCTTCTGTAAGATTTTTCATAATGCACAGTGTTTTAAAGTTTCTTGTATTCAATGTATTTTTGTCAATTGGCTTCTTTAACTGGCGAAGAATATTTATCCTTTCAAGAAAATTATCTATAGTATTTTTCCCATAAAGAATAAGGTTCTCTTTCAAAAATTCTGGCAAAAGTTCTAGATCTTTTTTTGATATAAGAACTTTCTTGCTTTCTCCTAATCTTCCGTATTCAATATAATCGCCAATTGTTAGTCCCTGTAAATTATAAATTCGCGTTGAAAGAACTTTCAATTCATATGCTGTCAATACCCTTTGCTCAAATTCTCTGAAAAGAATTTTTTTGTATTCGTCTTTCAAATTCATATAATCTTCAAATGTTTGAGGACAAAGATGTTCGTATATTCGACTAAGTTCCGTAATCACCCTGTCTATATATGGGAAAAATTCCTTTGGTAAATTCAGCTTATCAAGTAACTGATCAAGGTCTTGAGTTTCTTCAAGCATATGGGATACTTTTGGTGAAGCGATCATTGTAAAGTAAAAAATTGGATGCTTTACAACATCAGGATTTGTTGAGAACTGGATATATTTATTACTTGCATTGATAAGGCTTATCAAATTGTTAGCGGTATGAAACTCTGACGGCAGCTTTTCAAATATATCCTTATATGACGAATAATATTTATATTCCTTTTTGATAATGTTAACAACATTGAAGCTGTCGTCAATATATCCCATAGCTTTTGCTTCATTTGGTCCAATTTCGCAAAGTTTTGTTATTTTTTCCCTGAATTGAACAATTTCTTCGCTTGGTATATCAATATGCAGCGAACCGCTGTATACGTTTAAAATATTTCCGACAGTTTCAGTATAAGCCCTTGTATTTAACGGTAGATGTAGAAAATATTTTCTGCGGAGATCCCATGAATCAATATAAAATTCTATGAAATTTTCATTCCCGCATATTTCACATTTCTTGACAACTGACGTGTAAACTTTCCCGCATTTGCAAAATGTTCTCTCCTTATTCCCTACCTTTATATGGCATATATTCATATCTTCAAAATATTTGTTTAAAATATCCCAATTTCTTAATTCCTTGTATAATCTTATCATTTAACCACTTCCTTTTTCTTTAATGATTTTAGCCATTCCTTGATAAATAAAAGGTCTTCACCGTCTGCTTCCTTGTTATACATACCTTTTGCTTCAAGCAAATCAAGTTCAGGACTTATTTCTATTGTTATATAGGGAACACTTGGAGAGTCTTTCTTACGCAAGAATAATATTCTTGATTGCCTTGCTATTATTTTGTCAGAATAGCTTCCTACGCAATGGTGTAGGAAGTTGCCTTCCTGTATCAGGTCGCTTATATTTTCTGGTGTAATTATTGAATATTTTTTGTTTCTATACTCCATCCATTTATAATCGCCTACAGCTTTTTTAAATTCATTTTCATTTTTCTTTGCGTTTTCAAAGGCATTGATGTTTTTCATTACAACATTATGTGCTTTTCTTAAGAATTGCGGGAATTTTTCGTATTTTAAGCCATACTTTTCGCACATGTCAACATAGTCAACAAGCATCTTTATTTCATCAAAAGGAAATTTAAATCCAGTATTCTGCCCGAAGAATACACTTTGTTTAAGCAAGTATCCTAATAAATCCGTTATTTTGTAGTTTTTGTCCAGTAATTTAAGGACATTCTGCGAAAAGTAATAAACTTCGTACCTGTTTTTTGCACCGAGAAATAACTTCATGTTGTAATAGAAATCAAGAAGTATTCTCAATGTATTGCCATTAAATTTATTGGCAATTTCTTTGAATATATCATAGCATTTTTCAAGCTTCAAATCTTTCATATATTTCATTGCAAACTGTGGAAGCTGTATTACTTTATTTAAATCACCTTCGTTTCCAATTTCAAATCCGCTTTTTCCTATATTTTCTTCAAGGAATCTTTTGTTAATCTTCAGTATTTTTTCAAACCCATCAGTATTTTCAATAATAAGAGTAAATAAATTCTTGTAAGTATCGTGCGAATATATATTGCGCACAAGGAATGAAGAATCTTTCCTTAGTTCCTCAAAAACATAGCGGTTTTTAAAAAGTATTACCTTGTTTAAAAACGTTGCTATGTTTCTTAATGAGTAACTGTCTGTATCATATTGCTTAAATTCTTTTTTGAAATCAAAACCCTGTACAGCTTCTTTAGTTTTTTTGTCAAATCTAATGCTTGATTCGAAGCTTTCAATAAATTCAGCCTCTTCTTCGCCTTCGTTTTCTGAAATATTAAAAATGAGCTTCCCTTTATGAAGTATAAGTTCATTTTCTGTTTCTTCAAACTTATAAATGTCTATTGCATTAAACGGAACTTTTATAATTGTTTTAGGCATTCTTAACCGTTCAAACTGTCTTAAAAATTCGTTACCGCAGCTGTAAAAAGTTTGATTATTATACTGCACAGTGCAGTCATAACAACTTATATTCTTTTGAATCATCTTAACTCTTCCCTTCTTTTTTTGTTTTTATTACTATATACTTATTATAGTAATTATACAAAAGGGATATTAAACATTCTGAATAAGAAATAATCTTTGCTTATTTAGCAAAGATTTTTTTGTTTTCAAAATACCACTTATATAAGTGCCCGAAAATGAGTTGTTTATTATTATTTAACCCATAGTTTCCATTTGCGAAATTCAATGCTTCTTTCATCACGTAGTCAATATATGCTGAACGGATATTTCTTAGAAGCGAATCATTTTGTATATCGTATTGTGTTATATCAATGTTTTCTATATCAACATACATTATCCCCATTTCTTTTCTTCTGGATAATGCTTCTTCATGGTTCATGTTTTCTAATTTGTATTCCAGATATGCATCAAGAACTGATATTAAATCTTTTAACTCTTTTTGGATATAATCTGGATTGTGAGCCATTATGTTTGCTCTTCTTATATTAAAGTAATCTTCAAATGTTACTCCGCAAATATTCAATTTTTCAAGAAAATTATTAAGCTGTTTTTTAGTTGGAATTTTGTTATCCCATGTTTTATCATGCCATTTTATAAGTGTTGTTACTTTCAATATTTCTTTTTCTTCGAATCCTATTTCTTTTAAAATTTTTTCAGTTTTTTCTATTGATTTTTGTTCGTGGTTATGGTAAACAGCCTTATTGACAGATATATATTTTTTTGTTTCAAGTTTTCCTATATCGTGAAGAAGCGCTGCTAATTTGAGATATATTTTATTATTTTTTATTCCTTCCATGCAAAAAATGGAATGATATAACAGGTCATGTATTTGATTTGGTTCTTCCAAATAAAAATATTGCATTTTTTTCAGTTCAGATATTATTTCGAATAAGTCTTCTATGTTTTCTCTTACTCCATTGTATTCTAACTGGATTTCCAGCATTTCTTTGCTGTCGAACAATTTAATCGACCCCCAAGTATTGTTTTTATATACAAAAATATTATATAATATATTTGTAGTTTTTTCAATTGCTTTTTTTAAAGAGGTTGTTGGATTTGCTGCAAATTTTCATTGTTGAAAATGATGATAATTTCAGGGATGTCCTGTCTAAAACAATAGAACAAATTAAAATAAAAAATGATATGAAAGCTGATATTGTTTTTTCTGGGAAAGATCCGAGAGAGTTCTTACAAAAATTGAAACAATCAAAAGAACACAGTACTAACCTATTTTTTATGGATATTGATTTGGAAGATGAAATTGACGGAATTAGTTTGTCATGCGAAATAAGAAATATTGATTATAACGGGAATATTGTATTTATTACTGGGCATGAAGAATTTGCAAAAAAAACGCTTCAGTTGAATATCAAGCCTTTGGATTATGTTGTAAAAGAAAATATGGAAGAAATAAGAAAAAGTGTCGAAAAAGCAATGAATATTTCTTATAACGAATATTTAGACGGGAAATACCTGAAGGAAAAACCAGCATTCTTCTCTATAAAAAATGGTTATAATGTCATCAGGATACCTTTATCAGATATATATTTTATTGAAACATTAAATCGGAAATTGTATCTTTATACAGATAAAGGAAGATATGAATTAAATGGTACAATTGCAGAAATGGAAGAAAAGTTAAATAAAGACGCAGATTATTTTTTTGTGTGTCACAGGGCTTATATTGTCAATATAAATAAGATTAAGGAAGTAGGTAAGGGGATAATTTATCTTGTTAATAATGTGGATGTTCCGCTTTCAAGATTAAAAGCGGTGGAATTGAAGCGAAGACTTATGAGGAGGTAATCTAAAATGCTTCAGGCACTGGGAAATGTTATCTCAGCCGTTATTCTTTCTTTTAGTGTTCTTTGCCTGATATATGCGATAATTGAAAAAAATGTACAGGAAAGAAGCAGGAAAACTGATTTGCTCGCATACAGTGTTTTACTTTTATGTTGCCTGACTTTGGTATTTTTGGATATTACCTTCATATTCAAAGTAATGATAGTGTTATTTTTGTTTATGATTGTCCTTAGATTCATATTCAAGCAAAGATGGCTATTTTCTTTAATCAGCGCTGTTTTGATATATGCTCTTATTGGAGTTGTGGATACAGCTGTTATATTAACTTTTGTAATGGTTATGCCTAAGAGCGGGGCAATATCCCAGTCTGTAACATTTCCTTTTTCAAATACTATTGTCTCAGTAATAGTTTTTTTTGTTTCCGTGTTTATAAGGAAGAATGGTTTATTCATGGTTAATAGCAATTTACAGAGCAAAAGTAAATTGCTTTGGATTTTTTATGTTATTACTATTTTCCTCCTCATTGTTTTCAACTGTTCAGCTATTTTAGACGGAAGTTCGAACAAGTCTATTGTAATAAGCAATGTTATTGGGTTGATAGTATTTGCTCTGTCAAATATCCTTTTGGGTAAAATGCTTAAAGAAAATTACAATAATGAAAAACAGATTCTAAAAAAGCAGCAGGATTTGGAGAACCTTATGGTTTATACAAACCATATAGAATCATTGACAGATGAATTACGGATATTCAAACACAGGTATAATAATATAATGCTTACGATTTCAGGGTATTTAAATGATAATGATATAGAAGGGCTTAATAATTGCATGAGAGATGTTATTCGAAAAAGCCAGGCGAAGAATGATAATAAGAATTTTTCAGAACTTAAGAAAATTAAAGATAGTGGTATTAAAAGCCTTTTGATTGACAAGATCATTAAAATTGAAAATACACGGAAAATATCTGCTGAAATTTTTATAAATAAGGAAATCAGGAATTTTTACATTGATACCTTTGATATGGTTAATATATTGGGTATTTTGACTGATAATGCGATAGAAGAAAGTATGAAAGTTGATGATCCTAAAATAATAATAAATATAATAGATACTAATAAATATATAGTTTTTTCCATAGCAAACAAATTCAAAGACAAGCCTGATATATCAAGAATTTTTAAAAAAGGATTTTCAACAAAAGGTGTAAACCGTGGTATAGGGCTTTATGATTTGCAGAAAATCATAAATGAAAGCCAAAATCTTATGTTGAATACTAAAATAACCGATGACGGATATTTCTTTCAGGAAATAAAAATAAGAAAGTCTTAAGACTTTCTTATTTTTATTGTTTGTGTTTTTATTGTCCTGGATATTTATTTTCTTACATTAAAGCTTTCGGCATTTCAGGTTCTTCTGCAATCCAAAGAATGCAAAGTCCACTGGACATTGTGTTTAGTGCTAAAGTAGCTATGGAAACAGCTGCTACTGCAGCACAGCTTGTCAGTTTGACAAACAATTTCTTCATCAGGCTTCCCTCCTTTCAATACCATATAGATATTTTAGTCTAAACACCTTAAACAAAAGAGGTGTTAAAGAAAGTATTTCAACAAGATTTACTGCCAAAAATAGCGATGATAGTGTCTTGTTGATACCAAGACAAGTAATAACTGTAAATATAACTGTGTATATTGCGAAGATCACAAGTGCGACTATTTTGTTTTTCTTTCTTTTTTTTGTGTCTTTTAGTGGCTTGTTTTCTGTTTCTATTGGAGCAAAAATTAGAATTATCAGGAATGTTATTATGCTTGTAATCATTACTGAATAGATATTTACCATTGGAGTATCTGCTATATTAATAAATAAAAATGGAATTGCAATTGAAAAGATTATTGTTACGGCAAGACAACTCCAATAATTTTTAGCATGAAACCCTCCTGAAAATGTTTTTAATATTCCGAATAATGCTGAAAAAATAAGAAATTCGGGGAATATTCCAAGAATTATCGCTAATACGAATACAATAGGAAGTTTTGTGAAATTGTAAAGAAAAATATCAGTTCCATATTTTACCTTGGCTTTTTGTATTTCATCCATACCTGGATTGTTTTCATATATTTTGCTTGTTATTTTATCGCTTAAATTTTCAAGAAAAGATTTGATATTCATCTTTATCCCCCTATCTTCTTGAATTTTCCAACAATAAAAGTATATTTTTTTGTTCTATTTCCAATTATTTGCATGTATAAACGGATATTTTTCATGCGCGAACGAATGCCTTTTTGTGCGCCTTATCCCTATTTTCTTTGCTTTTATGGTTGTTTCAAGTTTGTAAAATACTGATAGCCATTCTTTTTTTATTATTATTTTTTTTAAACATAGAATAGTATTGCGAAAATTTGGAACGTAAGGGGAGGTTCCGTATGATCAATAGCAGACGTCTATCACAGATAGAAGAAATGGTAAAAAATAATGAAGAGCTTGATTTAGAACAAATAAAGTATCTGATGTACAAAACAGCCAATAAAGAAGATTATCTTACACTTAATTATATAGAAAAAAAAATAAAAGAGAATTATGGGAGTAATTTTATGAACCATTCAAGAGACAAGATAGCTTATTTGACACAATTGCTTCTTAATGATGATCCTAATGAAATATATAAATTTTACAGAGGGGTTTTTAATGAATATATGAAGCAGCAAAATTTTAAGTTTGAAGCGATAACAAGTTTTAATCTTCTTTTTATGGCACATATGCATATCGCCCTCAAAATTATAAGGGCTAGTAATAATTGATATCAGGGGGGTGATTTTTATGGATAATGGAAAAAAAGTTGTATTATGTTATTCTCGTGATACATTGGAACCTGTAGAACTTCTTGAAGAAGACAGGTTGCTTAATATGCTTGTTATAGGACCAACAGGAACAGGAAAATCATCGCAAATATTTACACCGCTCATTTTCCAGGATTTAATGAACCAGGATTGTGGTGTTACGGTTATAGATCCAAAAGAGGATTTGGCTGAATTTATATACAGTTTGCGCAATGATTTCCCGACAAGAAATATTATATATGTTGATCCGACAAATGAATTTTGTCCTAAAATTAATCCCTTTAAGGGAAGTGAAGAAGTTGTAATCAAGAATTTATTGAAGATATTTTCACCAACATTTTTGACAACATCAAACGCAGAAAAACAGGAAATCGAATTGAACAGAAACCTGCTGATAAAATCAATAACACTTTTAAAAAGATTTCCTTCTTTATGTGGGGATAATCTGAATATTAAAACTTTCGCAGATTTTATTTCTAACAGGTATAATGAACCAAGGGCTAAAATTGCAAAACTTGTGGAAGTCCTTAAAAGGGAAAGCAAATCTTTTGATTTAGTTGATATTTGTGAATGGTTTTTATTTCAATTTTTTGAACCAAGAACTGGATTGTATGAAAAATGCTCATACCTGCGTTCAAGAATAGAAGAATTGGCTACTAATGTATATCTGTCAAGAATTTTAACACCAGAAAATAAAGACAACAATGTTCTTAATTTCGACGAACACCTTGCAAAAGGCGATGTCGTTATAATAAACACAAAAAATACAATTTTGGGACATCTTGGAAAAACTTTCGGCGAATTTATAATGTTGTCATATTTGAATTCAGTATTCAGAAGAAAGCATTATAGCGCAGAAAAGAAAATTACTGAATTAAAGCCGAATTTCCTATATGTTGATGAATTTTCAACTTTTTCACCAGTCCTGACTGATTTGTTTACACAAGGAAGAGCTTTTAAAATAGGAACTCACATTACTGTTCAAAATAGAACTTTATTGAGAATGTGTGGTGGGGAAGATTCTGAAAAACAGGCATTTTTAATAGAATCAAACGCAAGAAACATAGTTGTATTCCCTGGTCTAAACGGGGAAGATGCAAAATACTATTCTGAACAATTCTTCAATCTTTCACCACAGCAAATTATGTATAGACCATTTGGACAAATAGTTTACAGGATTGTAAAAAACAGGACTGTACAATTGCCAGCTATAGGACTTGTATTCTTTATCGATGAAGTACCTCATACTAATTCAATAGAACAAGAATTTAAATAACTATAGCTTGGTTTTATCGGCAAGGTAAGTACTATATGGTGGGGTGAAATCACGCTAGAAGATGTACACAACCAGAAAGTGGAGGTGATTTACGTTATGCGAATATTATTAGTAGTTGATTTACAGAAAGAATTTTCAGACAACTGTAAATCTAAATATGACGAAATTATTGGATGGGTTAAAAATCATTCAAATGAATATGATAGTGTAGTAGCCACGAGATTTATGAATAAACCTAACAGTCCTTTCATAAGATATTTGGGCTGGAATAAGATGCAATTCGTAAGAGAGCTGGACTTTGAATATGATATTCTTATAAACAAGTGTTCTTATGGACTACAAGATTATTCATGGATTCCAGAGAAATGCTCCATTGATATTGTTGGCATGGACACGGATGCGTGTGTGCTTAAAATTGCTTTTGACTTATTCGATATGGATAAGGACTTCAANGTATTATCTAAACTATGTTGGTCATCTGGTGGAGAGTGTGCCCACAACAACGCAGTAGCACTAATGAGA
>JGI24714J26587_10000562_pt1 | contig 26869 bp, 27 predicted proteins | sample BioPla4DNA2_FD_26587 | JGI IMG/M metagenome (IMG submission 26587)
TTATTTCCTTTTTTAATAAAATTGATCTCCGAGGTATTCACTCTGTAGATGTCTGCAAACACCTTCGATAGCCTGGGCTATCTCATCAGCACACCGGCAGTAAACCTCATCAGACTGTCCGAAAGGATCCGTAATGTCATATCTCATCAGCTGCTCCTCCAGCTTTCTGATAGCCTCTTTCTCCTCCTGTATTTCCCTGGCCAAAGAGCCCTCTATGACTGCCAATTTATCCTCTATCTCCCGGAGACGCTGCAAAAGGCTCTCTCTCTCCTCTTTTAACTCCCTCACAATATCATTATTGGCTTCCCAAAACCTCTCTTTTTTTGCGTTTAACCGCCGCAGCAAAGCAACCAGTTTTTCCGAATATTCAAGGTTATTACCCCGCTCCGCAAATTCCTTTAGTACAAACACCTTTCCAGCAGACATAGGGTATACCTCCAACAGATGGCGCTTCTGAGAGGCAGTCATCGTAAGGATTAAATCTGCCTCCTCTACCATTCTTTTGGTCAGCTGTTTTGCTCTGTGATCTGATAGATCGATCCTCTCCCTGCGCAGAGCTTCACAGGCCTCTGAGCTGGCCGGTTCTCCAGGCAAAGCCGCCAACCCTGCAGACATCACCTGAATATTATCCCCCAAATTTAAGCGCTCCAACATTTTTGCCGTCAACTTCTCCGCCATAGGGCTGCGGCAGGTGTTTCCTGTACAGACGAATAAAATCCGCAAAATCTCACCCCTTTACAGTGAAGAGATCCCCTCTTATAGTTTGACCGGTTCGGTGCTCTACTTCTCATGGTAATCAACAACAGCAAAACAGGTGACTGAACTGAACCGGTTTAGCTGACTTACGATGGATGAGGAGAACAGTTTTTTATCCGATAAACATCTTAATTCCAATAGCGATCAGCACCAATCCACCCAACATTTCCGCCCACTTGCCGGTCCAATTTCCCAGCCATCTCCCCAGAAGCAGGCCGGCTGCGGTCATCAAAGCCGCAACAACCCCAAGGATGATCACAAAGCTGGAGAGCCCACTGATTGTTACTCCTATACCTACCCCTGCACCGAAAGCATCTACACTGACACACCAGCTTAACCCCAAAATTTCTGCCCAACAAAATGGATTGCTCTTCTGAGGGGACAGAGTTGCTTTAGCATCTTTGAAACTAAATACATCCCTCCGCCAGGGCCAGCCATCCCGGATCATCTTCAATCCCAATAAAACCAGGATGGTACCGCCAATCCAGACAGCCACATTTCCCATTACTGTTCCCAGCAACCCCCCTACCAGGATACCCCCCAGAGGCATGATCACATGAAATGCTCCCACGCTGAGAGATGTACGCAGAATAGAGCCCCGGCAAGGTTTGTTCATACCCAACCCCAGAGCCAGGGAAAAGGCATCAGCCCCCAAAGCCACTGCAACAAGGAAATAAGTTAAGAGAACATCCACGCAAAAAACATCTCCTCTGTCAGATCTTCTGCTGTTCAGCAGCACGGCACAAACGGTTCATCACAGCCAAACCCATACCTTCAGGTGCCACTGTTTCTACCAGAATCAGCTCAACCCCTGCCCGATCGCAATCACGCAAAGCGCTGAACAGCTGGTTGGCGATCTCTTCTGTACAGGATCTTGAACCCAGTGAAGCAAGATAAAAAGGGGGGACAGTTAAATTCCGGTATAAGGAGTAGTTTTCACTGGTAGCCAATACTCCTATTCGTTTCCCTCGGTTTTGGGTTAAGTATTTTTCCACCTTAGCTGCCTGTTCCTCCGGCTCCCCGGCAACCATAATCACCTGAGCCCGGGGTGCATAGTGTCTAAAATAATAGCCGGGGCAGGGAGCTGCATCTTCCCCAGCAGGCTTGTCCGGGGATAGAACAGCATCAGGAACAATAACCTCTTGGTTTAAAGCACCTTCAATCTCTTCCCTGGTCACACCACCGGGCCTCAAGAGAACCGGCTGCTCCTCAGTTAAGCTCAGTATAGTGGATTCCACACCCACCTCTGCAGGCCCTCCATCCAGGATCATGTCGATCTTTCCATCGAGGTCCGAAAGAACATCCTCAGGCCGTGTAGGGCTGGGGCGTCCTGATAGATTGGCACTGGGTGCGGCAATAGGCACACCGCTTGCTGCAATCAAAGCAAGCGCAATCCCGCTGCTGGGATAGCGCAGAGCTATAGTGGGCAGACCAGCAGTGACCGCATCAGGGATCCCCTCTGCACGGGGAAGTATCAAAGTTAAAGGCCCCGGCCAAAAGCTTTTTGCCAGGATATCAGCTGCCTGGGGCCAGCTAGAGCTCAGGGACTTCGCCTGTTCCAGTGAGGAAACGTGCAAAATCAAGGGGTTTTTCCTGGACCTTCCTTTAACCTGGAATATTTTGTTCACTGCTTCCGAATTGAGCCCGTCAGCACCCAGCCCATAAACGGTCTCTGTGGGAAAAGCCACCAGACCCCCTTTATTGATTACCTCTGCTGCCTTTTTGATCAGTTCAGGCTCAGGTGATTCAGGATCTACTTTCAAGTATTGCGTTTTAAGCACCTCCAAATTTCGCGTCACTGATCTACCCTACTAAACATAACATTACCTCAATAAGGTAATTCCATTATTGTTGCAAAAAAGTACATGCTGTATAATAATTAAGTATTGTACTGAGTTTCACTTATATACACTAATTATAGTCTTAAAAGGAGGCGCTGTCATTTGTTAGTCGGATTATTAATAATTCTATTACTAGTATTAACCCTACCGTTTTTCGTAAAGGTGGTAGAACGCAACCTGGAACCCTTTCTCTTTGTGATGGGCCTTGCGGCAACTATCATCTCCGGAGTTTTGAATACAGAATTGATTCACGAAATAATTACCAATCACTTGATGTATATGATAACAGCGGCAGTTCTCATTTTCGGGCTGCTTTTCGCCCGCTTTCAAAACAATATTCACATATGGATCAATAAAATCCTCGCGCACATACCTCTCAATCTATTTATTTTTCTCATGGTAGTACTGCTTGGCCTCTGTTCCAGCATCATCACAGCAATCATTTCAGCACTTATCCTTGCCGAGGTAATAAACGCCCTCCCTCTACAAAGAAAAGAAAAGATTAACACCACCATCATAGGGTGTTTTTCTATCGGATTAGGTGCTGCACTGACACCTATCGGTGAACCCCTCTCCACAATTGTTGTCTCTAAACTCAGTGAAGAATTTTTCTACCTGTTCAAACTGTTGGGTGTTTTCATTATACCAGGGGTTATCGTTTTTGGAGTGTTGAGCAGCCTTGCTGTAAAACGAACAGCAAAAGATGATGATACCAGTGAGACAATGGACCTTGAAGATGAAACAACCAAGGGTGTTTTGCTTAGGGCAGGGAAGATCTTCCTGTTTATCATGGCTCTGGAACTATTGGGCCAGGGCTTCAAACCGGTGATCGATACCTATATTGTTCATCTGGATGGACGCATTCTTTACTGGATCAATATGATCTCTGCGGTGCTCGACAATGCCACACTCGCTGCCGCAGAAATCAGCCCAGCTATGAGTGGATTACAGATCGAAGCGATCCTCATGGGACTGCTGGTCAGCGGAGGGATGCTCATACCGGGAAACATCCCCAATATCATCTCCGCCGGCAAGCTGAATATTACCAGTTCCGAATGGGCGCGACTGGGAGTGCCCCTGGGGCTTGCCATGCTGGTTATCTACTACGTAATCCTCTTTGTCATTATTTAGAATTATAAGAAAGCTAATTTGTAAGGGAGAGAGGACGGATAAACCAAACCCTCTCTCTTTTTGATCGCGCGGGGGGAAAGTCCCAGTGATCGGCCCGATCAGTCAACCTGTCCCCCTGATCGGTCCCTCTGATCAGTCTGTTTTTCCCTGCCAGCGCAGCGACCTGCGAAGGTTGTTACTTGCCCTTGACGAAGGAGCAGTTAACGACAGCCAAAGCGAAACAGGGATGTTGAGCTAGGCGACTATGCGCCATGGATGGCGTCATAGGAGCCGGTTGGCTGTCGTCTGCGAGGAGTCTTAGGGCAAGTTCAGCCGAAGCTTATGTCGCAAGCGGCAGGGATTAACTCTGCTCGGTACGCGCTGCGGGACAGTCCCGGTGATCGGTCCGATCAGTCAACCTGTCCCCCTGATCGGTCCTGTTTGACTGCTGTAACAACCCTTTCCCTTCCTGCGTAATCATTGAGCACTTCAACCCTGTTCCATCCCTCTTGTTCCAGCAGCCCTGCCAGAACTTCACCCTGCCCGACACCTATCTCACAGGCCAACAGGCCTCCTGGCGCAAGAAAGAGCCCAGCCTGGGGAATAAGCCTTCTGCAATGCTCCAGTCCATCCTTCCCCCCATCTAAAGCGTTTTTCGGTTCATACTGAACATCTATAGGCAGACCCGGCAGATCAGCTGTAGGGATATAGGGGAGATTAGCAGCAACCGCTGTTCCCATCCCTATATATCCCTGCTCGAGGAGCGGGCTAATCAGATCCCCTTGCAGGAACCGAACCCGTCCCTTTACACCATGGCGCTCAGCATTGCTGGCTGCTGTCTTCAAAGCTTTGCGAGAAATATCGATGGCAAAAACTTTTACTTGAGGGTTATAATAGGCAAGACTCACTGCAACCGCCCCTGAGCCTGTGCCCACATCAGCCAGCAGCTGTTCTTCCTCACCCTTCAAAGGCTTATCCAGCTCCGCCAGGAATTTTAAAACCCTCTCTACCAGCAGTTCAGTTTCCGGTCGGGGGATCAGAACATCAAAATTGACATAGAAATCAAGAGACATAAATTCCTTTTCCCCGGTGAGATAGGCGACAGGTATCCCTTTGCTGCGCTCTTTCAGGAGATCCAGAAAAACAACTTGCACCTCTTTTGGCACCCGGTCTTCAGAAAAAATCAAGAGATCAGCCCTCTCCCGCCCCCAGGCAGAGGCCAACAACACCTCTGCATCCAGACGGGGAGAATTGATCCCCCTTTTTTTCAATATCTCTGTTCCTTTGATCAGCAGTTCTCTACAGTTCATCTCTTAACTGACGGAATTCTCCGGCAATGACTCCCCCTGCAATTGCTCGGCCCTCTGTGCTGTAATCAAAGCGGTGATCACTTCATCCAGGTCCCCCTCCAGGATGTCAGTCAAACGATAAAGACTCAATCCGATGCGGTGATCGGTAAGCCTTCCCTGGGGGAAGTTATAGGTTCTGATCCGTTCACTGCGGTCACCACTGCCGATCATGGACCTGCGCATTGATGAGATCTCCCCGTGCTGTTCCTCCTCTGCCTGAGCCAACAGCCGGGCACGCAGGACACGCAACGCCTTTTCCTTATTTTTATGCTGCGATTTTTCATCCTGACAGGAAACCACCATACCGGTAGGGAGGTGTGTAATCCTTACAGCAGACTGGGTAGTGTTCACAGACTGGCCTCCTGGGCCGCTGGAGCAGAAAATATCAATACGCAGATCCTGGGGATTGATTTCCAACTCCACCTCCTCAGCTTCAGGAAGCACTGCAACAGTGGCTGCACTGGTATGAATACGGCCTCCCGATTCAGTAACCGGGATGCGCTGCACCCTGTGAACACCACTTTCATATTTCAATTTGCTGAAAACATGATCCCCGTTCACCTGAAAGATTATTTCCTTAAAGCCCCCCATATCGGTGGGATGTGAGCTTAATATCTCCACCTTCCAGCCCTGCCGCTCAGCATAATAGGAATACATACGAAAAAGATCACTGGCAAAAAGGGCAGCTTCTTCCCCTCCAGTACCGGCCCGGATCTCCACAATAACATTCTTCTCATCTCTGGGATCCTTGGGCAGCAGCAGAATCTTCAGCTTTTCCTCCATACTCTCCTTTTTCTCTTTAAGTTGGGACAATTCGGATTCTGCAAGCTGCTGAATCTCAGCATCATCCTCATTAAGCAGTTCTTTAGCACTGTCTATATCTTCAATAATTTTTTTATATTCCCTGAAGGCTGTCACTATCTCAGACAGTTCTGCATGTTTTTTGGCCAGATCCCGGTACTGATTCACATCTTTAAGCACCGCCGGGTCGCTGAGCTTGCTCTCCAACTCAGTAAAGCGGGTTTCCAATTCTTCAAGTTTTTCCAGCATAATCAGTCAACCCCCTTCCATCCAAACACTTAAATTCAATCACCTGAGGCCGCAGCACCAGGCGGGGGAACTAAAACACTTTTCAGTGCTGCAATAGCCACCTCAATCTGGCCGGGGTCCGGCTCTCCAGTGGTAAGATTCTGTACCCAAAGGCCCGGTGCGATGAAAAACCTCATCTGCTTTCTGTACCGCCTGGATAAACGAATAAATTCATACCCCAGACCGGCTATCAAGGGTAATAACAAGAGACGGGACCCAAACTTCCACCACCAGTGCCCATTCCCCAAAAAGGAAAAAACAATAATACTGATCACCAGCACATACAGAATAAAGGATGTGCCACAACTGGGATGCTGGCGGGAGCGTTTAGAGACCTCTTCAACTGTAAGTTCAGCGCCATCCTCATAGGTATTAATAGCTTTGTGCTCGGCCCCGTGGTACTGAAAAACCCGTCTGATATCCTCCAAAGCACGGATCCCAAGGAGGTAGGCCAGAAAAAGTCCCAACCTGGTGATCCCCTCAACCAGGTTCTGCGCCCAGACAGGAAACCGTCCGCTGGTCAGATGCCCCAACCAGGTGGGTAATAATATAAAGAGACCTGTAGCTACCAGAAGGGCAACAGCCACGGTCAAAACCATCTCAAAAGTACTCAAACCCTCCTCTTCCTCATCACCTAGAGCAAGTGAGGCAGACAGGTTCAAAGTCCTAATCCCGATGACCATGGATTCAATGAGCACAACTGCACCTCGAATCAAAGGCCATTTTAGAAAAGAAAAATAATCCGACCAGGGAGTAATCTTTTCCTGGTGGATAATAATTTCCTCACCTGACCGGACCGCAGTTGCAATTCTTTGAGGGCCCCGCATCATTACACCTTCAATAACCGCCTGGCCCCCGTACTGAAAAGGAGTCTTCCCTGTTTTCCTAGACAAAACATCCCCTCCCTCTGCAACTATAAAAAAATGAGAGAAGAGACGCTAACCTCTCTTGGATGCCTCGTATTTCTTCCTGAACCTTTCTACACGTCCGCCCTTTTCCACAACCCTGGTCCTGGTCCCAGTATAGAAGGGATGGCAGTTAGAGCAGACCTCTACCCTCATGCTTGGTACAGTAGAACCAATTTCAAAACGGGCTCCACAGGCACAGGAAATCGTTGCCTTCTGATATTTCGGATGAATACCCTTTTTCATTAACCTCACCTCCAGATCTGACGCTGTTTATTATAGCACAGTGGGCATACCGCCTGCAAACCTAAATGGTGTCAGCAGACCGATCAGGGGGACAGGTTGAGGCTTCTGCTTCCTGTTCCTGCTGCAAATAACTGCTTGAGACAGTAGTTGGAACAGCAAATTTTATTGCTTTTTCTATTACTTCAACCTTAAAATGATCGTTGTATACTACTTCACCATCAATTGAAATACCAAAATCTTTAGGTCCTTCTATTTCAATTACCTTTCCCCGGCGGTAAACAACACAATCCTTAAATCTTTGATCAGTGGTCAGTTCTCCCTTAGCGAGGGGTATCACCATAGAAAGAAACCTCAGCCTTGAAACACACTTTATTAGACATACTTCCAAAATTCCGTCATCATTTACCGCAAAAGGAGCACAGTTAAATGAACCACCCACATAGCTGCCATTTGCTATGTGGCATGCAAGCATATCTCCATCCTGTATTAATTCTCNATCAACTACTATTTTACACTGATTTCTCATCGCTTTGATAAAGGCTTTAAACCCAGCCGCAATATATGAATTTTTACCGCCAATGATTTTTTTCCTTTTCAATTTAGCCACTGTTTCGGCAACACAAGTATCAAAACCAAAATGACATACATTGATGCAATATCTATCAGAAACCTTTATCAAATCGATGGTTTTCTCTGATGCATGAATAAGCTTGTCTATATCAAGAAACTTTTCCTTCCCACCATAGTACTTTACAAAGTCATTTCCACTTCCACAAGGATAACAGCTGACACTTGCCTGCTGAAAACCTGCTATCCCATTTACAACCTCATTTAGCGTTCCATCCCCCCCACATGCATATAATCTAACTTTCCCCCAATGGGTGCTGCACCGGTTTTTAACAAAACTTACAGCATCCCCTCTGCCTTTTGTTGTATAAATTTCATAGTCCAGCTTTCCATCATATTTCCGCAGCGAATTTTTAATCTCATCAAAAGCATTTCTCGGACCTGCAGCAGGATTAACAATAAAGATATGCTTCATTCAGTTCCTCCTCTACCCTTTATCAGCTTTAACAGTGCAATGCTTTTTAATGCCACTGATTGCTTATTTAAGTATAAAATAATAAGACGATAAAGCAACTACCGCACACCAAAAGGCGTGCGGTAGTGTTCCATTAAATGCTCATTAGCTGTCCAGATAATGGATGGGGTTTACTGTTTTGTTGTTGATCCTCACTTCAAAATGGAGGTGAGGGCCTGTGGATCTGCCTGTAGAACCAACCCTGGCGATGGGCTGTCCCTTTTCTACTGTATCACCTTTATTAACCAGATACTCTGAAATATGTCCGTACAGTGTTTTATATCCCCCACCATGGTCGATAATCACTGTATTACCGTAAAAGGGAAGATAACCGACAGTGGTTACCACACCATTTTCACCGGCTCTGATCAATTCTCCCATTTCACCGGCGATATCCAAACCATGGTGAAACTCCCCATTACGGGGTCCGTATTGAGAGGTAATCCTGCCTTTGAGGGGCCAGACAAAAACCATCTTTTTTACCTGTCCTGCAACCGGCTGTGCTCCTTTACTGTTTCCGGCGATGATCAACTCATGCCCAGCCTTCAGAGAAGCCGGGTCAGTTATCTGATTCAGATCCATCAGCTGACCCACACTGGTCCCATAGCGGCGTGACAGGCTCCACAAAGTTTCTCCTCTGGACACCCGGTGTGTTCTCACTTCCGGGAGCTGCAGAATCTGCCCAACTCTGATCAGATCCCCATCATGGATCCTATTTACCGCTTTAAGCTCACTTAAACTGACCCCAAAAACGCGGCTGATACTCCACAGGGTATCACCAGGCTTAACAGTATAAACAGGAGAAACAGCTTCCCCGGACACCTTTGCGACCGATTCTTTATTCCAGTATGCTGTAAAACTATCCTCCGCAAAATAACCGGCAGCCTGATGAAAGGGGATCACCAGCCCCATCAGTACTGCCAGGCAGCAGATAATGGCCTTTTTGCTCTGCATATCTATCACCTCGCTAAAGCCATAATCTACTGCTATTTTTACCCACATACTGGTATTTATACATTCTAGGGTATGATATGTCTGCATCCTGGAGACAGATATAATCCTGAGGCTGGCAGATTTGTAAGCAGGCTTACTCCTTAAAGAGCTGCGGCAGTGCCCGTAGCAGGTCACTGTTTGCTTTTGTCTTTTTCATTGCATCCATCAGCATTTCTATACTCTCACCTGTACCATAATTGGCAAATGTCCTTCTGAAGTTCCAGACTAATTCCAATTCCTCTTTGCTGAGCAGCAGTTCCTCCCGCCTTGTACCTGAGCGTTTCACATCAAGAGCAGGGAAAATGCGTTTTTCCGCCAGTTTTCGGTCCAATACCAACTCCATATTCCCTGTACCCTTGAACTCCTCAAAGATCACATCATCCATCCTGCTGCCGGTTTCCACCAGTGCTGTGGCCAGGATAGTAAGGCTGCCCCCCTCCTCAATGTTGCGGGCTGCTCCGAAAAATCTCTTCGGTTTATGCAAAGCTGTGGGGTCAACTCCCCCGGACAGTGTGCGGCCTGATGGAGGGACAACCAAATTATAAGCCCTGGCCAGGCGGGTAATGCTGTCCAAAAGAATTACCACATCACGCTGGTGCTCCACCAGCCTTTTCGCCCTCTCCAGAACCATTTCCGATACCTTGACATGGTTCTCCGGTGGCTCATCAAAGGTGGAACTGATCACTTCACCTTCCACAGAACGCTGCATATCTGTAACCTCTTCCGGGCGTTCGTCAATGAGCAGCACCATCAAGTAAACATCAGGGTAATTCTTTGTGATGGCATTGGCGATTTTCTTGAGTAGGTATGTTTTACCTGCCTTAGGGGGAGCAACGATCANGCCTCTCTGCCCCTTTCCCAAAGGTGCCACCAGATCGATGATCCGGCAGGAGATATCGGTCACCTCTTCACTTTCCATGGTCAGGCGGCTATTGGGGAAAATAGGAGTCAGGGCGTCAAAATGGAGCCTGTGGGAGGCTTCATCAGGGTCATAACCATTGACCGATTCCACCCGCAGCAGCGCAAAAAAGCGCTCAGTTTCTTTGGGAGCACGCACCTGTCCCGCTACCCGGTCCCCGGTACGCAGGTCAAATCGCCTGATCTGGGAAGGTGAAACATAGATATCATCATGACTGGGCAGATAGGCGAAAGGGCGCAGAAAACCGTAGCCATCAGGAAGGATTTCCAAAATACCTTGGGCAAAGAGAAGCCCATCCTTTTCCGTTTGTGCCTTCATGATCTCAAAGATCAGTTCCTTTTTACGCAGCCGGGAATATCCGCTTAACTCCAACTCTTTGGCAATTTTGTAGAGTTCAGCCATGGTCTTTTGCTCTAACTCTGTAATATTCAAGTCCATATCACCATTCCTGTTTAATGTATTTAAATATAAAAAATTAGTTCCTGGGTATATTTAATGATGTCAGAGAAATTGATTCCTCCAGGCAGGATCTTTATATAACGGCAGTTATATAATTAATTTGATTTCCCTTAAATCTGCGGGTTACCAAAGGAAGGTAATAAAAAATAAGAACTACAGCTGTTAAGGCTTTAAGAATATATAGGGGAAAAAGCCGACTTCGCTAGTTTTTGTATATTTTACCAGTAATAATTATTATAGTCAAGTAGAAAATATCAACCTTTAATAACTTTCTCCCAATCAGCAAGAAAACGGTCTATCCCGCGGTCTGTAAGGGGATGCCGGAACATGGTTTTCAGCACCTTGAAGGGCACAGTGGCGATATCTGCCCCAAGTAGCGCTGCCTCCAGGACATGGCGGGGATGACGGATACTAGCAGCGATCACCTTGGTTTCCAGCTGGTAACTCTGGAAAATATCCATAATATCACCCAAAACATCCGACCCATCCTGGCCGGTATCATCGATCCGGCCGATAAAAGGGCTGACATAAGTGGCACCGGCCCGTGCGGCCAACAAGGCCTGCAGAGCGCTAAAAACCAGTGTTACATTGGTACGGATCCCTTCACTGGACAGCACCTTCACCGCAGCCAATCCATCCTCTGTCACCGGGATCTTGATAACAATATGGGGATCTAAAGCTGCCAGTTCCCTCGCCTCTCTTAGAATACCCTCTACATCCAGGCTGATCACCTCAGCACTAACGGGACCCTTAACCAGACCGCANATCTCTTTGATTATTTCGTGAAAGTCACGCCCGGTCTCTNTGGCAATCAGAGTGGGGTTGGTGGTGACACCGGTTATCACACCCCAATCAACAGCCTCTCTAATTTCATCCACATTGGCGGTATCCAAATAAATCTCCATCTAACTCTTACCCCCTGGCTCAATACTTCCCGTCCTGTTCTACAGAACCAAACAGCCGGACTTTTTCCCTGATCACCTCCGTAGCTTTTAAGCGTGCCGGCCCTAATACCTTGCGGGGATCAATTTCATCAGGTTCTGCCGCCAGCACTCTTCGCATCTCTTTTACAAATCCCTCTCTGATATCTGTATCAATATTCACCTTGCGCACACCCAGGGAAATGGCTTTTCTGATGTCCTCAGCAGGCACACCGGAGGACCCGTGCAGCACAAGAGGAATCCCAACCAGTTCCCGGATCTGCTTCAACCTGTCAAAATCCAATTTTGGCTTTCCGCGGTAGCGGCCGTGAGCAGTACCGATGGAGGGAGCCAGGGCATCGATCCCTGTTTCCCTGACAAAAACAACAGCCTCCTGGGGGTCAGTAAAAAAGGCATCTCTTTCATCTACACTGATCTCATCTTCAGTACCTACCAGGCGTCCCAGTTCCCCCTCAACTGAAACCCCTACCGCATGTGCCACTTCTACCACCTTCCTGGTCAGTTTTATGTTTTCTTCCAGAGGAAGGTGAGACCCATCGATCATAACAGAAGTAAAACCGGCTCTGATGCACTCAATCACCTGGTTGAAATCTGTCCCGTGGTCCAAATGGAGTGCTACCGGCACACTGGCAGATAAAGCAGCCATACGTGCCATGGCTGTGATGTACTCAAGACCAGCGTACTTGATCGCCCCCTGGCTGGCCTGAATGATCACAGGGGATTGTTCAGCCTCAGCGGCGGAGATAATAGCCTGCAAGATCTCCATATTGTTGCAGTTAAAAGCACCTACTGCACAGCCTGCTGCATCTGCTCTTTTCAAAAGCTCAGCAGAACTCACAAGGCTCAAGGGTGATACCCCCTTTATTCCTTGGACTTTCTCCTTCTTTTTGCCTTACCGCGGCAGAGCCACTGCAGAGTACCTGTCTTCAACACGATCTCCCAAATATTTTTCATGGCCTTCAGGTCATCTTTGGTTTCCGCCCCTATGATTCCCAATGCCCCACAGCTGGGACAGCGGAGCTCCACCCGGTCCGCAAAAACCTCAACTTCCACATCCATATTTCCACACTGGCAGGACAGTTTACCTTCCGCTGCTAGTTTATGCAGATCATCTAAAATTTCATACATAACCTCAGGATTGGCAAAGTAATCGGAAAAACCCAGATCCTCAGCCATCTCCCGCAGGGACTTTTCCTGCCGGGCAATGCTTTGCCTCACCTTCTGCAGCGGTCCAATAAACCCTATTTCAAGACCGGTATCCTCACAATAGAGAGGTAACACCTCAGCTGACCAGAGATCCTTGAAAAGATAATGATAAAGGTGTTTTGTTTCACACATCAGACAATCCAACTGCAGATAGTAGAGTTTGCGATCCTTGGTAGCTATAGAAAGAAGTTGTGCCCCACAATCACAGCTGAAACGCAGGGGCTGATTATCTTTAAAAGAAAAAAAAGATAATGTGTGATATTTTATTTTACCGCATTCAGGGCAGCGTAAAGCGACCACATTGATGGTTTGTATGATCATTACTAATACCTCCTCCGCCACTGCCGCAGGTATATGCAATCCCTTTCTAATTCTCCATTGATCTGCTAAATCCTTTTTATTGTTTCTAATAATGAATGCACTAACTGTTATTTTTTTTATTAAATGGGTTGAACATCGCCGCGGCCGGCAGTTTCCTGCATATAATAGCTTTTGGGAACTGACTCTCTGATCACTGTGCGCCTTGCCATTAATCGCACCGGAGTCCCCACCTCTATACCCGGTATCTTACCCACATCAATACATGTTAATTCCATGCCAACCCTGCCTAAAACAGGAGCAGGGGTACCGTTGATCTCAACATATAATTTTCCTACCGGAAACCCAAGATAATCCAGAATCATTTTAGCAAGAACTTTGGTTAAGTCAATCAAGCCTGCAGGACGAGGGGTAACATCCACTCCAAAACCATCCCTGTAACCAACAGGGATGACTGCCATGATGGTATCCTTAGAGACCCGGTGGGTTCTCCCATAACCTACACTCATCCCCTTTTTCAGTTTCTGAAGATGGATCACCCTGCTCCAGAAGGACCAGCTTTCTTCAAGGCCAAGATCATCTTTAACACCAGGGGGGTTTTCTCCATATAAAAGGGTTCCGATGCGCACCAGATCAAGGCGCATTTCAGGATAGAGAAGGGCAGCAGCACTATTGCAAACATGACACAGGGGAAGTTGTATGCCCCGTTTATTAAGGTTATCTACAACATCCTGAAAAATCCGAAACTGCTGCCTGGTGAATTGGGGATCCCCTGCAGCAGAGGCAAAATGGGTATAGATCCCCTCCCATTCCAAGCCCGGCAGGGAAAAAAGCCTGTCAGCATGCTCTTGAATGGTAACCGGCAAAAAACCGGTTCTTCCCAAACCGGTTTCCACCTTCAGGTGAACGGGCACCTTTACCCCGCAGATCCTGGCTCTATCGCTGAGGCGTTCAGCCTGCTGCAGACTGCTGATCGAGGATATCAGCTGATAGTTAATCACAACTTCCTCTTCACCTGGAAGCAGAGGGCGAAAAATAAAAATCGGAGCATCAATACCCTCATTCCTTAAAATTACTCCTTCATCAGGGTGAGTAACCCCTAGCAAATCAGCACCATGGCTGATGACAGTGTGAGCTACAGGAACCATGCCAAGGCCGTAGGCATCACCCTTCACAACTGCCAGTAATCTTACCCCATCCCCCATCAGTTTCTTCACTCGACTGGTATTACGTCCAACTGCATCTAGATTTACTTCTATCCATGTTGGTCTAGCTTTTTCTTCAATCTCCACTTTCAGTTAATCTACTCTCCTTTTTGCTTCAGTTTTCCTCCTGCCCCATCTGTTTATGTTTTACATAATTCAAATATTTCTCATAGGCAGCCATCCCCCACTGCCAGAGGAAATACCGTACAGGGGAGAAAGGTAGGTCATAATCCCCAATGAATTCGGTAAACTCCGCTCCAAACCCTTTTTTAAAACGGTAAAGACCAGCTAAAGGATTGTCCGGGTCTCCACTGGGGGGAACCCCCCGCATATCATAAACAGTGCAGTTCAGGGATTTGGCCCAGCGGATCATCTCCCACTGCAGAANATAGTTGGGCATCACATTGCGGTGCTGATTGCTGGATGCACCNTACAGATACCAGACCCGGTCTCCGCAGTGAAAAGCGATGGTACCGGCAATTACCTTTCCCTGGTACTCAGCTAAAAACAGGCGGGCGGTATCTGCAGCAATGAACAGATCCCACATCTTCTTAAAATAGCTATAGTCCCGAATCAGGAACCGGTCACGCTCTGCTGTTTCCTTTAAAATATCATAAAACACCTGCAGATCATCTTTGTTTTCTCCGGTACGAACCTTGACTCCTCTACGGGCAGCTAAACGCAGGTTGTACCTGGTCTTGCTGGCCATCCCGGCCAACAGTTCATCCTCTGTTTTGGTGATATCGAGACGGAACACATAACGGGGCTGTACTCCTCCGAACCCACCCACCGACTGTGCAGGTCTGAACCCCAAATCTTCAAGACGGGCTATTGCATCCCTTTCTTGAACAGTTATATCGGGGTCGATCTTAATCAGTATAGCACCCTGTTTCCTGCCCAGTTTTTTAACTTCCTGCCAGAAGAACTCCTCACCTTCACTGTCACAGCCCTTTCCTATCACAGGGCCCCTGGGCGCATAAAAGATCGAACCTCCAATTAGTGGAAGCTTTCTCTGCAGAAGGGAGATAGCAGCTATTGGGGTATCATCTCTAGTTAACATAAGACGCAGTGGCCGCCAGCCGGTACCACTTTTCAGTTCACCCCACTCATAGGTCTGCAGGAAGTGTGGGCGCAGTGAGGTTTGCACAAACCGATTGTACATTTCCCGCTTATCTTCATCTATCAAATGGACTTTATACAAAACCCTTCCCCCAATCGCTCCCATATATGTTGATTATTGGATGGTTGATGTTAAACATACCTTTTCTGACTCTGATAACAATACAAAAAATCAAAACAAAAGGCAATAGCTTATTGATCAGCTCATTTTGAGCACTGCCCCGATAAAATCACGGAAAAGTGGATGGGGTCTGTTGGGGCGTGATTTGTATTCAGGATGATACTGGCAGGCAACAAACCAGGGATGGTCCCTCAGTTCCATAACCTCCACCCGTTCTCCATCAGAAGAGGTACCGGTAATCTCCATCCCTTTTGCTGTAAACTGATCACGGTAACTGATGTTGAACTCATAGCGGTGCCGGTGGCGTTCCTCTATCAGATCCACTCCATAAGCAGCATAAACCCTGCTTCCTGGTACCAATTTGCACTGGAATTTGCCCAGCCTCATGCTTCCGCCTGTGTTCTCTTTGCCTTCCTGTCCCGGCAAAAGATCGATCACAGGGTGGGGTGTCTGGGAATCAAACTCCTTGCTGTTGGCCCCTTCTAGGCCGCAGACAGATCGTGCAAACTCAATCACTGCACTCTGCATACCCAAACAAATACCCAAAAAGGGTATCCGGTTTTCCCTGGCATAACCGGCAGCCTTGATCTTGCCCAGCACACCACGGCTCCCAAAACCGCCGGGGATCAGAATCCCCTGAACTCCGGAGAGGAACTGTCCGACATCGCCCTGTTCCAGATCCCCAGAATCGATGCGGATGATCTCCACTTTGGTTTCATGAGCCAGGCCAGCATGTATCAAAGCCTGTCCAATGCTCAGATATGCATCTTTCATTTCCACATATTTTCCCACAACCGCTACCCGGACACTTCTCTTTGTGCTGAAATAGGTGTCCACAAAACCCTTCCACTCAGTCAAGTCTGGCTTGCGCTGAGGAAGGCCAAGGTGTTCACAAACGATCTCTGCTAAGTGCTGTTCCTCCAGCATCAAGGGCAGTTGGTAGATGAACTCAACATCCGGATTCTCAATCACCGCATTTTTATCAATATCGCAGAAAAGAGCAATCTTGTCTTTTAATTCCCTGGACAGTGCCTCTTCACAGCGGCAGACAATAATATCAGGCTGGATACCGATGGAGCGCAGTTCCTTGACACTGTGCTGTGTCGGCTTTGTTTTCAATTCCTGGGCAGCTTTCAAATAGGGAACCAGTGTTACATGGATATAGAGCACATGCTCCCGCCCGATATCTGTTTTAAATTGACGGATCGCCTCAAGGAAAGGAAGGGATTCAATATCCCCTACAGTGCCGCCGATCTCAGTGATCACCACATCGGAGTGCTCTTCATCAGCTATCCTTTTACAATAATCTTTGATCTTATTAGTGATATGGGGTATCACCTGGACAGTGCCCCCATTATAGTAACCACTCCGCTCCTCACGGATCACTTCATCATAAATACGGCCTGCAGTGATATTGCTTCCCCGGGACAAACTCTGATCCAGAAAGCGCTCATAGTGTCCCAAATCTAGATCGGTCTCTGCTCCATCATCTGTTACAAAAACCTCACCATGCTGGTAGGGGCTCATGGTTCCCGGGTCAATATTGATATAGGGGTCGAACTTTTGGATGCCCACCGAAAACCCTCTGCTTTTCAGCAAACGGCCAAGGGAGGCCGCAGTAATTCCCTTACCCAGGGAGGAAACAACTCCACCTGTAATAAAGATAAACTTCGTCAAATCCTTTCCCCTCTTCTCCTAATGTAATACATTCAAATGGATCGTGACCGCAAGCCCATCATTTTATACTCCTGATAACCCTATCAGATCGCGATGTTTGATAATATTTATTTAATAATTACTACCACACAAAGCAAATTCTACTCTTGGTAACCGTAAATTGTCAAGGTGGAAAAGCACCTAACCCAGATAGTCAAGCACCACTACTTCCTGTTCTGATGGAAGGTCATCAGCTGTACCCTGCCAGTGCTTTTCCCTGCGTATTCTCTCAAAATACCTGGTGAAGTTGTCCAATGCTCCCAGTTCAAAAGAAAGGTGAGGGGTCTTGTAGTGCATAGGAATTACCACTCTGGGTTTGAGTTGCTTAACCACCTCCAGGGCTTCTTGAGCATCGATAGTATAAACCCCGCCCACAGGTACCATGAGTATATCCACCTCACCGACAGCCTCAATGGTTTTGGCATCAAGCCGGTGCCCTAGGTCTCCCAGGTGGCAGAGGCAAACTCCATCCATCTCCCAGGTGAAGATGATGTTCTCTCCTCTTTTAGCACCCTTTACCTCATCATGGTAAACCGAATATCCTTTTACAAGCAGTGACCTGTACTTATGTTCGCCAGGCCTGCGGATCACCTCCGGCTCCCCTGGCAAGAGATCAACAGCATTATGATCATAGTGATCATGGCTAACTGTAACCAGATCTGCCTCAACATCGGGCAGAGGATAACCTACCTGCTGATCAAAGGGGTCCGTGAGCAGCCCCAGACCCTCCCCCTGACAGTAAAAACAGGCATGTCCCAGCCAGCGAATAATCATTCTTTCACATCCTTTCCGGAGCTGAAACTCCAATTAATCTTAAAGTATTGCGCAGGGTAATGCGGCAGGCATTGACCAGAGCCAGCCTCGCCTCACGCAGACCAGCTTCTGCATTGAGCACATGGCAGTTTGTATAAAAGCCGTGAAAAAGGTTAGCCAGGTTATACACATAAGTGGTCAGGCGGTGAGGCTCCAGATGGAGGGCAGCATACCCCACTTCTCTGGGCAGTTCTGCGATCTCCTCCAACAGGGCATGTTCTGTTGGATCTGTGAGCAAACTCAGATCGATCTCTTTGGAGTTGGGGATCTCACCCGCCTGTTTCAAAATACTGCAGATCCGGGCATGGGCATACTGGACATAATAAACCGGGTTGTTACTGGACTGTTCCCGGGCCAGGTCCAGGTCAAAATCCAGATGGCTGTCAGAACTGCGGTTCACAAAAAAGTAGCGTGCCGCATCCTTACCCACATCATCGATCAGATCCCGCAGGGTAATATACTCTCCGGAGCGCTTGGACATTCTCACCGGCTCCCCTCCCCTGAACAGCCGCACCAACTGCATGATGATCACCTGCAGCCGGTCAGGGTTATAGCCTAAAGCACCCATGGCTCCTTTGAGGCGTGCCACATGGCCGTGGTGATCAGCACCCCAAATGTTGATTACACGGTCAAACCCCCGCTGAAACTTATTCTTATGGTAGGCGATATCTGCCGCAAAATAGGTTGGCACGCCATTCTTGCGCACCACCACCTCATCCTTTTCATCACCGAACAGAGTGGATCTGAACCAGATAGCGCCATCCTTTTCATAAAGGTAACCATTCTGTTGGAGTTCCTTTAAAACATCCTCAATAGCACCGGAATCATGTAGGGTCTGTTCTGAAAACCAAACATCATAATAAACCCCGAAAGAGGCAAGATCTTTTTTCATCTGTTCCAGCTTCTCTTTTAAGGCGTACTTCACCAAAATCTCCCGGCGCAATTGGGGAGCCACTTTCAGGTATTTATCCCTCACCTGTGAGATAAAGCCCCTCATAGATTCGATCAGGTCCTCTCCCGGATAACCGTCCTCTGGGAAGGGCACATCGCGGCCCAGCAGCTGCAGGTAGCGGGCCTCCAGGGAACGGCCGAAGGTTTCGATCTGATTTCCTGCATCATTGATATAAAACTCCCTGGTAACTTCAAAACCGGCAGCAGCCATTATATTGGCCAGTGTATCACCCAGAGCTGCCCCCCGGGCATTCCCCATATGCAAAAGGCCAGTGGGATTAGCACTTACAAACTCAATCTGCACTTTTTCCCCTTCACCAATGTTGGAATACCCATATTGTTCATCCATCTCCTCAACTTCAGGGATCACATCATAAACCCAGGATGGGTCGAGAAAAAGGTTGATAAACCCAGGCCCTGCCACCTCACAGCGTATCACCCGGTTGCTCTCTGTAGGAAAGTGATCCAGGATTATTTGAGCGATCTTCCTGGGTGCACTCTTGGCGGGGCGGGCTAAGACCATGGCCAAATTGGTAGCTAAATCACCATAGGCCTTTTCCCTGGGCTTTTCCAGAACAAACACCGGAAGTTCCTCAAATTCCAGCAGACCTTCCTCCCGAGCCTTTAAAGCTGCATCCTTTAAATCCTGGTAAATAGTATTTCTTAAATGTTCTAGCAGCATATCATTCTCCTCTTTAGACTCCTTATCCTATTATTTGGTATTATACCATTTTTATGCACAACCACTAACCACTAACTAATATCTATTTTAGGCAAAATTATGGTGACTGTACAACCCCTATCAGAATTATTGACAACCTGAATCTTGCCTCCATGGTTATGGATTATTTCCCGGCAGACATAAAGCCCCAGGCCTGTCCCCTTTTCCTTGGAACTATAAAAAGGTTCAAAAATATGGGGAAGCACATCCTCAGCAACACCCGGGCCTGTATCCCTTACAGAGATCCGAACACTCTCAGTTTCCTGATCATACTCTACACTCAAACTGACCCTGCCTCCGCTAGGTGTTGCATCTGCGGCATTTATCAAGATATTTGCCAAAACCTGTTTAAACTGGTCCCCATCAACACTGAGTAAAGGAAGGGATGGAGAATATGAACGAGTAAAATGGATTCCCCTGTTGCTAAACTCCGCTGCATAGAATGATGCAACACTCTCGATCAATTCCCTCATTTTATGGATCTGTCTTTTGGGAATACCGGGCTTTGCCAACCGCAGGTAATTGGTGATCAGATTATTTGCTCTGTCCAGCGATTCCAGCATCCTTTTTATACTTTTCTCGTGCTTTGACTCCTTAAGCTCTTTATGCAGCAACTGCAGCGACACTTTCAAAGTTGTTAAAGGGTTGCGTACCTCATGGAGAGTAATCGCGGTCAGCTGACCCATAATAGCCAATTTTTCGGCTTTGATCACCGCTTGCTCCAACTCTTGCTGTCGCTCAGCATTCCAGAGAACAAGCAGTCCACCCAAACACTCCCCTGCTTCTCCCCGCAGAAGGTGTGTGCTGATATAGGAGGGATAGCTATCGGTGAGAGGTGATACAGGACCGGTGTATTCATAACCATAAAGTGTCTGAAAAAGCGGATGTTTATGGTTTACTCCTTTACCGAGAAGGATCTCTTTTAGATCGCAATCCCTTGCAAGTTGGGGATTAATGCCCAAAATTCCAGCGAAAGAGCTGTTCACAACAACTATTTTCCAACTTCTATTAAAAACCACAACCCCCAGAGGGATTGCTTCCATTACCTGATTTAATGTTGGATCTTTATTTATATTCAAGAGAAGTACCCCTTTATTCATTGAAAAACGAGTTGATCATCTCTCCCTTATTCAACCAAAAGAGATCTAATCTGCCATAGTTCGCCTTTTGCAAAACTCCAATCCTGCTGAGAAAATCCAGAGCAGGTCTGATCTCATCTGGCAGTCTGTGCAGCCGCCTGGCTAAACCATCTACAGTATCAACTGTATGGGGGTTTGCCTGAAAAAAAGCAAGCAGATCGATGCGGACCATGCTTTCCTGAACCTGGTTAGTTTGCTGTTCGGACAGGGGTTCCCCCTTTTTATGAGTCATTATATCTTTTCTTCCTCCTCAGAATAGGCATGAAACTCGCAGTAATCCCCTTCCATGGCTGCACACTTCATCTCCATACAGACCATAGAGCATCCGAAAATTACACTTAAACAAGCGGAAAGTTCCCCCCGCAGTAGGTCACAGCTTACCCGAGGGGTACGGTAGAGCTTGATCCCCTTGGCAGCGTCTACTTCAAAGGATTGATAGCAACGAATCACAGCATGCCCTGCTTTTTTATCCAGAGATACAAGTTCTAATCTCCCATGGCCGCAGTTTTTCAACTCCTCAAAACAGACATCTAATGCTTCCTCAGGAGTATTATAGAAGGCCAACGCCTCTTCTGCCAAAGGCAGGCATGACCTGTATCCGGCTTCAAAAAGCACCTTTTTTAAGATGAACGGTGCATAATCCCTGATGGCAACCAAAAGGGAAATATAAACATCCCTGGTAAACAATATCGCCCTTTCTCCAGCAAGGGTCAGTGTATCTCCTGAACTGTGCACCATCTCTGACCGCAGCCGCCGCTTAACAGGGAAAATGCGGCCCTGGCATTTCCCTGTTTTTTGATCAAACAATTTCATCTCTGTGGAATAAGTCCTGCCCAGAGTATTGGTTAATACAGACTGTAAGGCTCCCAGGCGCGGACAGCAGAACAAAAGCCGATCCTTTACTGCCACTTCACAATAATAGCGGTAAATACAGTTTTCCTGGGTCATGGTGATCAAAACATATGGTTCCCGGTGATATGACCGCCCCCCCGCAGTTTGTGGATCTCTAACTGACGCTGTCTCCTGTTCTGAAACCAGCTGTATTTGAGGATCACACTACCCTGAACCACAGACTGGACAATACCGAACTGCCGGTCATTCCCATTATTGTCTAAAGAATAGAGGAGAAAAGAGGTACACCCCAGGTTATTTAGATAGGCTGTCAGGTAATAGATTCTCTCTCGCAGCACATACAGATCTCCAATGCGGCTGATCAGCGCAGGCAGCGGGTCGATAACAAGGCGTTTAATCCCGTATTCCTTAATCTTATCGGTTAGTTCGATCCACAGCTCATCAGGATGGGTATTCAAAAATGGCCTGAACATGACCTGTATATTGCCCTCCTTAATCAAGGCCTCCAGGTCATAGGAGAATGCTGCGGCCATCATTAAGATTCTTTCCGGCGGTTCCTCCAGGGAAACATAAAGACCCTTATCCTGATAGAGTTGTGCCCCTTTGACCAAATACTCAAGCCCCAGCACTGATTTTCCAGTTCCGGTCTCTCCGGCTACAAGCACAGTAGTTCCCTGAGGCAGTCCATTCCTTAATAAAAAGTCAAATCCATTGATCCCTGTGGGTATACATTCCTTGGAAATGCCGCATGGAATGTCAGGCAGATAACTAAAGGGGAAAACTTAGGTCCCCCCTTTTTTTATTTGAAAGCTATGCCTACCAGAAAGGTGAAATTGTCCGCGGCTTTTTATTACCTCAATTGTGCGCTGGCGCTTCAGGCCATCCCTGGCCTCATAGTGGAGTCGCACTACGATATCTACCAAAAACTCTTCAAATGAATGGAGATTTTCCTTATCCTGTTCCAACTCTTTGACCAGAAAAGAGGTTAAGCGGAGTCGGTGAAGGCAGTTACAGAAAGAGTAAAAAGACCGCCTCAGTTTCAGGGAATGATGCACTACCTGATAAAAATGAGAAATACTATCCACCAGCACCCTTTTGGCAGCTGTCTCTTTGACTACCTGCTCCAAAAAATTGGATTCAGGAAATAGGACAACTTCAGGTGATGTACAGATGACCCTCAGTTTGTTCTCCTTTTCTAATGCCTGCAGGTCCCATCCCAAACTTAAAGCATCCCGGTAGAGTGTTTCTGGGAACTGTTCAAAGGTTATTATAAGCCCGGGATCACCATAATCTTTGATCCCCCGGTAGATGAATTCCATACCCAAAGTGGTCTTCCCTGCCCCAGGCATGCCCTCAACCAGAACAGTGCTGCCTTCCAGGATCCCACCATCAAACAGGCTATCAAAACCTTTGATTCCTGTGCAGATTTTCGCCAAATCAGCCATCCCTTTCCACGATCATCTAAAATTGGCAATTCGACAAAAGAACAGAAACCCCTTCCAGGTAAGACATATTATTAAAATTTTGGGACCAAAAGGAGAGACAGTCAGACTTCCGGCCTCCGGCATCTAACATCTTCTCTGACTTCTGACTTCCNGCTTCCGACCTCTAATTCATTTTCCGACCTCCGACTTCCAGCTTCCGACCTCTAATTCATTTTCCGACCTCCGACTTCCAGCTTCCGACCTCTAATTCANTGGTAGGGTTCATGGTTGAGGATGCGCAGTGCCCGGTACAACTGCTCCAGCACAATTACCCGGGCTAGCTGATGGGGGAAAGTGAGGCGGGATAAGGAAAGGATATAATCAGCTTGATGCAGAACAGAGTCAGGCAGACCCAGGGTACCCCCCAGAAAAAAGGCAATATCCCCTCTTCCGGAATTAAACTGCTCACCCATCCAGGAAGCCAATTCCTCAGAAGAAAGGGCCTTACCACGGGGGTCCACGGCAACAGAAAAACAGCCGGGTGCCTTTTTCAACAGCCTTTCACCCTGGCGTTCTTTAACATACAGGCGGTCCTTCTCTCCTCGAGGAACAGGGTCATCAGCAACCTCCTGGACAGTGACCCGAGCATATCTGCTCAGCCTTTTGCAGTACTCCTCCTGGGCAGCAAGATAAAAGGGTTCTTTCATCTGCCCCACAGAAATGATGAAAAAATGCATCTGCAACACCAACTCATATTTTTGTTAAATGATGAATATCTATCCCCTGATTGAATTCAGGCACACCAGGTTCCTGCACAGTAACCACCTGAATGGTTTTTTCCTCTTGCAAGCCTAAAGATCCCTTTATATCATCAAGAAACTTCATAGTAACCGGACGGGAGGGATGGGCAAAAAGCAGGTGTCCCCCTACTGCCAGGTTGCGCTCCAGAATACCGGCAACATAGGGGTTTAAGGTGGGATTGTACAGCACATCAGAGCCGATAATCCAATCAAATTTCTTTTCACATTGGAAATCACGCCAGTCAGCCAGCAGATAAGCAGCATGCTGAATCCCATTGCGCCGCGCATTCCTGGCGATAATATCCAGCGATTCTTCTATATAATCAGAAAAAGTGACCAAACCGCCCTTTAAGGCAGCAACCAGACCCGGCAGCCCCAGACCGGCTCCCAGTTCCAGGACGGTGGCACCCTGAAAATCGATTCTCTCCCAAATATACTGGGCGAGTCCCCGGGCGGCCGGCCAGAGTTCTGCCCAATACGGGATCTGATCATCATCCTCCGGGTCCGTGACCAGATCCTCTACATTGGCAACAATCTCCAGGGAAAGAGCTAACCCTGGCAAGTGAAAGCCTATTTCACTGGTAGTTATCATATAACCCCCCGTAAACTCAAAAGAGTTCTTAAATTCTAAACATCATTTCCCATTCCTGAACACTGCCTACAAGCGCCCTATATATAAACAACAAGCAGTGCACAAATAACACCACAAAGGACACCACATGTGGCCTCAAGAGGTGTATGACCCATCTTTTCCCCTAAAAGAGGGAGATGCTTGGATTTTTCCCGCAGCAATTCTCCGAGGATGCGGGAATGCTCCCCTACCATTCTCCTCAGAGTAAACGAATCATAAATAACTATGCCGCCCAGTACTGCACTGAGCTGAAACAGAGAAGAACTCCAGCCATACTCCAGACCAAGTGCAGTGGTGAGAGCAGCAGCAACAGCTGAATGTGAACTGGGCATTCCACCGCACTGAAACAACTTACGCCAGGAGATTCCATTCCCTTTGATGGTAAAAGGTTTCATTCCCTGGGTACAAACCACACTGAGCAAACTGGATAAAATAAAACGGTCACTGGAAAGCAGCGGCAGAAAACGCAGCCCTCCCCATAACAATATGCCGGTTACTGCTGCCAGATAAAACAAGCGCCTTCTGGCCAGTCCCGTAATTATGGACATAACGGTTCCTCCGGTCATCTCCTAGCTCATCCTTCCCTTATTATAAAATCAGGAACTGGCGCATCCGGTCTGATCGTTGTCTTGGTCTTCTTCATGACCTGTAAGGCCAGCACAAATCCCCAGACCGTCACCTTCCTCAGTCAATGCCTTGATCTTTGCCCCCATATTGCTGAATTTGCCCACTACTGTTTCATAACCCCTGGTGATCAACTCAGCACCTGAGATTTCTGTTTCACCCTGAGCAGCAAAACCTGCCAGCAGCAGGGAGGCCCCTGCCCGCAGATCCGATGCCTTCACCTGGGCACCGGAAAGATGTTCAACACCTTCTATAACAGCAGTGTGACCTTTAACCTGTATTTTGGCACCCATGCGCTTTAGTTCATCTGCCACCTGAAAGCGGTTCTCAAAAACATTTTCCACGATCACACTTGTACCATTGGCCAGAGCAAGGAGAACCATCATGGGAGACTGCAAGTCTGTAGGAAAACCAGGGTAGGGAAGTGTTTTGATATCGGTGGCAGTCAGCTCCCCCACCCGTCTCACTGTTATTTTGTCCTCATTAGCCTCCACTTCAAGCCCTACATCCTGCAGTTTGGCTATTACCGGCTGTAGGTGCTTAACAATCACATTTTCCACTGTCACTTCTCCACCACTCACACCAGCAGCGATCATATAGGTTCCTGCTTCAATGCGGTCCGGTATAACACTGAATCTGGTCCCTTGAAACTCTTGTGTTCCATCAACCCTGATCAAATCTGTACCAGCCCCGCGGACCTTCCCTCCCATAGCATTTAAAAAATTGGCCAGGTCAACTATTTCCGGTTCTTTAGCCGCGTTTTCGATGACAGTAGTGCCTGGCGCACCAGCTGCTGCCATCATAATATTTTCAGTTGCCCCTACACTGGGAAAGTCCAGGTAGATCGTGCAACCCCCCACATTTCTGGGAATGGCTTCAATAAAACCATGTTCCAAACTAACATCAAAACCCAGCATGCTGAGACCTTTGAGATGCAGATCCATTGGCCTGGACCCGATATTGCAGCCGCCGGGAAGAGGTATTTTGACCTGTCCTCTTTTAGCTGCCAGAGCCCCCAGAAAAAGATTGGACGCCCGGATTTTTTTAGCCAGGCTGTATGGAATTTCGCAGTTCAGCCGCCCAGGCCACTTTAGACGCAGGGTATTTTTCCCTTCCCAAACAACCTGACCACCAAGTACACGCACAATCTCCAACTGTGTTTTTACATCAGCAATCTTTGGTACATTATCAAGAATAACCTCTCCACTGCTGATAGCACTGGCAGCGATCAGTACCAGTGAAGAGTTTTTTGCTCCACTGACTCGGACCCTACCCTTAAGCGGTGTGCCACCCTGAACAACTAATTTCATGATCTTTCCCCCAATATAATAGTGAAGTCTTGTATGATTATAGATTCCAATTCAACAGCAGTACTCTCACAAAATGACACCTTTTCTCGTACTTTATTCTATTAAGAGATAAATATTCCTCTCTTTCCTAGTCAAGTCCCAATTAGTGTGTAAATTTCCTCGGTAACACTTTAATCAGTTTGTTGTTAAGGGCTGCTCACTTTTTCAGTATCACAAACCGTGAGCTTTTA
>JGI24714J26587_10000592_pt1 | contig 25968 bp, 22 predicted proteins | sample BioPla4DNA2_FD_26587 | JGI IMG/M metagenome (IMG submission 26587)
CTGTGTAAATCTTGTAGCCGTTATTGACAATATCATTTTCTGATAAGCCATATTTTTCTTGAGCTTCTTGGATAACTGCATCAAAGTACGAACCATATTGGTAATCGTCAGAATTTCCAGTATAGGTATCATTCAATTCATCAGCGATATTCACTTGCTTAGCTTGGTCAGCTTCCGCTTGCGTAATCTTACCAGCATCAACCATAACACCTAGAACTGTGTTACGGCGGTTCGTCGCATTTTCCACAGAATAATAAGGATTATAAATCTCAGGACCTTTCAGCATACCAGCTAAAATGGCTGATTGTTCAATCGTTAAATTAGCTGCGCTTGTTCCAAAATATTTCTGACTAGCATCCTCAATTCCCCAAACTGAATTTCCAAAATAAGCATTGTTCAAATACATGGTCAAAATGTCATCTTTGCTGTATTTCTTCGTCAATTCGATAGCAAGGAAAAATTCTTTTGCCTTACGTGTGACCGTCTGTTCTTGGCTCAAATAAGCATTTTTAGCCAATTGTTGTGTGATGGTTGACCCACCACCAAAACGTCCCATGGTGAACAAAGCTAAGAAGAAACGAGAGTAATTAATCCCACCATTTTTGTAAAATGAACGGTCTTCTGTTGCAATTACCGCATTTTTCATGTTATCGCTAATAGCGTTTAACTCAACGTAAGTCCCTTTTTGCCCTGAAAGCGAACCAACTTGATTGTCATCTTTATCATAAATAACAGTTGTCGCCTTCAATGCGTCCTGCAAATCCGAGACATTGGTTGATTTGGCAACGGCAAAAAGGTAAGAGCCAATGGCTAAAACACCAATACCAACCAAAATGAGTAAGATTTTTCCAACTCGGTAACGACGCCAGAAACGTCTAATAGGATTCTTAGGCGACGGCATAAAACGCGAAAGCTTTTGCAACCAAGCCGGCTGCTTCTTTGCTTTTTCGTGATACCCTTTACTGCGTTGGTAGGTTGGAGCTGCCTGCTCCTCAGTCTTTTCAGTTTCAAAGTCACTTAAGTCATCAGCCAGATAATCATTATCACTTTCCTGACTGGTGTGATTCTTGAAAGGTACTTCTTCTTTTTCTGATTTGAAAAAAGAAAGAAGCTTTTCTTTAATCATTTTAAATTTTGTCATAACCACATTATAACAGTTCTTTTGAAAAACGTCAGATGAAAAGGGATTTCATCTTGATTACAACGTTTTCATCTCTTTTGTGGTAAAATAAAAGTATCAATAAAAACGCTCACAACTTATCTGGTTGTCACAATTGTCCACGATACTTGAACGAGTATTAGAAAGGATTTTACCATGAACAAAGGATTCGAAGCATTCAAAAAAACATTGTCACACGATAGTTTAAAAGCTGTTTACGATGAAACTAAAATCGAAGTTTCTGAAAGTGAAGCCGAAGGCACAGAAGCTTACTCAATGGCAGTTGCCGTACAAATGGCGGTAAACTTGCTAGAAAAATATGACGACTGGCTCCACGAAAAAAAAGACGACAAAAAATAAGCGCATCTGACAAGATGCGTTTTTGCTTGCTTGCGTGTTATAATAGAGCCATGACTTTATCATTTACGATTAAAAATCCATACCCTGACTGCACAGTCAAAGAACTTCTAGAAGAACATTTACTGATTCCACGAAAAATTCGTCATTTTCTACGTACCAAAAAGCACCTACTCATCAATGGTGAAATGATTAATTGGCAAAGCCTCGTCAAAACTGGCGACACCATCCAATTAATCTTTGATGACGATGATTATCCTCAAAAAGAGATTCCATTTGGGCAGGCTGAGCTTGTCGATTGCCTTTACGAGGATGAACATCTCATCATCGTGAACAAGCCAGAAGGCATGAAAACTCACGGCAATGAACCAAATGAAATTGCCCTACTCAACCATGTCTCTGCTTACGTTGGTAAGACTTGCTACGTCATTCACCGCCTAGATATGGAAACTAGCGGAGCTGTCATGTTCGCTAAGAACCCTTTTGTGCTACCAATCCTCAACCGACTCCTTGAAAATAAAGACATTTCTCGTGAATACTGGGCTTTAGCACAAGGAAAATTCGAGCCAAAACATCAAGTCTTTCAAGATAAAATAGGACGTGACCGCCACGACCGCAGAAAACGTGTCGTCGATCGCAAAAACGGACAAACTGCCCTGACAATTGTTGACCGACTTAAAACCTTCAAAAAAGGGACACTAGTCAAATGCCGTTTAAAAACTGGGCGTACCCACCAAATCCGCGTGCATTTATCAGCACACAATCACGCCATTATCGGAGACCCACTTTATAGCAAAATTCCTGCTAAACGCCTTATGCTCCACGCGCACAAACTCAGTTTCACACATCCATTTACCCTTGAAAAAATCAGCGTCGAAGCTGTCTCAAAAACATTTGAAGCAGGATTACATTAAGAGGTTGGTGACTTTTGTCCCAACCTCTTTTATTTATGCAATTATAATAAGCAAAACGCAATGGTTAAGTGGGTTCGAATGCGTTGATAAATCAACTTTTACACTTCTACTTCCTTTTCTTATTTCTTACTTAAAGTACTTCCAAGCATTGGCTTGCTGTAATCAAAATCATCATCTTTATTAGCTTGCCAAACAACNAATCTAAGCTTGTCACCGTCGATTTTAATACCAAAAGTATACTTAACACCAACGCCACCAAGACCACTGANAACAAAAGCNCTCGTATCTGTATCATCTCCGTAAACATAGTGATANATATTATTGCCCTTGTCTTCAACTCCAGTAACTTTAGTTTGTCTTTTATTATTTTTAGTTGATTGGGTGATTGTTCCGTCAGCATCAAAGGTAAATGATGTATCGCTCTTGTCATCAACTTTCCATGTTCCAAGCATAGCTTCTGGCAGAACTGAATCTACCTTGATTTGATTGTCTTCACCAGTTACTGTGATGCTTCTTTGCCCTGAATTTGCTACCAAGTAACTTGTGCCTGATTTTTTCAGCGTCAATTTTCCTTCTAGAGTTTGAATAACATCACCTGAGCTTTGTTTTTCAGTATCTGTTGATTTATCATAATGAAAATCATAAGTCGCTGTAAAGCCAGCCACGTAAAATTCTTTACCAACCTGTGTGAGATTTGTCAAAACGATATTAGGAACGGTCAGACTTGTTGCCTTGCGGCTATCAGTCTGCATCTTAGCTGTGATACTTTCTTTCAAGCCTTTGTAAAACTCATTATTAGCACCATCTTCAAAGACCGTCGCTACTGTTGATGAATCTTGCCCAGCATTCAAATACAAAATCATTTGGTCAAAAGCTGATACCAGCACCTTGCCAGCCGTTTCATTGTCCAACAATCCCTCTGCGTCCAAAGCAACAGTATCCCCATCAGAAATACTTGAGAGAGCTTGTTTTTGTGATTTCAAATCACCGTCTGAGAATTTTTTCTTAACATAAGCTTTAGCTGAGTCAGTCAATGGGTAATCACTAACATCATATTCCCCATTTTCCAAGGTGCCCACGCGCGTATCATCAAAATAAAGTTCACCATCAGTTAGATTACTTGTCACTTTAAAAGATTTAAAGCTAACTGACAAATCAAGAAGATTATTCTCACCGTCATAAGCCTTGCTAAGTTCAACTGGCTTACCATTATATTTCCCAGAAATACTTGCTGTGTAATCAGCAATTGGCAAACGCTCAAACGTCACGCTATAATCTTCTGAGTCGCTGACTGCGACTTTCTTTTTATTTAACAAAATATCAACCTTATTGACGTTCGTCTTAATTGTCAAATTCAAAGGTTTCAAAGCGATGCGGTAGTTTGGAAAAATCAAAAACTTCTGCCCAACTTTTTTAACATATTGATTATCTGAAGCACCTGCATCTTGCAAATCTTGGCTAAGCTGATTTGCTTCTGCTTTTGAGAGTTTTTTAAACGTAGCATACTTAGCTTCATCAGTTGTGACTTTTTCGTTATTATCTGCCCAAACCACATAACCTTTGATATTGTCAAAAGTATCACCTGATTTTTGATAAGCTGCCACATACTCTTTAATCACTTGTTTTTTAGAGTAATGAAAACTTCCCCAAACCACAAAGATAAGCAATAAAATTCCCACAATCAAACTAGGAATCCAAATTTTCTTGTGTTTAAACTTAATCATTTTTTCTCCCTATCCTAACAAAACTTGAGCAATCATTATACCAAAAAGTTTTTAAACTACTGTTACAAAAAAATCACACCTGTGACATAAAAAAGGCGACTCAAAAAGCCACCCTTGTCATTCAAAAGTCATCTTTGTTATCCACAATAACAAGATAAATTGCACCTAAAACAGCACCTGCAACACCTAACCAAAACATCATAAGCCTACTCCCTTCATACAGTAAGCATATCTAAAACTAAACCAACATTTTCTAACCTTAGTATACTACAGACACCATTTTTTTACGATTATTTTACTTGTTAAAAATAGCTCAAAATGATACCATAAAAACATCAAAGGAGATTTAAAATGTTCAAAAAAGAGTTGTTAGGAGCGATGATATTATCTGCTTTAACCATGATTTTTATTATCATTAATACCTATTTTCCAGCACTGGCTAAAGTCATTAATTTCATCATTTTTTGGGCTTGTGCACTATTTTTACTTTACCACATTATTTTTATTATTTGTGCAAAAATAAAATCCCGAAAAAAGTAAACCCTATTTGTTTAGGATTTACTTTAATCAGTTTATTCCTTAAAAAGAGTTAGAAAAACTATCATAAATCACTTAAGAAAACCAGCCGGTAACATTGAGCCATCCTTTGTAGCGATTGGCTCTTTTTTGCATAAATAACTGCAGGTCAACTAATTCTTGAGAAGGGTTAGAAACTAAGTATTTGTTAATAAATGATCCTAATCGCATAATCTCAATATCAGAATTAGCACCCTTTTGTATTTTGTCAGCTGCAAGAGAAATTAAGTCATAAAATTCCTTATCCTTTTGTACAGATTCGAGTTGCTGCACCTTAGTCAATAAGTCTAAAAATTCTTCGTCAACTTTTCGTTTCATCATAGTCATCACCTACAAAATTTAAAAGATTTTTTACAACACTTTTACTGGAATAAACTCGTAAACGCAAAGTCGTTTACGCACTTAGTTTAGCACAGATTATTATAATTATCTAAAATTCTCATATAAGAAAATAAAACAAAAAAACGAGCTCTACCAAATCAAAGAGTTCGTTTTTTCTAAGTTTTTTAGTGTAGCTGTCAGTCTTTTCAGAAAGTTATACAGTCAAGCTGCACCAACATATTTTCAGCTGCCCCCAACCGAAAATATGATGTTAAAAATAAGTCTATGAGAATGTTTATAAAATGATTTCAATGTGTGAACAATCAAAGAGCTTAAACACTCTCGATAAACCCCATCTCATGTCATATCTCTCGGAAATGTACTAATTTTGTCATTGAACGTATAATACTACTAATACTACAGACGGTGTCGCTCAATCAAGAAAAAAAGATATGACTTGTACATCTCAATCCTACAATCAAGATGCCATTATTAGCAAATGCTAATCCTCCTGGATAAGATCCATCCCTTTGAAATGATACTTGTTTTTCATATGACTCCCAAAAATCAAAAGCTCCCAAACAATTGACCCTTTCATATGAAAAACGCTTGCCTAACCAAGTAAAGTATCACTCCACGTAAGTATCTCAAATACTTACGGATATAATATACCATGAAAAAAATCTATTATCCCAAATTCGCAAATATGAAAATTTCCTATTTTACCCCCTTTTTAAGGTAAAATAATAGCTAAGGAGGTCAGCAATATGGTAAAGAAATTAATTTTACTCTTAACAATTCTTCTAACATTTAGAATTTGGCCTTTTTAATCCAATTTTTGTTCTCTCTAAAGTTAAGACTAGGGAAATTTCCCTAGTCTTTTTTGTATAAATCAAGAAAAGTCTCTAAATGCGTTTCTAAAAGTTTTGCCATAGTAGAGTTTCCAAGCTTTTCAACCATTTCAATACAATCTCTCATCGGCATAACATCATCAGACTCGCCTTTCAGATAAGCTAAAGTATCTTTTAAAAAGGTCAAAAAAATCACGGTGAACATATCTTGATAATTAATCATGCTCTCAAGCTTATTTAAAAAATACTTTGTGTAGTAAAGTTGCTTGCGCTCAATCAAAGTCAAAATGATATTGATAAAAGTAAGCTGCGCTGCTTTTTTATGCTGAGGAAGCGCAAGGTAAAATTCATCACGCTCAGCAAATGCTTTCCCCAAAAAAATCAAATCATCATTGGACAAAATTGACATGGTATTTCCAAAAAGATAAAGCTCATACTCTGTCCACTGCTCAATACCATAAAGATAATGTGTCAAAAACTGCTTGTCATCTTCTTTGATCTCGTAACTCGAATCAAGAGAATAAATGGCACTGACAATATCAATTCGAGTCAAGCGATTGTAAGTATCAAAATAATCACTAGCCTCAAAATGTTTGAGCATGTCTTTCAAACCAGCAATATCCCCAGCAATTTGCAAAGTTGCTAGCTGATTTCCGATTTTGTGATAAGAGCTTGCTCGGTAATGATTAAGAGCATAACCAAATTCTGAAAAGCTCATGTGAATGCCTGAAATAGCTGTTAATAACTTATCTGCCGTCAGCATGCTTTTCCCATTTTCAAATTTTGATAATTGTGACACTGATAAACCATCATGCGCAACGTCTCTCAACTTCAAACCACGCGCCACACGCAGTTCGCGGTATAATTCACCTAAACTCATCAATTCTTTTTCGTCCACTACAGCACACCTCCTTTATCAAGATTTCTTTTCTTCATTATATCAAATTTTTAACTAAGATATGCGGACATACAAAAAGAGCACCTCAAATGAGGTGTTCTTCTATATTATTCGTTATTCAGATTAGAATCCGCCCATCATTGATGGATCCATTCCTGGTGCAGCTGGTGCTTTAGCAGCAGGTTCTGGATGGTTAGCAACAACAGCTTCTGTTGTAAGGATAAGGCTTGCTACTGAAGCAGCATTTTGAAGAGCTGAACGAGTTACTTTAACTGGGTCGATGATACCAGCTTCAACCATGTTCACCCATTCACCGTTAGCAGCGTTAAATCCTGTACCAACTTCTGAGTTTTTCAAACGTTCAATGATAACTGAACCTTCATAACCAGCGTTGAAAGCAATTTGGCGAACTGGTTCTTCAAGAGCACGAAGAACGATGTTACGACCTGTAGCTTCATCACCTTCAAGTTCAAGCTCAGCTACTTTTGAAATGACGTTAACAAGGGCTGTACCACCACCTGCAACAATACCTTCTTCAACGGCTGCGCGTGTAGCGTTAAGCGCGTCTTCGATACGCAATTTCATTTCTTTAAGAGCAGTTTCTGTGGCTGCACCAACTTTGATGACTGCAACACCACCAGCTAATTTAGCCAAACGTTCTTGCAATTTTTCACGGTCAAATTCTGATGTTGTTGAAGCAAGTTGTGATTTAATCACGTTAACACGGTTAGCGATAGCAGTCGCATCACCAGCACCTTCAACAATAACAGTACTGTCTTTATCAACCGTTACTTTAGCAGCTTGACCAAGAGCAGTCATGTTAGCATCTTTCAAATCAAGACCAAGGTCTTCTGTGATAACAGTCGCACCAGTCAAAATAGCGATATCTTCAAGCATAGCTTTACGACGGTCACCAAATCCAGGAGCTTTAACAGCTACAACGTTGAAAGTACCACGGATTTTGTTAAGTACAAGTGTTGGAAGAGCTTCACCATCAACGTCATCAGCGATGATAAGAAGTGGACGACTTGTTTTAAGAACTTCTTCAAGAAGTGGCAAGATATCTTGAATGTTTGAGATTTTCTTATCTGTAATCAAGATGTATGGATTTTCAAGGTCTGCAACCATTTTTTCATTGTCAGTAACCATGTATTGTGAAAGGTAACCACGGTCAAATTGCATACCTTCTACTACATCAAGTTCTGTTTCCATACCACGTGATTCTTCGATTGTGATAACACCATCGTTACCAACTTTTTCCATAGCTTCTGAAATGTATTCACCAACTTTTTCAGAACGTGATGAAACGGCAGCAACTTGTGCAATAGCTTCTTTGTTAGCAACTGGTTGAGCAATTGATTTCAATTCATCAACAGCAACTTTAACAGCTGATTCGATACCACGACGGATGCCGATTGGGTTAGCACCTGCAGTAACATTTTTAAGACCTTCACGAACGATTGCTTGTGTCAAAACTGTGGCAGTTGTTGTACCGTCACCAGCAATGTCATTTGTTTTAGAAGCAACTTCTGATACAAGTTTTGCTCCCATGTTTTCAAAATGGTCTTCTAGTTCGATTTCTTTGGCGATTGTGACACCATCATTTGTGATAAGTGGTGAGCCAAATGATTTTTCAAGAACTACGTTACGACCTTTAGGGCCTAAGGTTACTTTAACTGTATCTGCTAAAATATCTACCCCACGCATCATGCTTGCGCGTGCATCTGATGAAAATTTAATATCTTTTGCCATATCTATTCCTCTGTTTGATTTCTATTAATATACTATTTTATTAATCTATCTTACGCCAATACGGCTAAAATTTCAGCTTCACGAACGATAGTCACAGTGTCTTCACCATCTTTTACTTCGACACCTGCACCGTTTTCGATAATAACTTTATCGCCAGCTGCAACACTTGGTGCTACCAATTCACCTGTCAATGTACGAGCACCTGTACCAACAGCTACAACAGTTGCTGTTTGAGTTCTTTCTTTGCCTGCGCCAGCAAGGACAAAACCACCAACTGTTTGTTCTTTTTCTTCTTCAACTTTCAAGACCACACGGTCACCTAATGGTTTCAACATGCTTTTGCCTCCAATATTTTTATTATCGTTAGCACTCTTTGTACTAGAGTGCTAATGTCTACAAAAACTATTCTAACACTTGGTCAGAAATAGTCAAGAAAAAAACACTATTTATCAAAAATAAGCTGAGCCTATTTCCTCATTGTCAAAAGGAAGTTTTGCTCAGCTTTTACTATTTTATCCCAAGACCAAAGCATCATCGTTTAGGACTTGACCACTGTTTTTGTGGAAGAGGTCCATAAGTTGTGCGACGGTGAGATTTTTCTTTTCTTCACCACGAACATCAACAACGATTTTACCATGATAAAGCATGACCAGACGGTTACCGTACTCGATAGCATGTTCCATGTTGTGAGTAATCATCAAGGTTGTCAGTTCTTGTTCTTCAACCACTTTTTTAGTCAGCTGCATAACCATATCACTCGTTTTTGGGTCAAGCGCGGCTGTGTGTTCATCAAGAAGAAGAATTTTTGGTCGAACCAAGGTCGCCATAGCAAGAGTCAATGCTTGACGCTGACCTCCTGATAGAAATGCCGCATCTGTTTTCATGCGATTTTCCAAACCTAAACCAAGCTCGGCTAATTTTTCCTTGAACAATTGACGCTCTGTTTCTGTGATTGATTTTTTAAAGAAACTGCGTTTTTTACCACGACGGTAGGCAATTGCCATATTTTCTTCAATAGTTAGATTTGTCGCAGTTCCCATGCGTGGGTCTTGGAAAACACGGCTAATATCTTTTGAACGTGCTGCAACAGACGCTTTTCGAATTGATTGACCATCTAGCACGATATCTCCCTCATCAATCTCAACAACGCCTGCAATAGAATTCATCAGCGTTGATTTTCCAGCACCATTTCCGCCGATGACAGAGATGAAATCGCCTTGTTCAATATCCAAATCAAGACCACGTAACACGTGATTTTCGTTGACCGTACCTTTTTCAAATGTTTTATGAATAGTTGATAAGCTTAAAAGTGCCATTATTCGTTACCTCCTGGTGTCAATGTTTTTGAGGGTTTAATGTGAAGTTTGTTTCTGATTTCTGGAACGTAGAGAATAAGAGCAAGAAGAACTGCTGATGCTAGTTTGAGCATTTGAGCATCCACGTTCATGGCTAAGATGATTACAAGAACCAAACGATACAAGATTGAGCCAAGAACGATTGACCAGAGACGTTTACCAAGCGGCAAGTATTTGACGATAACTTCCGCAAGGATAATGGATGCCAAGCCATTAACGATTGTTCCTGTTCCCATATTCATATCAGCGTAGCCATTATTTTGTGCTAAAAGTGAGCCCGCAAGAGCAATCAAGCCATTTGAAATCATGTAACCAAAGATTTTCATGCGGTCAACTTTAATCCCATTTGCTTCACCCATAGCAAGGTTGTCTCCTGTCGCACGAAGAGCAAGCCCTAGTTGCGTGTTCAACAACACAACAAGTAAAAGAATTACCAAGGTCACAAAAATCACACCAATCAAAATCACAGCATTAAGTTTTGAAAGACTAAGTGCTGATGTCAATACTGTAACCAAAGTTGTTTGCCCAGCTAGTGACACGTTGGCACTTCCTAAAACCAAAAGATTAACAGAATAAAGAGCTGTCAAAACGATAATCCCTGTTAGCAGTGCTGGAATTTTCATCTTGGTATGTAAGAACCCAGCTACCGCACCTGCAAGCATACCAGCCACAAAACCACCAATAGTCGCAATCAATGGGTTAATACCATTGACAATCATGATTGCTGTTGAAGCTGCTCCGAGCGGGAATGAACCTTCTGCTGAAAGGTCAGCGATATCCAAAATACGGAAAGTAATGAACACCCCAATCGCCATAATCGCCCACAAAAGCCCTTGTGAAATGGCAGTTAAGATAATATCAAACCAAGCATTTGACGCTTTCTTATCAGACTGACTTGATTTTTTAGGAGTAGCTGTTGTTTTGTTGCTATCTGCCGTAGCTGTCTGTGATTCTTCAGAAGAAGCTTCTGTTGATTCATCCTTAATGCTAGTCAAATCAATGCCAAGCGTTTTAGCCATGTCATCATTTGCAACAACGTTAAGTGTTTTAGGGTACTCTGCTGAAACCTTGCTAACATCTTCGCCCTTAATGATACGCACTGCTAATTTTGCTGTTTGGCGACCAAGGGCTTCGTAATTGGCACCGTAAGTAAAGAGCACGCCTTGCTCAACGATATCTGCTGAACCACCGACAACAGGAACTTTCATTTCTTTTGACAATTCTGTGATTAGCGAAATCGCACTGACAATCATGTTATCTGTTGGAATGAAAAGAACTTGTGTTTGGCTCATCAAACTTTTAGCTGTATCCTGCACATCATTTGTTGATGAAATTCCTTTTGTCAAAACATCAATTCCAGCTTTAGCAAATTCTTTTTGTGCTTCTTCAACTTGAACCTCTGAATTACGTTCATTAGTTGTGTACATGATGCCGACTTTTTTCACGTTAGGCATAACTTTTTGCAGTAATTCCACCTGTTTTGAAATTGGAGACATGTCACTTGTTCCTGTGGCAATGCCTTCAGGTTTTTCCATAGTCTTGACCAATTTTGCTGATACTGGGTCCGTTACTGCTGTAAACAACACCGGAACATCTGTTGATAGATTTGACAATGTTTGCGCAGCCGGTGTCGCAATTCCTAAAACCAAATCATTATTTGACAACAAATTTGTTGAAATGGTTTGAAGATTTGACTGGTCACCTTGAGCATTTTCATAATCTAATTTAAGGTTTTTCCCGTCAACATATCCTTCTTTTTTCAATTCAGCGACAAATCCCTTGCGAGCTGCGCTCAGAGAAGGGTGTTCCACATACTGAAGAATCCCAATATGAACCACGTCTTTATTTGCATTTTTTGATGATGAACACCCACCTAAGGTGAGCGCGGCTAACATGACAGCCATCAAAGCTGCTAAACATTTTTTCATAATAACCTACCTTTACTTTTTGCCCACTTGCCTTACTTAACCAAAGACAAGATATTAATAATTTTTCCTAAATCAACCACAATAAAAACCAGCTAGCTCAAAAGTCTAACTGGTTTTTTGGCGTATACAAAAAGTAAAAAATACCTGAAAGCCAGTTAGATCTCTAAGTATCTAATCGGCTTTTTCAAAACAGTCAAAATGCTTTAGCTTCATAGATACAAACGCAGGTGACGTTTGCATCCATGATTGGCTACAAACGTCTATCTAAAGAAACTAAAGTAATAGTATCGATTCAGTTTTTTAGTCAGAATAGACGAATTTTTAAGCATACTATTTTCTCCTGTTAAGATTCACAAATCAATGAGTGCTAGGTATTGAATTGCGTAAATTGTTTTTGATTGTTTACAGTTTACCCCTATTTTATCTATTTGTCAATATATTTTTAAAATTCAGAAAAATAAAGTTCTATCTCCAAATGAAGGCATATACTCCCGCTTTACTTGCTAAAAATAACAGCATCTGCATTATCAATGTCATATTTTGATAAATCATAAATCGTTTTTTCTTGTGTATCCGCAGAGTATTTCACTAAATGTTCATTAAATAAAAAGTAGTAATCCGAATCTCTTTGCGTGAAAAAGACTTCTTGGATTCCCGAAGTAATTTCTGGGAAAGTAAGTTGGGTCTGAGAGAGCGTTTCTATATCAATGATTGTCCAAGTGTAATCAGCAACATAGAGCGGGTCATGAAGAACTAGCAATTGATGACGAGACTTGTCATAATAAATAAATTTTGGGTATTCAAACTCAGTTTCAATACGACTAATTTCACCGCTTGCAAGATTATATACAAGAATATGTTGCCCGCCATCTGGCTCACCATCCTCACGAATCCCCTCTTTAGCAGCTGTCATATAAAGTTTCCCGTCTGCTTCAACCATTCGAAAATAACCACCCTCGGTATAGTTGAGATCAATTTTATCTTGAATTTCTAGCTGCTTATTCATCACCCATAGATAATTAGAGTTAGCTCCGCTCTCATTGTCCACAGAGCCCACAAGCACATAAATGGTATCACCAACAAAAATGATTTCATTGGTGAGATTCATTACACCAGCTTCTTTAATTGTTTTTTTAGCAACTTGATGTAAGTTGGTATCGTATTTATAAAAATCAGTATGTCCTGAAAAAACAGCAGTTGTGTAAATATATTCTCCGTCATTAGCTGAACCATAGATGTCGTTACCTCCAACTTCTGTCAATTTACTTTTTAAAGTTTTGGGTTCTATATCGAATAGATAAACTTGATATGAATCCGCGGATTCATGGGTTCTACCATATAACCTGCCTTTAACACATTGCAAGCGTTCTTGCCAAATGCCAAGATTTTTATCAAATAATTGTCGTGTTTCAACCTTTTCCAGCTGATTATTATCATTTTTAAATGTCGTAATCCGATTGCCATGCGAAATTGCCAAATCATATGCTTTTGCTGGCTTACTCTTTGCCTTACTCTGACAACCCGATAATCCCAAAACAACCACCGCTAATAAAATTAGCCAAGATTTCTTTTTCATTATGATGTCCTATTTCTATAGATAACTTGTGTTTTATTGTTTACTAATTCAAATGGATGAATAGCTGTTCCCCACGCTGCTGTTCCGATATCAGCTCCTGTGGTATCCTTATATGCTGCCCAAACAAGCTGTGAACAATAAAAGGTACTTCGAGTGTTAATATTAGTAAACGATTTATTGTACGGTTTTCCAATTTGCTTAGCTGCCCACTGTGCAGCTTTTCTGTCTTGTGTTACTGTGGTTGACTTCACACCTAGTTGAACTACTGTATTTCCCGAAAAGCGAGAACCCCAGCTTCCATACTTAGGTTGAACACCATCTGAAGGATTTGCTTCAATTACACTATCGTAGTATGGGGCTGCAGCCACAATACCCGCATGACCATTGTTAAATAAAGGACTTTTAGCATGAGAATCTGTAATACAAATGACTCCATCTCTCCACGACCAAGTTCCTAACTTCTTACCATTGATACCTGAAATAGTCGCACTATTTTCTTTAGCAAGGTCATTTTCTTCCTTATCAAAAACAATCGGTGCTTCTTCAAGCTTATCAAGTGCCTCATTTTCCCATTGTTGAATTTCCTGTGGAGTAAACAAATCACTTTCACTTATCACATCGTCCGCAAAACATACTGTTGAACAACTCAAATACAATAAACATGAACTTAGAATAAATAATTTCTTCATAACCTTTTCCTTTAATCTAGACATATTAAAAATTAATTTCACAAGTACTTGTAAAAACAAATATATCAAAAAATTAGTCCATTTTATTATTTTCGCAAATTTGATAATTACTATCATCTTCATTTTCTAATTTTACAATTTATATCCGCACACCTTTTGATTAATGTAATACTATTAGGCAAAAAGGTTTAAAATATTGAAATAAAAAATTACTCTAAATCTTTTTTATCCACTGATTAAAATTCTCTTCAAATGAAGCCGCTAATTCTGTACAGCCAAGGGTTCGTATAGCTTGAAGATGTTGTATAATCCGTTTTTTATCTTTTACAGCAGATTCTTGATACTCTAAATAAAGCTTAAAAAAATTCAACGTTGCATGCTCAAATAAATCTGAGTAGCGTAAATCATTTTCTAGCTCAGTAATAAAAAAATTAATATAAACTAATTCATTCCTACTAATTAAAACAGAAATGAGATTCGCTAGTGTGCTCCTGTACTGTTTAACATAACTATCCAACTGTCTAAATTTTTTGCTTCTCTCACAGCAAACTTTACCTAAAAAAACTAAATCCAAAGTACTATAAAGTGAAACTGTTGCCCCAAATACATACAATTCATATGCAGTCCAATTTTCTATGCTATAAAAATACTGTGTCAATCTTTCAATTTCTGAAAAGGAAATTTCATATTCTTTTTCTATGGATTTAATATTATTTTTAATGATAATCCTCTCAATAAAATCATAGATTGTTCTATCCTCATCCTTTTCTTCTAAAAACTTTTTAAAGCCTTCTACATCTTGTGAAATAAATATTGTAAAAAGTTTATCTGCAAAAGTAGTTAAACGATTTGGCTGGTAGTCATCCATAGCGTGTGCAAATTCAGCGAAATTCATATTTAATCCAGAAATTGCTAATAAAAATCTATCTGCAGACAACATAGACTGTCCCCGTTCAAATTTTGAAAGTTGCGAAACGGTAAGTTTTTTAGTAGCAATATTCTTAAGTTTAAGCCCCCTTGCCAAACGTAATTCTTTATAAAGTTCCCCTATTTTCTCATTCTTATTCATACAACTTTTCCTTTCACAATACATCAAATACTTTAATATGTGTTTTTGCACAGTCCTCTCTTTTATATTCGTAAACGCTTGTATTTATTACTCTAAATTCGCCTTTATCTCTTAGTGTTTGTCAATATATTTTTAAAATTCAGAAAAATAAAACATAAAAAGATTCCTAGTAAGGAGATTACGTACTAGGAACCTTTTTATGTTGAATGTTTGAGTAAGTAATTGTAATTTTTTTGTATTGTTATTTTAGAATAGTTTTTAAAAAGAGTTTACACATTTTAATTTAAAATGATTGGAGTTTTGTTTCAAAATCGTCAATAACTTTGGCAAGATTTTTCTTACCATGGTAGATACCATAGCCAAAGATTAGCATACCCAAACTTCCAAGGATCATCACGACAAAACCGAGAATTAGCAAAATGATTTGTTTGTTAAAGAAATAAATGAGTAAAAATCCTAAACTCGTTACTGCTAGAAGTAAAGTCAACCAACGACCTAAATTTTCAAGCATATGTTTTTGATAAGCTATTTCAGTTTCATAACCTCTGATAAGTTCTGATTTTGTCATGATATTTCTCCTCTAGAAGTATGTAAATTAGTAAGACAAACCTGGGTTGAAGAAACCAACAAGTACACCGACAAAGGCAATAACTACGAGCAATAGCATAACTTTGATTGGTGAGATGTTTTTCTTAGCCATCAACCACCAGCAAAATACGATGAATAATGCTGTTAGGAAACCTGGATAAACGGCATCCAATTTGTCTTGAAGAACCAAATATGGGTGTTTAGCGTTACCAAGTTGGAATGAAGTTTTAACTGATACCCAAGTAGCGGCAACACCACCGACAACCATACCACCAACGATTGATACAGCTTTACGGATAGCTTGACCTTGAGCACCAACTAGGAATTCAACGGCTTTATCACCAAGTTCATAACCTTTGAAGTATGCAAATTTCATACCAAGGTATGCAAGCAAGTTCCATACAACGATGTAGAAAACTGCACCGATTGGAGAACCACCTGTTGAAAGACCAAGGGCAATACCTAAGATAACTGGAATCAAAGTACCAACGACAAGAGAGTCACCGATACCTGCAACTGGTCCCATAAGACCTGCACGAAGTCCGTTGATTGTTTCGTCGTCAACTTCTTCAGAACCATTAGCACGAGCTTCTTCAAGACCTGCTGTGATACCAACGATAAGGGCACCAAGTTGAGGTTCAGTGTTGAAGAATGCTGTATATGTTTGCATTGAACGTGCTTGATCTTCTTTGTTATCATATAATTCTTCCACGATTGGTAGCATAGAAGTTAGGTAACCAAATGTTTGCATGTGTTCTTGTGAGAAACATGTCAAGTTACCATAGTACCAATGATGGAAAGATTTCATTAAAGTTTTCTTAGTTAATTTTTTTTGAGCCATCTTAGATATCCTCCTCATCATCGTCAAAGTCATCTGCTGCTGCAGTTGCTTTTACATGTTTAGCCATTTCAAGTTCGTAGAACAATACTGCAAAGATCAATGAAATAACTGCACATGAAACCAAGTTCAAACCAAGTGAAGCCGCCAAAGTAAATCCAACAAAGAATGGAATAAAGTCAACAGCTTTTTCAACAATTTGTTTCAAAAGAATTGCGATTCCGACACATGGTAGCAAAGCACCGACTGTGAAGAGGGTTTTCATTGGAATACCATCCATTGGAAGAGCATCTTTCATTGCTGTTACGGCAGTTGCACCAAGTTTACACATGATCAAAGTTGGAACAAATGAGAAGACGATGTGTGAAATCCAAGGATATAGCCAGTCAACTTTGTAAAGTTGTTTGAAGTTTCCTTTTTCAACAGCACGCCAACCAATATGTTGCCATACAAGGTTCATTGTAGCTGTTCCGTAGAAAAGAACTGTACCAACAGTACCTACAAGAGTACCCATTGATTTAGCCAAGTTAGCTGCATCAGCTGAGTCAGCTGACAAACCTTGTGAATGGATAGCAACCATTGCCAAAGGAATACCGATATAAGATACAGCACGCACATCGGCTGAAACTGTACCACCAGGAGTTACAAGTGCGATGTAAACCAATTGCATTGCCACACCACAAATGATACCTGTTTTAAGATCTCCTAAAATAAGACCACAGACAAGACCACCGACTAATGGACGACCAAGAGTATAGTTACCAATGGTTGTACCACCAAGACCAGGCATTGAAGACAAACATGCAAACAAACCTAATAAGGCTGCTTGGAACCAAGAAATTGCCATAATACTTCTTCTCCTATATTATTTAAAAAATTTTTATTAAGTCATCAGAAGCCTTAGCTTCTAGATAAACTGTCAATATTAATAACCAAATTTAGATTTGAAATCTGACCAGTAACCAATTGAAACGTCAGGTAGAAGTTGGAATTTAACTTTGTAACCTGCTTTTTCGATTGCTTCAATTGCATCAGCTTCTTCTTGTGTGATTGATTGGTTGTTACCAAGTTTTACAGCACCTGGACGGTCGTTACATGGACCAACGATGATTTCTTTAACATCACTTGGAACAAAACCTTGGTCAACCAAAAGTTTTTTCATGTCAATTGGGTTTTTAGTGATAACAAAATATTTTGTATCTGAATCCAAAACTTTTTGTGATTTTTTACCAAAGGCATCTACTGTCCAAACAAAAGTTTTCTTGTCTGAAGCACCTTTATAAGCTTGTGTCAAAACTTTGTTGCTTGCAGCAGCATCGTTTACGGCAATCAAACCATCACATGGATATTCTTTTGCCCAGCGTGTTACAGTTTGGCCGTGGATCATACGGTCGTCAATACGTACAAATGAAACAGTCATTGTTAATCTCCTTTTTAATTATTAAATGTCATCTTCTTCATCATCTGAAGCGATTTTGAATTCTTGAAGAGCTGCTTGAGCTTCTGGCAAAACAGCTTGAACGAAAGCGTCACCCTCAAGCATATCTTTCATAACTGCTGAGGTAATTGCCATTGGTAAATTCATACCACCTAGGATAACAGCGTCATCAAGTTTGCCAAGTTCGTCCAAAACACTGCAAGCTGTTGTAAGTGGGCTACCACCAACAATATCTGCAAGAACGATAACTGAATCTTCAGCTGTCAAACCTGAAATGGCTTGTCTGAAGTCTTGCGCAAAATCATCAACAGTTTTTCCGTTTTTCAAACCAACTGCAATGACTTGGTCCATCTTATCTTCAGCGAACATAGCCAAAGAAGTTTTGAGACCTTCTGCAAAACCACCATGACTCACCAGTAGTAAATACTTCATAGTTTTATCTCTCCTTATCTGTCTATTATTCTATCAGTGTATTAAGCGTTTTCACACTCTCGATTATCATATCATGGCAATGACAATCGCCATATTGAAAATGACAAATGTCATTTTTAGAAAACATGAAAAAAGCCTGGAACAATTTATTCCAGACTTTCTTTTTTATTTTAAGCTATCCTCAATTTCCTTTTGAATAGCAAACAAATCACTATCAATACTGTTATTAGATAGGGATTTATTGATGATGTAATCTGCTTGACTCATCACGCTGTTGTAAGTTTTAAAGGTTGGCTTAGTCACACCTTGGCTAAGCATAGAATCCAGTGTTGAAACAGTCAGTGACTCAGAACCAAAGCCATCTTCTTTCAATTTATCTTCTGTTGCTTGACTACGCATGACAGATTTCAAAACTGAACTTCCTTGAGAGTAATTAAAAACAGATTGTTGAACTTTTTCATCTGTACACAAGAATTTTAAAAATTGCCAAGCAGCGCTGCGATGTTTTGTTTTTGACGAAATCGCATAGAGTGATGTTGAAACCTGCGTTGCATCAACACCTTTTTGGCTGGCTGGCATAGTTACACAAGACCAAGAAAATGTTGAATACTTGGCAACGTGGTAAGGGTAAGGTTTGTAAGTTCGATACATGGCTAATGACATTGGAATGAAGGCAACTTTTCCTTCATCAAAGTCTTTCATTGTCACTTCATAATTTCCATTTAAAGCTTTTAGCTGAGTAATTAATCCCAATGCTTTTTTTACCTTTTCACTATCAAAATACGCTTTGCTACCTGTTTCATTGAAAAGTTTTGCGCCGTAAGCAGCAACAGCTTGCTGCCAAGTATAGCCAACGCAACCATACTGGTCAATGACCCCATCACCATCAGTATCCTTAGTTACTTGTTTACAAATATTATAAAAATCATCAACCGTCCAACCTGATTTTGGAATGCTAATGCCTTCTTTTTCAAGAAGATCAATGTTAATACACATCATGGTTGGATTACTTTCAAACGGTAAGGCATAATGGCTATGATTATACTCTCCTGCTTGATAAGATGAATTATAAAAAATGGAATCATAAAAACTAGTGCTGATACTACTGTCCAAATTTGAAAGAGCACCTGTTGATGATAAAAGGTTAAAGTCATCTTCTGGCACAATAAACACATCAGGTTGTTTTCCAGCTACAATCTGATCTGTCAACCAAGTTGAATAATCGGCTTTTGAAATCCCACTTTCATAGACAACCTTGACACTAGGATGGAGTTTTTCAAAGCGTTTAATAGCTGTATCAATCACTTTATAATCATTACCATTTGGCACATCCCAACTGCTGCCAGCATAGACACCAATTTTTAAAATTGTCTTTTGTTGCATTTGATAATAGACATAACCACCAATACAAGCACTTAAAAGAACAATCGCTGAAAGCCAAAGTTTTATCTTGGTTAGTTTAGTCATGATCATCATCCTCAAATGATTTGAGCGTTACACCTGTCTGAACCGCCCAAATCGCTAATTGCGTACGATCTCGCAAGTTGAGTTTTGACAAAATGTTAGAAAGGTAATTGCGCACCGTTCCTTCTGACAAATACAACTTCGCAGCAATTTCTTTGTTTGACAAACCAAAACCAATTTGTTGAATGATACGCCATTCCATTTTGCTAATGTCATGAACCAAGTCATCGTCAACTTGGATAGCAAAATTTGATTGAGCCATTTGTGAAAAAAGTTTGAAAACTTTTGTGGCAATATCTGGGTTTATCATGGCACGTCCTTCATTGGCTGTTACAACAGCATCATGCAAATCATCCATTGATGTTCCTTTTAGCATGTAACCTGTCGCACCGTATTTAAGAGCGCTGTAAATAAAATCATCATCATCAAATGTCGTCAAAATGATAACCTTGATATTTGGATAATGCTCTTTGACCGCTTTGGTACACAAAACGCCATCCATTTTAGGCATACGAATATCCATCAAAATAACATCAGGTTTGCTCGTTGGCAGAGTTTCTAGAACCTCTGTTCCATCACTCACAGCCCCAACAACTTCAATATCAGGATAAGCTGATAAAACAATCTTCAAAGATTCGCGAATCAACTCCTGATCATCTGCAATAAGTACTCGTATCATCCTTCTTCTCCTTGTATTTTAGGGATATGAATCGTTGTAGAAAATCCATCTTTACCAGAAAAGGCAACGCGACCACCAATAATAGCTAANCGTTCTGTCATCTGCGTTAAGCCAAAACCATACTTGATGTTTTCACTTCCTGTTCCATTATCCTTAATCAATAAAACATAATCACTCTCACTGAGCATGCTAATTTTAATCTTGGTTGCACGACCATGTCGCAAAGAATTCGTCACAGATTCCTGAATAACTCGGAAAATAACGTCCTCCTTGGTCTTATCAAAGTCAACATTATCCCAGTGATAATTTAAATCAATTTGCAAGTGTGACAGCTCTTGGTACTCTGAAAGCATCTTTTCTAAAGCATCTTTCAACGTACGATTTTCAAGAGCACCTGGTCGCATTTTATTAAGAGAACGTCGAACATCGACAATCCCTTCGCGAACAACATTTGATACACTGCTTAATTGTTTTTTAGCATGTTCTGGGTCAAGGTCAATCAAAACCGTCACGGCATCAATCCCTGCCGAAATTCCCGTCAAAGCATGCCCAATTGTGTCGTGAATCTCACGCGCAATACGTCTACGTTCCCTATCTTCGGTAATCTTTTCAGACACCGCAACGTATTCCTTCAAACGCGTATTGGCTTGCGCAGCCATCAATAATTCTTCCTCAATCTTATGATTTTCTGTCACCGAATAAATAATATAAGTCATCAATGAAATGATAAAGACAATCATATTAAGCGATACCAATCCATTCTTGATGAACGAAATCACAAGACGTGTGCCTGCTGGGAAGAAATTAATATAAACATCCAAATCTGGTGTTCTAACCAAAAGCGACAGCACATCATAATTTGATAGCAAAAGCGAACCAAAACTAGCTACAATAAACAGCAGCCAGGCTTTCTTTTCACGAAACGTATAAAAGTCTGTATATGAAAAGAAAATATCCATGAAGACCAATAAAATCAAGCCATTATATGATAATTGCAAAGCAAAAAAAGTCGCAAACAGCAAAATGATTTCAAGAACTGCCAGCCAGTCACGCGCTTTAGTTTCTTTTTCAAATTCACGATTTCTGACATACATTACCAAAAGTAAACCAATAAAAAATAAATTTGATAGCCAAAAAATTCGTTCAGGTGAACTTGGAATAATATTGATTTTTTCTAGCAGCGAACGACTAAAATTATTTTCAATAATGTACTTAGTCGCTGACAGATAGACCGAACTGTAAAAAAGCACCGCCATAAAATTGATGACTAACAATGCACGTTTGGCAACTTCAACATTTTTTAAAATTTTCATTATTGCCACCCCGTTAAATCACTGTTTAAGACAGTTTCACTCGTCATGAATTCAACTGGAATAATAATCTCTTTATCCACTTTTTTATCATGGTAAAGTCGATACCCAGCCTGAATAGCTTTCTCACCAATAGTCAAAGGTGACTGTGCAACGGTCGCTTGAATGGAGCTAGTTGTTGCTAACAAGTTTTTCATGTCAGGCGACCCGTCAACACCGTAAATTTTAACGGGAGCTGTAACTTTCATATTCTCAATAGCAGCCAGTGCCCCGATTGCAACTTGGTCATTAAGCGCCATGACAGTATCAAAATCTACCCCAGAATTGATAACCGACTCAACTTGTGGCATGGCAACCTCGGTCTGACCTAAACAATCTTTTCTATCAACAACTTGATAGCTATCATGTCCCTTGATTGTCGCCAAAAAACCATTAATACGATCTACTGCAGACACCGCTTTTTGGTGTTCTAAAAGTAAAATTTTGGCACTTGATTGAGTCTGCATAAGGTTTTGCGCACATAAGACACCAGCTTGATAGTTATCAGACACAATCGTCGTATCAACTGGAGAATTATCTGAAAGCTGACTATCCACAACCACAACCTTAATGCCTGTTTCCTTAGCTTTCTTCAAAGCTTTAATCAACTTTTTACTGTCAGCATCAACAGGATTAATGATGATAATATCCACTCTCTTTTTGATAAACAGTTCCACTTGCTGAGTTTGTTTATTAACATTAAGTGCTGGGTCTCGTGTGTAGAGAATATCATTTTTTTCCTCTACAATTTTGTCAATTTCATTATTTAGAACCTTATAGAAATCATTGTTCATGGTCATATAAGTTGCCCCGATTTTGACACGATTTTCATTATAAGGAACCAATTTGTAATGAAGATAAATGCCAAGCATCGTTAGCAGCGCAATAAAAACGCTTACTAATAATGCTATAAGTTTTCCTTTTTTCATTCCCTACCTTCTCTACTTACTCAAAAATCTCAACTGATAGTATACAAGTATTATAGCATGTTTAAAATGTCTAGACAATTTGACCTTGATTGACACTTAGCAAGAAGATAAAAAAGAAAGGAAAACAAGTGTTCTCCTTTCTTTTCATTTCCCTAATATCTTAAATATTATGATTCTTTTTTCTTGAAGAATTGTCCAAAGAATGCTCCCATAGCCGCTAGGATTGATACGATACCAAGTCCAGCAAGATGATTATCTTTTTCACCNGTTTGTGGCAAGACACTTTCTGAAACAACCGCAGTTTTTGGAATAACTGGAGCTTTAGCATCTGCAACTTTGACTGATTTAGCAGGCGCTTTAGCTGCCAATGTAGTTGTTGCAACTGCTTGTTCTGATGGTGTTTCTTCCGGTGTTTGAGGATCTGTTGGCACGACTCCACCATTTTCTTCGCTTTGTGTTGGTTCTTTAGCATCCAAATCTACTACGAAGAAGTTTTGAACCTCAAGTTCACCATCCCAAAGACCAAGACCAAGATATGGATTATTGAAGAAGTCTTCAACTTGATCAAATGTGTAAGACATTGCCAATTGATTATCAACAAAGACTTGAATAGCGTTTGCTGATTTCACCAAACGAACGTGGTGGAACTGATTATCGTTAATGGCTGCTATCATTGGTGATTCTGCAATAGTATCACCGTAGAAGCGGAACAAACGAACAGAGTTATTACCACCAAATTGGATAGTGTAGGCATTGTTTGCATCTGGATTGCCTGAAGCAAAGAAGATATTTACAATTCCGCGACCGTATTTGATGTCCAAATCCATTTGATAGTTTTCGTATGGCATCTTATCGGCTGCCATGTAAATATCGTTTGAGCCATGGTTTTCAACTTTCAATGATTCACCGTCAGCATGCCAATCACCAGCGAAGACTTTCACATCTTTAACGTTTGTCTTGAAATTATCTTCTAGAATATCAAGAACGAAATCTTGGTAAACTGCTGGGTTAGATTTAGATTGTGCTCTAACAATCACTTGACCTTTCTTAAGTGCTTTAACGAAGACTTGATTACCAGAAATTTCTGTTGATACATTACCATCGTTGAGGATTGACCACAGCAAATCTTGTTCAGCAACTGCTGGAGAGACGTACGCTTTAACCACTGTGCTGTCACCAACATTCATTCTGACATTCTTAGCAGACGCAGGCACAATACTTTGTGGTTCAGTAGTTTCAACTTTATCTTTCCAAATACTCTTCAATGGGTAAAGAACGATATCTGCTGTAGATTCATAACCTTCAGAAAATACACTTAATCCGAGACTTTGAGGTGATGTGAAGATTTGGTTAGCACCTGCGACAGTATCACCTTTTGTGAAGACTTCAACACTAGCACGGTCAACAAAGATATGAAGGTCAATACTTCCATCAGCGTTGCGTGTTACTGCTTGGCTATCAATATTTCTAAAGAGCTCTGTAAGGATAATACCTGATTGACTACGGTCAATAGCGATTCGTCCTGTTTCTAAATCGTAATAAACCTTAGTCACTTCTCCTGGACCTACTCGAAGGTTGAAACCAACTTTTGTTGTTCTGTTACTTGGATTAAAGTGAGCAACAATTTCATAGGTATCACCAGAAAAATCTTTAAAGAGATTATTATCTTTACCAACAACAACATCTGTGTATTCAACTTTGTTGTCTACATCACGTAAGCTTTCATATGCTTTGATTGGTGTTTGAGTAAGAACGTATTTATCACCGTCTTTGACAAGACCTAGTGTCAAGTTAAGGTTGAATGTACCATTGAATTTTTGACCAACACGTTCAGCTACAAGGTTACAATAGTTATCCCAAGTATTCATCCAGTTAAGCTCAATAATTTGAGGAAGTGTTGGATTAGCTTTAGTACCAAAATCTTGTACGTAGTAAGTCATTGCAGCGTATGAATCTTTACCAAAGTTCATGATACCATCTGATTCTTGATAATCAGCGTCTGCAACAAATTTCCAGTGTCCATCAACTTGTTTTAAATCACCAACTTTATAGTAACGTCCACCACGAGAAAGAACCCATTTCACTGTGTTACCTTCTGCCATGATTGGATAAAGGTCTGGACATTCAGTGTGAAGATCTGGATATGTTGATTCAACAGACCAATCTAAGAGATTATCTGATGAGTAAATACGAAGTGGTCCACCTGCAAGAACCATGAACCATTTGCCTTCCCAACGGAAGACTTTAGGGTCACGGAAATCACGATTTTGCAATGGGTCAGTTGACCAGTCAGCTGCAATTTTATCAATTTTTTGCCAAGTTTTACCTTCATCTTTACTGTAAGCAACTTTGATACGTTGACCTTCACCATCAGCTGTAATCAAGGCAACCAAACCACCTTCATTACCGTCAAACAAACCACTTGTGTTGTTATTATCAGCTACGATACAGCCTGAGAACATTGCCCCGTTATAGTCTGGATAGAATGCAATTGGTTGATCTTCCCAGTGAATCAAATCCTTACTTGTTGCATGTGCCCAGTGCATTGGTCCCCATTGAATATCATCGTAGAATTGGTAGAACATGTGATAAACACCATTGTAGTAAACCAATCCGTTAGGGTCATTTGCCCAGCCATCTTTAACAGAGTAGTGATATTGGTCACGGAAGTTTTCATTATAATAAACTTCTGCTGATTGACGACGGTGAACATTAATACGGTAAGTTGATGTCACTTCGTAACCGTCTACTGTGTAAGTACTTGTTACTGTGAGGTAGTTAGCACCAACTGATACCGGAATATCGCTTGGATTTGAATAAACATTACCTTGAGCATCTGTCACTTTGATAACTGCATCTGGATTATTAGCAACAAAACTTAAGTCAACAGTTGAAGCATCATGTGATACGTATTGGATATAAACAGCACCTTCTGGGAAGAATTGTCCCTTAGGTTCAACTGGACCATTTTTTGAAGTAACTGTGACATCTTTAAGAAGTGGTAATTCTTGATCAGTGAGTTCACGGTAAAAAGTATTTTGGAAAATCATTTCACCATTCCAGTTCAAAAGACCGAAATTAC
>JGI24714J26587_10000594_pt1 | contig 25888 bp, 24 predicted proteins | sample BioPla4DNA2_FD_26587 | JGI IMG/M metagenome (IMG submission 26587)
TAGCCATTGAAAATTCCTCTTGAGTAATGTCCCTATTTTTGATAGATTTTATCTCCTCAGCAATAATAGAAACTACTTGTGCTGTATGACAGGATTTAATGCCTGCATATATGGTAAATAATCCTCCATGAACATAGCTGGATGGATAAGAATACACAGAATATGCTAAACCTCTATCTTCCCTTATTTTTTGGAACAACCTGGAGCTCATCCCTCCACCAAATAAATTATTAAACACCATAAGAGGGTATATTGAATCGTGACCCAAGGGTAGCCCTGGATAGCCAATGCAGAGATGAGTTTGTTCAATATCTTTATATTTATAAAATATACCACTATTGGGCTTGGACATATTAAGCTGTTTACCATTACTTTTAGGCTTGCTCCAATGTCCCAAGTATTTGTCCAGAAGTGAAATTAGCTCTTTATCATCAAAATTGCCAGCTACAGACACTACTAGATTATTGGGAATATAGAACTCATTAAAGTATTTCAACAATCCTTCCCGAGTAAAATTTTTGATGTTTTCTGATGTACCAAGAATTGGTTGTCCCAAGGGATGGGAACCATAAAATTTGCTATGTAGTAGCTCATACACTACATCATCAGGAGAATCTTCATACATCGATATTTCCTCTAATACTACTCCCTTTTCTTTATTAAGTTCTTCCTCATCAAATATAGAGTTTAGTACCATATCCGATAATAGTTCTATTGCCAGTTCCAGATGCTCGTCTATTACCTTTGAATAAAAGCAAGTACATTCTTTGGCTGTAAAAGCGTTTAATTGACCTCCAACAGCCTCAAGAGTTTGAGCAATTTCCTTAGCTGTTCTATTTTTGGTTCCCTTAAATAACATATGTTCTATAAAATGAGATAAACCATTTTGTCCATTATCCTCATATATGGATCCAGCTTTAAACCATAATCCAATAGAAATTGATCTAAAATGGGGTATTTTTTCGGCAACTACTTGTACGCCATTTTTTAATTCATATCTTTTGTACATTATCTCCTTCACCTTTCATACAATAAAAGTACTTATATTATCATACTAAGGTAAAACATCCGAAACTTTACCTATTTCGAAACCCTTAGCCCTTAATTGGTCTATTATTGTAGGAAGGGCTTCAACTGTATCTTCTACTGGATGCATAAGTATGATTGCCCCATTATGGGGATTTTTTAAAACTCGATTAGTAATTACTTGAGCTCCTTCCCTTCTCCAATCAATAGTGTCAATGCTCCACATAATGGTTTTATAGCCCAGGGAATCTGCAGCTTTCAAAGTTGTATTATTAAACTCTCCGTATGGTGGAGCAAATAGTACAGTTTTCACCCCTGTTAATTCATATATAATATCTTCTGTTTGACTGATTTCTTTTCGATTTTCATCAAAACTTAATTGACTATGATGCTTATGATAATAACCGTGGTTTCCCAATTCNTGGCCTTCTCTTACCATTTGCTGGAGTAAATCAGGATTATCACTTGCCCATTCTCCTCCAATAAAAAACGTAATCTTTATCCCTTTTTCGCGAAAAATATCTAGCATTTGAGGGATATATTCTGTCCCCCATACCACGTTACATGCAAAGGAGACCATAGCTTTGCTTTCGTCTCCTTTATAAATTGGTTGAGGGACAGAGATTATGTTAAAGACTTTCTGGCTATTGGTCTTATAAAGTACTACAATCATTAAGGTAATAACCACTATTAATATAGCTAAATAAACAAAACTTTTCTTTTTAAAGGGAATATATATAACTTTCATATATTTTGCCTCCAATATTAAATACTAAAGCATAAACAGACCTATTCTATAGGTATTCTTGGTAGGCAAATATATGATAAAAAAACATAAACTTAAAAAAGTTTATGTTTCTTAATTAGTTTCTTCTGGAATTTCTTTTGAAGGTTCTTTCTCTAGATTTATCATCTCTTTTTCTTTTTCCATCCCTATCTAGATCTTTGTCTTCAGGTGGAGGCAAAACATCCTTTCTAGAAAGATTTATTCTTCCCTGTTCATCTATGTCCGTAACCTTGACTGTAATTTCATCTCCTACCTTTACCACGTCTTCTACCTTTGCCACTCGATCATGAGATAGCTTAGAAATATGCACTAAACCTTCTTTGCCTGGTAATAACTCTACAAAAGCTCCAAAGTTAGCTATTCGCATTACTTTTCCTTGATAAATCTCCCCAACCTCTACTTCTTTGGCAATATTCTCAATCATCTCAATAGCTTTTTGGGCATCCTCTTGATTTGGTGAATAGACAAAAACATGTCCATCATCTTCAATTTCTATCTTAACACCAGTTTCGGCAATAATTCCGTTAATTACCTTTCCACCAGGTCCAATAACGTCTCTAATCTTTTCTGGATCAATGGTAGTAGAGATAATTTTCGGCGCATAGGGAGATAATTCTTTTCTAGGTTCACTAATACAATCCAACATCTTCTGCATTATAAACATGCGACCTTCTCTTGCTGCTGCTAGGGCATTGGCTAGGATTTCCTTATCTATCCCCTTAATCTTTATATCCATTTGTATTGCAGTAATCCCTTTTTCAGTTCCTGCTACCTTAAAGTCCATATCTCCTAAGAAGTCTTCTATACCTTGTATATCTGATAAGATAGCTACTTTACCTGTATCCTCGTCTTTTATAAGACCCATGGCTATACCTGATACTGGTGCTTTTATAGGCACCCCTGCATCCATTAAAGCCAATGTACTTCCGCAAACACTAGCCATAGAGGTAGAACCATTTGAGCTCATAACTTCTGAAACCAAACGAATTGCATAAGGAAAATCATCTACACTGGGAATTATGGGTTCTAAAGCTCTTTCTGCCAAAGCACCGTGACCTATTTCTCTTCGGCCTGGTCCTCTCATTGGCCGAGTTTCCCCAACGCTGTAAGGGGGAAAATTGTAATGATGCATATAACGCTTGCTTTCTTCTTCCCAAAGTCCATCTAATACTTGTACATCTGCCATAGGTCCAAGAGTGCATACAGTTAGAACATGGGTTTGTCCTCGCTTAAAGAATCCTGAACCATGAGTTCTAGGTAGTAATCCAACTTCACATGAAAGAGGTCTAATCTCAGACAACTCACGACCGTCTACTCGAACACCCTCATCGAGTATCATGCTTCTAACTACTTCTTTCTTGATATTTTCTAAAACATTTATAATGTCTTTTTCCTGTTCTGGATATTCCTCAGCAAAATGCTCCAGAACTTCCTTTTCAACCTTTGCTAAGTTTTCATCCCTGGTTTGTTTTTCAATAGCTTTGACAGCTTCTTTTATTTTATCAGTAGCCAACTCCCTTACTTTCGATTCTAAATCGTTATCTATCTCTTCCACTACAACTTCTATTTTTTCCTTGCCTACTTCTTCAACAATTTTTTCTTGGAATTCAACCAACTTTTTAATATGTTCATGAGCGAACATTATGGCCTCTAGCATTTGCTCTTCTGGGATTTCATGGGCTCCAGCTTCCACCATCATAATAGCGTCTTTTGTTCCAGATACTATTAAGTCCATCAAGCTTTTCTCCCTTTGGCTTGAAACAGGATTGATTACAAACTCGCCATCTACTAAACCTACCGCTACTGAACCAGTTGGCCCCATAAACGGCAAGTCTGAAATGGACAAAGCTATTGAAGAACCTAGCATAGCAAATACTTCTGGTGGATAATCGGGATCTACCGATAGAGGCATGGCAACTATCTGTACATCATTTCGAAATCCTTCAGGAAATAGTGGTCTTATGGGCCTATCTATAAGTCTAGATATTAGTATAGCTTTTTCTGTTGGACGTCCTTCTCGTTTAATGAACCCGCCAGGAATTCTACCTACAGCATATAGTTTTTCTTCAAAATCTACAGTAAGAGGAAAAAAGTCAATTCCTTCTCTTGGTTCTTTTGAACCAGTAGCAGACACAAATACCACTGTATCACCACATCTTACGGTACATGCGCCATTTGCTTGCTCTCCAAACCTGCCTATTTCTACAGTTATGGTAGCACCAGCCAATTCTGTAGAATAAACCTTATAATCCATCCTCTAATTCTCCTTTCAGAATTACCTTGTTATCTATAAAGTTTATATTTTAGTATTCCCACCATTTAATAAAACAACGCATAGTTGCAATTATGTATTGAACTACTCAATTAGAACAAAGGAGCGGACTTACCCGCTCCAAGTTTTACTTTCTTAATCCTAATTTTTCTATAATTGCCCTATATCGCTCAATATCTTTTTTCATCAAATAGTTGAGCAGTCCTCTTCTTTGACCAACCATCTTTAATAGTCCACGTCTTGAATGATGATCCTTTTTATGGATCTTTAGATGTTCATTAAGATGGTTAATTCGCTCAGTAAGAATAGCTATTTGAACTTCAGGTGATCCAGTATCTCCATCATGGAGTTTATATTGTTCGATTATCTGAGCCTTTCTTGCCTTATCCATAAGCCGTTTTCACCTCCTCAATAATAGGTACCCCCACGATCCTAGTAAAACGCTGGAGGAGCGTTTTACCAAGAAAATGGTTGAGTAACTTTTTATTACCTTGTTATTTTATCATATTCATTGAAATTTGTAAATGTAGTTTTTAGCCCATTGTACATCATTGGTTATTTGATTCTTTAAATCTTCCATATTTGTAAATTTTATTTCATCTCTTATCCGCTTGAGAAATTCTAGCTTAATCCTGGCCCCATATAGATCTTTGTTATAATTCAGTATATAAGTTTCTATAAACAATCCTTCATTATTAAAGGTTGGATTGGTTCCTACATTGGTCATTCCCCAATGATAAAGGCCGTCNACTATTACCTTAGTAAGGTAAATCCCATTTTTAGGAATGATTTTGCGGGCATCAAATTCAAGATTGGCGGTTGGATAGCCTAATTTTCTGCCCCTACCAAAGCCATGGACTATTCTTCCACTAATGGAATAAGGGATTCCAAGGTACATAGAAGCCTTCTCCACATTTCCTTCTTTAATTAGAGTTCGTATTAAGGTACTACTTATTATTTCACCACCAAGAGATAAGGGTGGAATTACTACCACTTCATATCCATATTTATGACTAAGCTTTTCTAATAGCTTGGTATCTCCACTTCCTAAATATCCAAATCTAAAATCATATCCAACTACAATATATTTTATATTGTAGTTTTTTATAAGCATATATTCTATAAAGTCTTGTGGGGACATAGATGCCAGTTTTCTATCAAAAGGATTCAGAACTAAGAAATCAATATCAAACCTATTAAACTTAGAAATTTTTTCTGGTATGGTCATGATCCTAGCTGGAGCTTTTTCAGGATTTAATAGCTCAATTGGATTATTTAAAAAAGTATAAACTAAACTACGACAACCAAGAGAATTTTGGATATACTTAAGTTGTTTAAGTAACATCTGATGACCAATATGTATTCCATCAAAGGTTCCCAAAGCAACAGCGATGGGATCGTTTAAACTATGTTGTTTATCAATATTAAAAACTACTTGCATTTTCTTTCCTAGACCAAAACCTTTCTCATTTGAATTTTTTCTTCATGGTTTATATATCCTAATCCTATAAATTGATTCTTACAATATACTCTTAGCAATTCGCCTTGGGATATATTGTTTATATCCGAGGCGACCGAATCTAGATTAATTATATTACCATTAATGGCTTTCGCATAACTATGGTCCTTTAATACAATAGATTTAAATTTAGATAATGCTTTATCTATAGGCATTAAAATATTATTTATTCTTTGCTGCATTAATGCATCCTTTACCTCCTGTAGAGTAAAGCTATTTTCCACTGTAAATGCCCCACTGGATGTTCTAATTAGAAAAGACATATAGGCTCCACAACCTAAATCCTGTCCTATATCTCTAACAAGAGATCTAATATATGTACCTTTGGTACAGGCTACCTCAAAAAAAATCTCATTTGGGGGATAATATTCTAGTATTTTATTTTCATAAATTTCTATAGATCTTGGCGGTACTTCTATTTCTTGTCCCTGCCTAGCTAATTCATATAAACGTTTACCTCTATATTTCCTAGCTGAATACATAGGGGGCTTTTGCAGTAATTTACCTTGGTATTTTTTAAAAACTTCTTCTATGCTGGTAAAATGAGGAATGGCAGGGCTTTGATTAGTTATTCTACCGTCGGCATCCAGAGTGTCTGTTTCTACCCCTAGGACTAGTCCCCCTCTATAGGTTTTATTATCTTCCATGATATAGTCCACAATTTTTGTAGCTTTACCAACACATATCACCAGTACTCCAGCTGCATTGGGATCTAGAGTACCGGCATGGCCAACCTTTTTTTCTTTCAGTAATTTTCTTAGATAAACTACAACATCACTAGATGTCATTCCCGGGGGTTTTAAAACATTTATAACTCCATTCAATCCCATCACTACTCCTTAAAGTACGAATCTATTACTTTCATTAATTCTTCCTGGGCTTGAATGAGAGGTAAATTAATAGTACACCCAGCAGCTCTCTTATGTCCTCCACCACCAAATTCTTGGGCCAAAAGGCTCACATCTACTATAGATTGGGAACGAAGACTTACCTTGATGGTTGAATCATCAACTTCCCGAAGCAAGGCAGCCAACTCCACCCCCGTAATATCCTTTGCATATTGGATAATGCCACTGGAATGCTCCTCAATAGCACCAGTCTTGTCCATCATTTCCTGAGTAATGTGCATTATAGCAACTTTTCCATCATGATATATCTCTAATGAATTTATCGCCTGACCCAAAAGCCTAACCCACTCCAGAGCATGATTATTAAATAGCAGGTTGGATAATTGGACCACATCCGCTCCCCATTCAATGAGGTTAGCAACAATTCTATGGGTTGTAGGCGTTGTGTTACTAAAGGAGAATCTTCCCGTATCAGAAACAATAGCAGTATACAATGCTTCAGCAATACTCTTATTAGGTTCAATGTCTAGTAGGGTTATTAGCTTGTATATTATCTCTCCTGTGGCTGATGCTTCTTCGTCTACTACATTTATATTAGCAAATAAAGTATTGCTTACATGATGATCAATATTGGCTGATCTAATTGCCTTATCCATTATGGGAGCGCATGTACCCATTCTTTCAGGATCACTACAGTCTAAGGATATAACCAAATCATAGCTTTTTGTTGATTGATCCGGCTTTGTTACTCTATTAATTCCGTCTAAGAAATCGAACATACTGGGAACCATATCCTGGCAATATACATCTACCAGTTTTTCCATTTTATCTAAAGCATGCATAAGGGCAATTGTGCTACCGATAGCATCACCGTCAGGGTTAATATGGGTTATCAAGGCTATGGAAGAGCTTTGAATTATTGATTGTACAATATCATTCATTTTCGTTGGCATTCCTCTGTTCTCTTGTGACTTCCATAATTTTTTTACTAATATCCACACTATATTCGATGGAGGTATCTAACATAAAACTAAGCTCTGGAATATACCTGATAGTAAGAACTCTTCCTAATTCCTTCCGAATAAACCCTGCAGCTCTAGTTAGCCCTTCTATAGTAGATGTTTTTTCTTGTTCGTTGCCTAATACGCTAACATATACCTTGGCATAGCGCAAATCTCTGGCCACATCAACACGTAAAATAGAGGCCATTGGTGAGATACGGGGATCTTTTACATCTTCTCGAATAATCCTACTTATTTCCTTTTTGATCTCCTCAGATATTCTATCTAATCTCTGATGTCTCACAATCTCCACCTGCTTTTCTATATTATCTTAAACACTATCTCTTAATCTCTTCCATTATGGATACTTCAATTACATCTCCTACTTTTATATCATTGAAGTTTGCCAAGCCTATACCGCATTCGTAACCAGATGCTACTTCCCTCACGTCGTCTTTAAAGCGTTTTAGAGAATCAATACTACCTTCGTAAATGACAATACCGTCACGAACTAAACGGGCATCTCCATTTCTAATAATTTTACCATCGGTGACATAGCATCCAGCCACAACACCTATTCCAGAAATCCTAAAGGTTTCTCTTACTTCCGCATGACCTACTATTACCTCTTTGTATTCGGGCTCCAGCATTCCTTTCATAGCTGCTTCTATGTCTTCTATAGCATTGTAAATTACCCTATAAAGCCGTATATCAATATTTTCTTTTTTCGCCAACTCATTGGCACCTGCAGAAGGTCTGACATTAAAACCAATTATTATAGCATTGGATGCTGAAGCTAACATGATGTCTGATTCGTTTATGGCTCCCACAGCACCGTGTATGGTGCGAACACGTACTTCGTCATTTGATAATTTTTCAAGAGATTGTTTAAGTGCCTCTACAGATCCATGTACGTCTGCCTTTATAATTAAGTTCAGATCTTTAATTTCGCCCTCTTTTATTTTACTAAACAGGTCGTCTAAAGATAATTTTGAGGATGCTTTAATCTGCTGTTCTTTTAACTTCTCCTTGCGTTCTTCTGCTACCTGTTTAGCTAATTTATCATCTTCAACACAGTACATAATATCTCCTGCTTCGGGCACTTCAGATAGTCCCAGTACTTGAACAGGATTAGAGGGACCTGCTTCTTTAAGCCTTTTACCTGTATGATCCATCATGGCTCGTACTCTGCCATATGCTGTACCAGCAACTATGGAATCTCCTATCTTTAGAGTTCCATTTTGAACTAATACTGTAGCAACTGGACCCCGGCCCTTGTCTAACTCAGCTTCTATTATAGTTCCTTTAGCCCGACGGTTGGGGTTTGCCTTTAATTCTTGCATTTCAGCAACCAGTAGCACCATCTCTAATAATTCATCAATACCCTGTTTGTGCAGTGCTGAAACAGGAACAGCAATGGTGTCTCCTCCCCATTCCTCTACCACTAAACCATGCTCCGTTAGCTCTTGTTTTACTCTTTCTGGATTTGCACCAGTAACATCAATCTTATTTATAGCAACTATAATAGGTACCCCGGCTTCTTTGGCATGGTTTATAGCTTCTACAGTTTGAGGCATAACTCCATCGTTAGCTGCTACCACCAATATAGCAATATCCGTTACTTGGGCACCTCTAGCTCTTAAAGAAGTAAAGGCTTCATGTCCAGGCGTATCTAAAAAGGTAATGGGCTTTCCATTTACATTTACAGTATAAGCACCTATATGTTGAGTTATTCCACCAGCTTCTTGTGCTGTAACATTAGAACTTCTAATTGCATCTAATAGAGATGTCTTACCGTGATCTACGTGTCCCATAACAGTTATTATAGGAGGACGAGGCTCTAATGTAGAAGGATCATCTTCTACATCTTCTTCTATTAACATTTCCTCAAAGCTCTTAGAAGCCTTTTGTTCCAACTCTATTCCAAATTCTGAAGAAACTATGGCTGCCGTTTCATAATCTATATCTTGGTTTATGGTAGCCAAAATTCCCATACTCATTAACTTNTTCATAATTTCAGTTGCAGGTATTCCAATTTTTTCTGATAATTCTTTTATAGATATTACTTCGCCCATAACAATAGCCTTTTTCCTTTCTGGTATCTTTTCAGTCTCTTGCTGCTTTTTCTTGCTTGCAGCCTTGTTAGATTTTTTCGGCTTCTTAATCTTCAGCTCTATATCATCATCTTCATCCCAAAAGTCACGCTTGTTTTTACGTCCTCTTTTTTTATTATGACTTTCATTAGTCACATTTATCCTACTCATTTCAGTTTCCCTTCGCTTAAATTCGTCCCTCATTTTTAATTCCTCTTTGGCTTTTTCAGCTTCTTTACGTTTTTGCTCTTCCTGTTTTCTGCGAAGTTCTTCCTCAGCTTTCCTCTTTTTCTCAAGCTCTCTTTCCTTGGCTTCCTTATTTAGTTTATCTCTAAGATCTTGTATAGTATTTTTGTAACTATTTATATTTTTCTCTAACTCTCCTAAGTCCTCCAACAGTTCTTTAGCGCCTTGTGTAACTTTCTTAGCTGTGCTATAAACATTAATCTTGGCCACTATTCAATCACCCCCATATTTTTTGTGGTTAAAGGTAGTTCTTTTAATATCAAATCCTTGAAGGATAAATCTGTAATTGCTAAAAGGGTGCGGGCCGGCTTACCAATTGATTGACCCAAATCCTGCTTGCTACCTATTTTTATTATATCTATTTTTCTATGTCTACACATCTCAGTAAACTTCTTTGTGGTGTTTGATGAAGCGTCTTGGCTTATAATAACTAACTGTGCTTTGCCCGATTTAATGGATTGTTCTACAGCATATGCACCAGATACTAACTTTCCAGCCCGTTTGGAGAGTCCTATAAGCCTAAATATTTTATCATTAATTGTTCTCACCTTCATTCATCTCATGGATCAACATATCATAAATCTCATCTTCGATTTTTTGGTTGAGGGTTCGCTCTAAGATTTTATTTTTTTTTGCTTTTTCTATACAAGTTGAATTCCTGCATATATATGCGCCCCTACCAGGTTTTTTGCCTCTTTCGTCGTCAATACTTATTTCACCTTCAGGACTTCTGACCACTCTAACAAGCTCTTTTTTGGGCTTCATCTCTCTACAACTGACGCACATTCTTATAGGAACCTTTCTCCTTTTCAAAGCAATCCCCTCCTATTCAAAGTTTTCTTCATTATTTTCTAAAGAACCATTTTCCATGCTTTTAATTTCTTCCATTTGGGATATGCTTTTTATATCGATCTTCCAGCCAGTCAATTTTGCAGCTAGTCTTGCATTTTGTCCTTCCTTCCCAATGGCCAAAGAAAGTTGGTTATCAGGGACTATTACCCTAGCAGACTTTTCAGCCTCATCAATAAATACATCTACTATTTTTGCTGGGCTTAATGCACTGCCAATAAACTCCCTGGGGTCGTCGCTCCATCTGATAACATCTATTTTTTCACCATTCAGTTCATCAACAATATGCTGTACTCTTATACCATGTTGTCCAACACATGCACCTACAGGATCAATACTAGGATGATCAGCATAGACAGCTACTTTTGTTCTAGATCCTGCCTCTCGAGCAATATTTTTAATAATAACCTCTCCACGAACAATTTCGGGGACTTCCCTTTCAAAAAGTCTCTTCACTAAATTAGGATGAGTCCTTGATACTAAGATCTGAGGACCTTTATTGGTCATTTTAACCTCTGTAATATATACTATCAGCCGATCATTAACTTTATAATCCTCAGTTGAAATTTGTTCATTAGGAGGCATAATGCCTTCTGCCTCATCAAGATCTACGTATACATTTCTTCTTTCCACTCGTTGAACCATGCATGGAATTATTTCGTTTTCTTTTTCAATAAACTTTTCATAAGTGATAACTCTCTCAGCTTCTCTTATTCGCTGTATTACTACTTGTTTCGCATTCTGTGCAGCAATACGCCCGAAATTCCTTGGTGTTATTTCTATCTCTACCATGTCGCCCAATTGATATTTAAAGTCAATTTTACGTGCATCTTCCAATAGAATCTCCTGTGTTTCATCTTTGACGTCTTCAACAACAGTTTTCAATGCATAGACTTTAACTGTGCCTGTTTCTCTATCGACATTTATTTTTACGTTTTGCGTGGTGCCAAAGTTTTTCTTATATGCAGATAGCAATGCGGCCTCAATAGCATTTATTAATATCTCTTCATCAATTCCTTTTTCCTTGGCAATCTGTTCTAAAGCTCCTAAAAACTCCCCGTTCATTTTGCAAATTCCTCCTCACAGAGCATTTATATTGTGTTTAAAAGTCCACTGCTAATCTAACAATGGCTACGTGATCACGGTCAAACTCCAAAATCTTATTATCTACCCTGATCTGTATTTTATCATCTACAAGGCCTATTAACTCGCCAGTAAAATTCTTAGATCCATTGATGGGTTTATATAGTTTTATATCTACTTTACGTCCCTTATAACGATCAAAATCCTTATCTTTTTTCAATGGCCGATCCAGCCCCGGAGATGAGATTTCAAGAAAATCATAATTTATCGAAACATATTTATCTAAAGCAGTATTTATTTTGTCGCTTGCTACTTGACAATCATCTATGGTTATTCCACCAGGCTTATCTATATACATTCTAAGAAACCAATGAGCGCCCTCTTTCTTATATTCTACGTCCACCAACTCAAAGCCTAATTCCTCCAGTATAGGCAAAGCAATATCTTGGGCGATTTCTTCCATGTTTTTTGCCTTTTTCTTTGACACAATCTTCCCTCCAGAATAATTAATCTTCCCATTACTATTCTTACGCAATAACATTCAATAATTCTCAAAAATTTTATTATAGGGTAAATAATACGAAAGAGTGGGGCTTCCCCACTCCGTCTCTAAGCATCGCTATCTAAATCCGCTTTTAATTATAGCATTAATAATATGACAATGCAAGCTTAAAATAAGGAGAGCTGGCTTGTTTCAGGAATACCGTTTAGTGCGCCATGGTTTTTTAAAACTTCAATGGCAGTTTTTGTTATTTTTGTTCGCTCTCTTAAGTCTTCTAATGAAATAAACTCTCCCTGTTCTCTTGCTTGAGCAATACTTAAGGCAGCATTAACACCTACTCCTTGTAAAGTATTTAATGGTGGCCTTATGTATTCATCTACTATAAGGAATCTAGTAGGATGAGATTCATAAAGGTCTATAGGTAAAAAGGATATATTTCTACAATACATCTCCAATACCACTTCCAGCACGGTTAACAAGCTCTTTTCTTTTGCAGTAAGACTGTTGCCCTTGGACTCCAATTCCTTTATTTTTTTCTTTACTGCATCCTTGCCCTCCAGGACCATATCTGCATCAAAATCACTGGATTTAATGGTAAAATATGTTGCATAAAAAGCATGAGGAAAATATACCTTAAAATATGCAATCCTAAAAGCCATTAAAACATAGGCTGCAGCATGGGCTTTGGGGAACATGTATTTAATTTTTTTACAGGATGAAATAAACCAATCTGGTACACCCTTTTCCACCATAGCCTCTTCAAATTCTGGGGTTAGGCCTTTTCCCTTTCGCACACTCTCCATAATCTGGAATGCCAAAGTTGGTTCTAACCCTTTATATATAAGATATATCATAATATCATCCCTAGTAGATATAACCTCAGAAAGTTGGGCTATTCCATCCCTTATTAAATCCTGTGCATTGTTGAGCCATACGTCTGTTCCATGGGATAATCCACTAATTCTTACTAGCTCGCCAAATGTGGTGGGTTTTGTATCTACCAACATCTGTCTGACAAATCTAGTTCCAAACTCTGGAATACCAAAGGTTCCTACTTGACTACCTATATCTTCTGGTTTAACTCCTAAAGATTCAGTGCTGGAAAATATGCCCATGGTTCCTTCATCATCTAAAGGAATATTTTTAGCATCCAGTCCAGTTATATCTTCTAGCATTTTAATCATTGTAGGATCATCATGACCTAAAATATCCAATTTTACAAGATTATCATGTATAAAGTTGTAGTCAAAATGAGTGGTGATAACTCCAGAATCCTTATCATCAGCAGGATATTGTATAGGGGTAAATTCATATATTTCTCTACTTCTAGGAACTACCATTAATCCGCCAGGATGTTGACCTGTAGTCCGTTTTACTCCAGTACATCCTGCAACCAGTCTTTTTATTTCAGCGTTGGATACTGTAATACCTTTTTCATCTAAATATTTTTTTACAAAACCAAAAGCAGTTTTTTCAGCTATAGTTCCTATAGTACCTGCTCTAAATACATAGCCTTCACCAAAAAGCTCTTCAGCATATTTGTGAGCTGTAGGCTGATATTCCCCCGAAAAGTTTAAATCAATATCAGGAACCTTATCACCTTTAAAACCTAAGAAGACTTCAAAAGGTATATCAAATCCATCTTTCTTATAGGCAGTCCCACATTTTGGGCAATTTTTATCTGGCAAATCTATTCCTACTCCATACTTTGACTTGTCTATATTAAAGTCACTATGCTTGCACTGGGGGCAAACATAATGAGGGGGTAGAGGGTTCACCTCGGTTATATCAGTCATATAGGCTACAAGAGAAGAACCTACAGATCCTCTGGAACCAACCAAGTAACCATCGTTTAATGACTTTTTAACTAATTTATGAGCAATGTAATATAAAACCGCAAATCCATGTTCTATTATTGAGTTAAGCTCTTTTTCTAAACGTTTTGATACTAGGTCAGGCAATGGTTTTCCATATATTCTATATGCCTTTTCCAATGACATTTGTTTTATTTGTTCTTCTGCTCCAGGAATTTCTGGTGTAAACAAACCATCTGGAATAGGCTGTATGTTATCGATGGATTGGGCTATTTGTCTTGGTGCATGAACTACAATTTCTAAAGCTGTTTCTCTATCTAGATAACTAAAATCCTTTAGCATTTCTTCAGTTGATTTAAAATAAAGAGGAGGCTGATGATCAGCATCACTGTAACCTTGTCCGGTCATTAAAATTCTTCTATAATACTCATCATGAGGATCAAGAAAATGCACGTCCCCAGTAGCCACTACCGGTTTACCTATCCTTTTGCCTAATTTTATGATGCTCTTGTTTATTTTTTCCAATTTATTAAGGCTTTCTACATGCCCCTCTCTTACAAGATAGGCATTATTAGCTATGGGTTGTACCTCTAAGAAATCATAAAATTGTGCTATTTCCATAACCTCGCTGTTAGAAGAACCCTTTACCATGGCCCTATATAATTCTCCAGCCTCGCACCCGGAGCCTATAATTAGCCCTTCCCTATATCTCATTAGAACGCTTTTAGGGATCCTTGGCCGTCTATAGAAAAAATCAATATGGGATTTAGATACTAGCTTATATAGATTTTTAAGTCCTGTCATATTTTTTACTAATATAGTGGCATGGTATGTAGGCAAAGAATTAATATTCGTAATATGTGTAAAAGCTGAGTTTATATCTATTAACCGCTTTACGCCCATATTCTCTAATATTTCAAATAATTTTAGCAGTATTTGTGCGGTGGCTGCAGCATCATCATGAGCCCTATGGTGATTGTCCAATCTGATGCCAAAATGCTTAGCCAAATGATCAAGCTTATGCCTTTTTATATCCTGGACAAGTTCCCTTGACAATACCAGAGTATCAATAACAGGGTTATTTATTTCCCATCCTAAACTTTTAGCCTTTTCTTTAATAAAGCCTAGATCAAAGGGGGCATTATGGGCTGCCAAGGCAACATCACCACAAAACTCTTTGAAACTTTCTAGAGCCTGGTTTATTAATGGAGCATCCTTAACCATATCATCGTCTATACCAGTCAATTTAGTAATTTCTGCAGGTATAGGAATTTCCGGATTTACAAATGTTTGAAAACTATCTACAATTTCTTTATTAATAATCTTTACAGCGCCGATTTCAGTAATTGCATCTTTTTTAGGATCCAAACCGGTAGTTTCTATGTCAAAGACCACTATTGGCTGGTTAAAATCCATATCATTACCGTTTAATATTAGTGGCCTACAATCATTAACCAGATAAGCTTCCATGCCATATAGAATTTTTATACCATATTTTTGACCTGCTTTATAAGCATCAGGAAAAGCCTGGAGGACACCATGATCTGTAATTGCTATTGCAGGGTGTCCCCATTTTGCTGCTCTTGATACTAGAGAGCTTACTGAAGATACACCATCCATAGCACTCATCTGAGTATGAAGATGAAGCTCCACTCTTTTTATTTCTGCATTATCCTGTCTTTCAGGTCCATCAGTTTTCAATAAATCATTGAAAATTATGACAACATCTTTTTGATATTTATCGTATAAACATTCCCCACGCACTAAAATCCAATCGTCTTTTGCTACCTTGGCTTTTATCTTATCCGCCTGTTCTTTTTCACAGAAAGTCTTTATGGTAATTGAGCTACTGTAATCAGTAATATCCATGCTATATATTATTTTTCCATTTCTAGTCTCTCTAATATCAACATCAAAAACCTTACCCTTTACAATAACTTTACCACTATCTTCTCTCAATTGATCAATGGGGATAGGCTCCCCTTTAAAAGCTCTTCCCAAAATTAAATCCTGTTTTTGGCTCTGTTGGACAGTACTTGTAGTTTTAGTTGCGGATTGCTGAGCTTCTACACTGTTGATAACTTTTTCTATAAGGGAGGAATCTTCTCGTTTTTTCTTTTCATTGTACTCCTGTTGATAAATTTCCAATTCATCTTCATCTATAACTAGATGAACTTTACAGTTGTGTCTGTACCATTTTTTAATACATTCTTCTATATACTTACTTACTTTTTTAGCATTAAAAAGCTCGGCAATCATAGGATTGTTAATATGTAGCAATATGTTTTCCTCTTCTAATTCTGGCTGACATTTGGACAGCCACCGACACCATGATAAGCCTTCTCTCTGGACTCTATTTTTTATATCCTCCCATACTATATTAAAATTGCTATAAAACCATTCTTTGCTGGTAGAATACTCAATAACTATTCTTATATCATCTAGACATCCTATTCTTTCTTTTAAAGAATCTTCTACTTTGGCGATAATTGATGTATCTATGTAGTTAGGAGCCTCTAGTACTATCTCCCAACGTCTCTCTCTTAAATAAACCTTTGTCTTCTTTAAAGTACACCCATCAAAGTATTTTATATTATTAGCATCTATAATCTTTTGTAACAAAACTATAATGCTCCCCCTTTACAACTATTAATTACTCAGTTGTTTGATAATCTCCCAGTACATTTTAGCTCTAGCGGCTACTCCTTTGACCAATCCCATTTTTTCTTCCTTCATGGCATGAGTAACATTGGTTAAAGGAACTTTCATTATCCTAAGATTGGAGTTTTTTGCTAATCTGGTAATAGCCATCTCTATTCCAAAACCAGTTTGCCAATCTTCTTGGTCTAGTCCATTTAATACCCATCTCTTCATGGCTCTTTGTCCTGTTAGATAGGGTGCAATCTTCTGAGCAAGATCAGTTACTGATCTACCAGAGCAAAAGATCCCCAATGTCATATCAGCATAGCCTTTAATAATGGGTAGTATCATATCTTTGACCTGTCCTTGAGTTAACCCGATTAGATCTGCGTCTAAAAAGAGGATTATGGGAGATGTAGTATGCTGTACTCCAGCCCACATTGCCAGGCTCTTTCCTTGATTCTCCTGCAGTTCTATAACCTTTACACCAAAAGAATAAGCTATTTGGCTAGTTCTATCAGTTGAACCGTCATTAACAACAACTACTTCGGTTATTTCCGGAATTTGTGTTATCACAGATAAGACTAAACCTATATTTTTCTCTTCATTATAAGCTGGAATTATTGCAGCTACTTCCATCATCCGTCATCCTCCGGATCTCAGAAATAAGTCTAGATACCGCTTCTTCCTGTGGGTACGTTCCAATAGTTTTCCCTTTTTTGAATAGTACTACTCTACCTTTACCGCCTGCTATACCTATATCAGCTTCCTTAGCCTCTCCAGGCCCGTTTACTACACATCCCATAACTGCTATTGTGATGGGAACTTTAATATCCTGGATTTGATCTTGGACTTGATTTACTATCTGCTCCAATTTAATATTGCATCTCCCACAAGTAGGGCAGGATATAATTTCAATACTGTCTTTTCGTATACCTAAAGCTTTTAATATTTCCTTCCCTGCCTTTACTTCTTCAACAGGATCTGCGGTCAAAGATACCCTTAAAGTATCTCCAATTCCATCAAGTAAGAGAGCTCCGATCCCTATAGATGATTTTATGGTACCACTCCAAGATGTTCCTGCTTCGGTTACCCCTAAATGAAGAGGATAATCAATATATTTGGATATATAACGATAAGCCTCCACTGTTTTGATTACACTAGATGCTTTTAAAGATATGACTATCTCTTCATAGCCAAACTTCTCTAAAATGCTTATTTGTTCAAGGGCACTTTCCACCATAGCTTTAGGGGTATTGCCATACTTATATAAAAAGTCCTTTTTAATTGAGCCACTATTTACTCCTATTCGTATTGGAATTAAACGTTCTTTAGCTGCTGCAACAATCTCCTTTACGCCTTTCTCACTTCCAATATTACCTGGATTAATACGAAGTTTATCTATCCCTTGCTTTATTGAAGCTACTGCTAATTTATAGTCAAAGTGTATATCTGCAACTAATGGAATTTTCGTATTAGCTTTTATATCTTTTATATTATTGGCACATTCCTCATCAAAGATTGCCAAGCGTACTATGTCACATCCAGCCTTCTCCAGCTGGTGAATTTGCTTAATAGTAGCATATACATCCCGTGTATCTGTATTTGTCATAGATTGAACGGAAATAGGTGAGTCTCCACCTATTTCCAAACTTCCAACTTTAACTTTTTTAGTCAGCTTTCTATCCATATCAGTCTCCTTTTCTAGAACCACTGTCTAGCAATATCCTTAAATGTTACCAAAATCATTAATATCATTAATAAAACAAAACCTACAAAATGAATATAACCTTCCTTTTGTGCATCAATGGGTTTACCTCTAAGTCCTTCCACAATTAATAAAACCAACCTACCACCATCCAAGGCGGGGAAAGGTATTAGATTAATAATACCTAAATTTAGAGTAATAACTATTGCGAAATAAATTACATCTTGTATGCCTGATTGAACAGCCCTGTTAATCTCTCCAACAATACCAACAGGCCCTACAACGTCATTTAAGCCCTGACCCCTAAAGATCATACTTCCTACCGATTGAACCATCAATGCAATTAATCTTCCTGTCTGGATAAAGGCAAGATTAATACTAGAAAACAATCCATGACGCTGAAATCTGCCAAAATATATACCTATCTCATAAGTATTTTTATCTTTATTGTAATTTGGAAGTATTTCAAATTCTAATGTCTGCTCATCTCTAAGAATAGATATCTGTAATGGTTGATTGCCTTCTTTTTTTATAACATCTCTAATAAGTTCTATGCCTTTTTCCTCATTAATTATATCAACTTCTCTTCCGTTTATACCTACAATTTTATCGCCTTTCTGTAAACCTGCCCTATGAGCAGGCGATCCATCAATTACTTCTAAAATATGTGTAGAAGTTCTGATGGTACCGAAAGCCATAAAAAATATAGCCAGGAGTAAAATAGCCAGTAAAAAGTTCATCAAAGGCCCCGATAGAATAGTTAGAAAACGTTTCCATACCTTAGCATTGCTAAAAGCTCTAGGATCGTCACTTTTTTCGTCTTCACCTACAAACTTTACATATCCTCCAATTGGTAAAGCCCTTATTGAAAAAAGTGTTTTGCTACCCTTGCGTTGGTATATTTTCGGTCCCATTCCAATAGAAAACTCCTCTGCTGGTATTCCTACCCAGTTAGCTACTAGAAAATGCCCTAGTTCATGGACTAATATAATAACGCCAAATAATATTATTGCTGTAATAATCGTTAGCATAATCCACCATCCTTTTTATAATATATGGAATCACGAACTTCTTTATCAACGGCCAATATATCTGAAAATCCGGGATTTTTTATAATGTTATGAGATTTCATAGCCTCTTCTATTATTATGGGTATATCCATAAAAGCTAATCTTCTTTTTAAAAATAGATCCACTGCAACTTCATTTGCTGCATTTAGTACCACAGGCATTGTTCCACCTATTTTTATAGCTTCATAAGCTAATGCAAGACATGGAAAGTTATCTAAATCGGGTTCTTCAAAGGATAAGCTTCCTATTTCTAATAAATTTAGTGGTTTTAAATTAGTCTTAAATCTATAAGGATAAGTCAAAGCGTATAATATAGGCAGCCTCATATCCGGCACGCCCATTTGTGCCATAATTGAACCATCAACAAACTCTACCATGGAATGAATAATGCTCTGTGGATGTACCAATACCTGAATCCTATCTACATCTATATCAAACAACCATTTTGCTTCTATAACCTCTAAACCTTTATTCATTAAGGTGGCAGAATCTATGGTTATCTTGTGTCCCATTTCCCAATTGGGATGCTTTAAAGCATCTTCCACTGTTACATTTTTTAACTTTTGACTGTCATAACCTCTAAAAGGCCCTCCTGAAGCAGTTAAAATGATTTTATTTACTTCTTTATCATACTTACATCCTTGAAGAGCCTGAAAAACGGCAGAATGCTCACTATCAACCGGGATAATGCTACCGCCAAATTCTTTAGCAAGCTCATTAACAATATGTCCCCCAGTTACCATTACTTCTTTGTTAGCAAGGGCAATACTTTTTCCGGCTTTTAATGCTGCAATTGTAGGCTCTAATCCTGCAATGCCTACAACGGCCATCAACACCACATCTATATCTTGATCAGTAACCAAATCTATTAAAGCATTTTTTCCGCTTCCGACTTTAATGTTTTTGGACATTAATCTTGTGTTTAACTCTTTTGCTTTATCTTCATTTATAACCACAACTTGAGAAGGTGAAAACATCATTATTTGCTGTTCTAATAGGTCAATGTTTTGATAGGCAGCAATAGATTTAATCTCAAAGTGTTCAGGGTAGCTGCTTAATATCTCTAAAGCTTGAGTACCAATAGAACCTGTTGATCCAATTATTGCTATTCGTTTCTTCAAAATACTACATCCTTTCAAGACTGTAAATTGTAGTCTATTATATTAAAAAGATCAAATAATATATGTAAATGGCGGGCATTGTAAATAATAAACTATCAAACCTATCTAATAGCCCCCCATGTCCAGGCAAAAGATTACCAAAATCTTTTATACCACAAAATCTCTTTATGGAGGATGCGCATAGATCTCCTAATTGAGACAATATCCCTCCCAATAAACCCATAATTCCAAAATGGTATAGTGGTACATCTAAATTTACAAAATTATTTAATATAAATCCAAATATGATGCTCACTAATATGCTGCCTATTAGCCCGCCAAGACTGCCTTCAACAGTCTTGTTAGGACTAATAGAGGGGCAAAGTTTATTTTTGCCAAAAGCCCTACCAACAAAATAAGCAAAAGTATCCGTAGACCAAGTAACTAAAAAAGTGCCAATAAGTAAATTCATTCCATAATGCTTAGCTTCAAAGCCCAAATATATAAGGAAAAAAACCATCATGCCAGGGTAAAAGGCTGCAAAGATGGTAATAAAGACATCCATGATATTAATGTTCCTGTTAAATATAGGAATAATCAGTCCTAGGATAGAAAAAATCATAATTAATATTATAGAATTATTCCACTGATTAACAAAATTCGAATAAAATAACCAAATAATAAATATATAACCTAACCACTTGATGGGTCTGAATCCTATTGTTGTAAAAGCATGATAAAATTCGTGCATTAGAATAAATGCCATTAATAAAACTGAAATTTTGAAAAACCATCCTCCAAAATAGAGCATAAAAAATATATATAAAATTCCGACAGCCGCACTTAGTACTCTTTGTAATAACATATGCTAACCATCCTTCCTCGTCACAATTCCACCATATCGGCGTTGACGATTTTGAAAATCAGAAATAGCACCCAAGTAATGCTTTACACTAAAGTCTGGCCAGTATAATGTGGCGTCGGAAAACCATAGCTCTGTATAAGCAATTTGATACAATAAAAAATTGCTAATTCTCCAATCTCCTCCAGTTCTAATTAGAAGATCCGGATCTGGAATACCAGCGGTATAGAGATGGTTTGAGATAAGCTCTTCGTCAATATCCTCTATATTTAATTCATTTTTTGATACTTTGTCAGCAATCTCTTGGATAGCCATGACAATTTCCGATCTACCCCCATAATTTAGGGCTACATTTACCTGCAAACCTGTATTATGTTTGGTTTGGTTAATAGATCTTTTTACTTCTTCATAAACCTTCGTTGGCAAAACAGATATATCCCCTATGGCTACTATTTTTACATTATTCTTATGAAGATTTTCTAACTCTCGGTTTAAATATTCAACTAACAAGTTCATAATAGCTTCTATCTCTTTTTTAGGTCTCTTCCAATTTTCTGTGGAAAAAGCATAAAGGGTTAAATATTTAATACCTAACTCTTCAGTTATTTTGATGATATCCCTTATTACTTCAACGCCTTGGCGATGTCCTGCAGATCTTGGAAGTCCCCTCTTTTCAGCCCAACGTCCATTTCCATCCATAATAATACAGATATGTTTAGGTACAGGCTTACTTTTTATTATCTCTATCATCTTTTTATCATTATTCAGTTTTTTTCTTTTTGATTTAAAAAACTTATCAAAATTCATTTTATATTCCTTCTCCAAAACTTAAATATTATATAAAATTGCATGACAACTACTTTAAGGCAAATAATATTCCCATTATTTGCCTTAAAGTAGTGATTTTGGTATTTCATTAAAGGAACATATAGTTAATTCTAAATTTCCATTAGTAGTTATTTTTTGCCTTACAATACGCTTAATTCCTGGGTTTACTACATTTTTTTTATAAAAATCATTCGGTATTGTATATTCCTTAATTATAACATTTATTGAGTCAAAGTCCTTTTCTAAGATTCTCAATCCCTCGTCTAATCTTAAACCTATCAGTGCAGGGATATCTTTCATTTATACCTCCATAATATCCTTTTCTTTAGCCTTAATTATATCGTCTACCTGTTTTATAAAATCATCAGTTATTTTTTGTATTTCATTTTCTGCTGATTTCAAATCATCTTCTGATAGTCCAGAATCCTTTTTCATCTTTTTGACTTTATCATTGGCATTTCTGCGAATCATTCGTATAGCTACCTTTGCCTCTTCACCCATTTTATTTGCAACTTTGACTAACTCTTTTCTTCTCTCTTCAGTTAGTTCAGGAAAAACTAGTCGGATTACCTTACCATCGTTAGTTGGGGTTATGCCTAAATCTGATTTTAAGATCTCCTTTTCTATATTGGGAATAATATTGGGTTCCCAAGGAGCTATGACTAACAATCTAGGCTCAGGTACAGAAACATTCCCCAGCTGATTTATGGGTGTAGGAACTCCATAATAATCCACCATAATCCTGTCCAGTAATTTAGGGTTTGCGCGTCCAGCTCTTATGCTACTTAATTCGCTGTTGAGGTTGGCAATTGCTTTACTCATAGACTTCTTTGTTTCATTATAAAGATCATTGAGCATTTTTATACCTCCTCTATTGTTGTTCCTATTTTTTTACCTAGGATGGCGGCTTTTATATTATCTCTACTCTCCAAACCAAAAACTATTATTGGAATTTTATTTTCCATACATAGGGTTATGGCGGTAGTATCCATTACTCCTAAACCTCTATTTATTACTTCCATGTAACTAAGATTATCCAATTTTTTTGCATTTGTATTAATTTTAGGATCATCATCATAAACCCCATCAACATTCTTGGCTAGTAGAATAACTTGTGCTTCAATTTCTGCAGCTCGCAAAGCAGCTGCAGTATCTGTTGAAAAATAGGGATTGCCAGTACCGCATGCAAAAATAACTATTCTGCCTTTTTCTAAATGGCGAACTGCACGTCTGCGTATGTATGGTTCTGCAATCTGTCTCATCTCTATTGCTGTCTGAACCCTAACAGGGACATTTTTATTCTCTAACGCATCTTGAAGAGCTAGAGCGTTTATTACTGTAGCTAACATACCCATATGGTCGGCAGTAGTACGATCCATGCCAACGCCAGATCTTCCGCGCCAGATATTTCCTCCTCCTACTACAATTGCAACTTCCACACCCATATTTTTAACCTCAATAACCTGATCGGAAATGAGATCAACAACATCGGGATCAATTCCATAACCCTTTGATCCAGCTAGTGCTTCACCACTTATTTTCAAAACAAGTCTATTGTAAATTGGTTTTGACATTTTTAAACCTCCATCCCTAGTAGTTATATATTTCTACGTTTTATGATTTTTTCCTTCTTTTTGCTAAACCTTACATGTAGTTATCATAAAATATAGTAACACAAGCCTTAAAGAATTAAAAGATAAAATTATTTAAATATTCTCAAAAAAAGAGAACACAGATGTGTTCTCTTTTTAACCCTGCATTTGGCTCATAACTTCATTTACAAAATCGTCCTGCCTTTTTTCCAAGCCTTCCCCTTTTTCATATCTTACAAATCTACGAATACTCATATTCTCTCCGATTGTAGCTATCTTTTCGTTGAGAATATCCTGGACTGTCTTATCAGGATCCTTTACAAAAGGCTGCTCTAAAAGGCATATCTCTTTGATATATTTTTCAATCCGGCCTTCAACCATCTTATCCACTATCTTTTCAGGTTTACCTTCATTTAAAGCTTGAGCTCTTAAAATTTCCTTTTCCTTATCCAACTCTTCTTGAGGAATTTCTTCCCTTGAAACGTATTTAGGACTTGAAGCAGCTATATGCATAGCAATATCTCTAACGAATGATTTGAATTCATCGGTTTTTGCAACAAAGTCGGTTTCACAGTTAACCTCAACTAATACACCAATACGTCCATCGCCATGTATATATGAATCTACTATTCCTTCAGCAGCAATTCTGCCTGCCTTTTTAGCAGCTGTAGCTAAACCTCTTTCGCGCAAAAGCTCTACAGCTTTTTCCATATCACCATTTGTATCCTGGAGAGCTCTTTTGCAGTCCATCATTCCTACTCCAGTACGCTCTCTAAGCTCCTTAACCATTGCAGCTGTAATCATTTTACATTCCTCCTCCGATATATAATATCCTAATATTATTTACACACTCTTTACAAATGAGATTGCCTATGTATGAGATATTAAAGGCTAAAAATATAATTAAGGGAAGAATGGATGTCCCCCTTCTTCCCCAATTAATCACTCCTGCTCTACATCCACATCAGTCAATTGTTCCCCTTGACGTCCTTCTAAAACTGCATCGGCAATCTTGGATGTAATTAATTTAACAGCTCGAATAGCATCATCGTTACCGGGAATTACATAATCAATTTCATCGGGATCACAATTAGTNTCTACAATCGCAATAATNGGAATNCCTAATTTNTGGGCCTCAGAAACTGCGATTCTCTCTTTTCTTGGATCCACGATGAAAACAGCTGCAGGAAGCTTTTTCATATTTTTAATTCCGCCTAGGTTCTTTTCAAGCTTATCCCTTTCTAGGCGTAATTTAATTACTTCTTTCTTGGGAAGCACATCAAAAGAACCATCCTCTTCCATTTCATTTAAACGGTGTAAAGCTTCTATTCGTTTGCTGATGGTCTTGAAGTTGGTTAGCATTCCACCCAACCATCTCTGGTTTACATAATGCATACCACATCTTTGTGCTTCGTATTCAATAGCTTCTTGAGCCTGTTTCTTTGTACCTACAAATAATATCTCTTTGCCTTCAGCAGCTAGATCACGGACAAAATTATAAGCTTCCTCCATCTTTCGGACGGTCTGTTGTAGGTCAACGATATAAATGCCATTTCTTTCAGTAAAGATATAAGGTTTCATTTTGGGATTCCATCTGCGTGTTTGGTGCCCAAAATGCACACCAGCTTCTAGTAATTCTTTCATTGTTACAACTGACATAAATTTTCACCTCCTCAGTTAATCCTCCTCTTCCATCATCCAGAAAGAAAACCTTTTTCAGGCACTGCCCTTTCTGTCTGAAAGAGTGTGTTTTCACCGTCAGTAGTATATCACAACTATTGACAATTATCAAGAATAATTTTTTGTCCTTCATACAGTAATATCTACAAAAGCCCCTTTATCATCCTCAGTCAACAAAACTCTATCTTTACTTTCTTTTTGCTGCTTTTGATTTTTTGAGCTATTTGAATAATAATTCTTCGGCTTGGATTTATTGGAGTCATCGCGATCAATTCTTTTATTTTTTGATGATTGAGTTGAAACAACCTGTCTTTGTTGTTTATAAACCTGTCTATGAGTTTCTACGGAGATGCCCTGCTGACTATTTA
>JGI24714J26587_10000615_pt1 | contig 25505 bp, 27 predicted proteins | sample BioPla4DNA2_FD_26587 | JGI IMG/M metagenome (IMG submission 26587)
ATGGAAGACTTAATAGAAGAAATAGTAGGAAATATACTTGATGAATATGATGAAGAGGAACCAAATTTTGAAAAACAAGATGAATCTACATTTATAATCAATGGAATTGTGGATTTAGACTTAGTAAGTGATTTCTTTGATGTAGAATTGCCTATAGACGAATATGAAACATTAAGCGGTTTTGTTATAGGACAACTAGGTAGAATTCCTGAAGAAGGGGAGTGTCCGGAGATAGAATATGAAGGCTTAATGTTCAAGGTAGAAGCTGTAGAAGAGAAAAGGATTTCTAAGGTAAAGGTATGCAAGGTTTAAAATCATTGAAGGGAGCAGGTCTATTGCCTGCTCCCTATATTTTTATTCTAAATTTAGCTTTCGATTTAAGATGAGATTGGCCACTGTAAAGTTTGCTATACCCAATATGGCGTATATAATGGTTACAGACACAATCAAAGTTGTTACTTGTGGAGGTACTATATCAGTGGATTGAGCCATAGGGGCAAATATTCTATTGGCAGTAGCAAAGAAGAATGTAGCAAACACTATTTGACTGACAACATATATTGCCATATAGGCCGCAAAGGAAGCTAGAATCCTGTGTTTTGTAAAAAGATGTCCAATGGAAAGAGCATTGTAAACAGTTATGATAAAATAAGCTGATCCAATTAAACCTGAAATTGGAATTAGAATCAGTAGAGTAGTGCCTAGAAAATCATGGGCTGTGCTCATAATCCTAGATAATTCACTAAATAAATTGTCTATATTTATTAGTATTAAAATTGAGGATATTATAACTATAAAGCTTAATATAATCCACGTTAAAGAAGTTAGAAGTTTACTTACAATATGCTGCCAAGTTTTAACGGGCAGGGTAAACATAAGATAGCCTTCGTCTCCTAAGAGATTCTTATAAAACCTTTGTATAATAATAATAAAGGTCATAGCGATAACAGCCACAATGAGGGCAAAATAGACAAATATACTAATACCTCGCATAAAATTAAGGAAATTTAATCCTTCAACAGTAGTGGTGTATGTGTCCCCTACTTTTTGAAAAGGATTTATCAGCCTATTTATAAAGGCGAATAGAAATATAATAGCATATATGGGTAAAAACCATCGGGCAGTAGCTTTGATTTCATATTTTAATAGTTTTCCTAGCATTTAAATACCTCCCTAAATAAAGCATCTACAGATTTCCCTGTTTCTTCTCGGATTTCATCTACAGTTTTTTGTAGGACTATTTGGCCTTCCTTTAGAAAGATAACTTCATCCAGTATTTTTTCAATATCTGATATAAGATGGGTGGATATGATAACAGTTCCATTTTCATTATAGTTACTCAAAATAGTATCTAAGATATAATCCCTAGCTGCAGGGTCTACGCCTCCAATGGGTTCATCTAATAAATAGAGCTCTGCTTCCCGGCTCATAACCAATATAAGCTGTACTTTTTCCTTTGTGCCCTTGGACATGGTCTTTAGCTTATCCTTTGGATCAATATTAAGCTTGCTCAGCATGTCGTAAGCTTTTTCAGGTATAAAATCGGTATAAAAATCTTTAAAAAACTCAATGATATCTGAAACTCTCATCCAGTCGTTTAGATAGGTTCTCTCTGGCAGATAAGATATGATTTTTTTTGTTTCAGTACCAGGTTTCTTTCCTCCTATTAAGATTTCTCCATCAGTAGGCGTGAGCAAATCATTACAAAGCTTAATAAGAGTGGTCTTACCACTAGCATTGGGTCCCAGCAGTCCCACAATTTTACCCCGCTCTACATTGAGATTAACATCATTTAATGCTGTTGTAGTTCCAAAGGTTTTTGTAAGGTTTTTGCACTCCAAGATATAATTCATTTTTTCAACTCCTTTGCCATATTATTTAGCATTGATAAAATTTCCTGCTGATCAAATCCCAGATCTGTCATTTTCTTTAGAAATTCATGAATCTGTTCTTTGGCTATTCTTCTTTTTGTTTCCTTAATCACATTTACATCCTCCGTTACAAATCTTCCGCTGGTGCGGACGCTGTATAATAGTCCTGACTCTTCTAGTTTGGATAAAGCCCTCTGCATAGTATTTGGATTTACTGCAGCTTCCTGGGCCAGTTCCCTTACTGAGGGCAGTTTTGAACCTAAAGGATAGACCCCGGAGCAAATCTTTAGCTCCAATTGCTCAATTAACTGAGTATAAATGGGCCGATCCGATGTCAAATCCCAAGACATGAAACCACTTCCTTGTATTATTGTATTAAGCGCTTAATACAATAATACAAAAATTCCTTTTGTTTGTCAACGACTTTTTAAAATTTGTGATAATAATGACCTAGTATTTTGTGATATAATTGATTCAGTTGTACATTCAGATTCAAAAAGGAGAAATTACTATGAGTTATTTAATAAGAGATATAAAACTGGCCCCTGAAGGACATGCAAGAATAAACTGGGTAAAAGGCTATATGCCCCTTTTAAATGAACTAGAAAAGGAGTTTGAAAGGGACAAGCCTTTTAAAGGTAAAAAGATTGCTGTATCCATACATTTAGAGGCCAAGACTGCATATTTAGCACTGGTATTGGCAAAAGGCGGTGCTGAGGTTGCGGTTACAGGCAGCAATCCCCTATCCACCCAAGATCCAATAGCTGCAGCCTTGGTAGATAGCGGTCTATCTGTTTATGCCTGGCATGGTGCAACAGAAGAAGAATATTTTGATCATCTAAATAAAACTTTGAACTTTGGCCCTGACTTAATAATAGACGACGGTGGAGANTTGGTTCACCTTCTTCATACCACCCGTTCAGATTTAGCAAAGGGAGTATTAGGAGGCTGTGAGGAGACTACTACTGGAGTACTTCGCTTAAGAGCCCGTGAACGAGAGGGAGTACTAGGCTTTCCTATGATTTCAGTAAACGATGCTTACTGTAAGTACCTTTTTGATAATCGATATGGCACTGGCCAGTCGGTTTGGGATGGAATTATGCGCACCACCAACTTAATAGTTGCAGGTAAAAATGTAGTAGTGGCAGGCTATGGCTGGTGTGGTAAAGGTGTAGCCAACAAGGCAAAAGGACTGGGTGCTAATGTTATTGTAACTGAGATAGATCCCATAAAGGCAATAGAGGCAGTAATGGATGGCTTTAGGGTAATGTCCATGGATGAAGCCGCTGCCATAGGTGATATATTTATCACAGTAACAGGATGTAACAAGGTTATACGAGAAGAGCATTTTAGAAAGATGAAAAATGGAGTACTTTTAGCCAATGCAGGGCATTTTGATGTGGAAATTTACAAGCCAGACCTTGAAAAATTAGCTGTAGATAGAAAAGAAATGAGGAAAAACATAGAAGGATTTGTTATGGAGGACGGCAGGGTGTTAAATCTGTTAGCGGAAGGACGGCTGGTAAATTTAGCTTCCGGCGATGGACATCCTGCTGAGATAATGGACATGAGCTTTGCTCTTCAGGCTTTGTCGGCCAAATATATTGTAGAAAATCATTCCCAGTTGGACAACAGGGTATATGAAGTTCCTGATGAGATAGACCGAAGAGTAGCCCATATGAAGCTGAAAGCTATGGGTATACAAATTGATACCTTAACCCAAGAACAGGAAGACTACTTAAGAGGCTGGGGAGAGTAAATAAGATTTTCTGAAAGGGGTTTAAAAATGTATAAATTTCCTAAAGACTTATATGTTGATGTGCGTATTGAAGAAACCTTTGAGACCAGAATCAGCTTTAAAAAAAGAGAGCTGCAGGAGCAAAAGGTGCGTAAAAATAAGGGGGCATTTGTCAGGGTATTTGATGGCAACCGCTGGTATTATAGCTCCTTGACAGATTTAGATGGTATTCAGGAAGCCATAGATACTTTGGCTCAAATGGCTACCCCAAATCCTGAGATCATGGAGCATCCAGTAGTTAAGGCCTTTGAAGTAAATCAAGATACCATACTTCAATACGAGAATAACTCAGTAACAGATATACCTGTAGCCGAGAAGCAGGCCCTTTTAGAGGGATATCTGAATCTGCTTGACTATCCTGAAATTGTGTATCATACCTCTTACTATGTTGACAAGAAGACAAAGAAATCAATTTATTCATCAAAAGGCACTGCTGTCACCTTTGATGTACAGACTTGTGGTATTCGTTTAAATCTAGAATTAGCTTATAAGGAAAATAAAGATACAGGGGTTGTTTCAAAAGCTGCTGTGTATTTTGACGAACTTAAGGGACTTGAAAGTTACTTTAAAGAAGAGGTAGAAAAGAACCTTGAATTTGTAAGAGAAGCGGAGCCAGTAGAACCAGGGGTATACACAGTGCTGTTAAGTCCCTTGGCAACAGGTGTATTTACCCATGAAAGCTTTGGACACAAGAGTGAATCGGATTTCATGGTAGGTGATGAAACCATGAAAGCAGAATGGACTCTTGGCAAAACCATTGGAAAAGAGCTATTAACCATTATTGATGATGGCACTGTAGTAGGAAACGGATATGTACCCTATGATGATGAGGGAACAAAGGGAAGAAAAACTTATATTATCAAAAATGGCAAACTTACTGGCAGACTACATAGCGCTGCTACTAGTGCTGCTTTGGAGGAACCCTTGACTGGTAATGCCAGAGCAGTCAACTTTGAATTTGAGCCTATTGTGCGAATGACCACTACTTACATTGAAAAAGGTAATAGGCCTCTTAAGGATATCATAGGGGAAATAGATAAGGGAATCTACGTTGATACCATAAATCATGGGTCTGGCATGTCTACCTTTACCATAGCGCCAGCCAGGGCTTATAAGATTGAAAATGGTAAAATTACAACCCCCGTTAGGGTATCTGTTATAACTGGCAACGTATTTGAAACCCTAGCTGAGGTGGACGCAGTCAGCGAAGAGTTTGAACTTTTAAGTTTTGTAGGTGGCGGATGCGGAAAGATGGAGCAATATCCTCTTCCAGTAGGTTTTGGAGGTCCCTATACTAGGGTAAAGAAGTTAAATGTACAGTAGAGTCTAACTGGACCAATATACAATGGCCGCAGGTTAGGTGGAATATATAGTAGCGGGAGGTATGAAGATGGATAAAGAATTTATAACTATAAGGGAAAAGGAAACGGCTGTTAAGATACAAAACACTAAAATAAATGCTATACGCACTAAGGATATTGTAAAGAAGGGTGTTAGGGTATACAAAGATGAAAAAATTGGGATATCGGGAGCAATAGGGGATATTTCCGACAAGGCTTTAGTTGATAATGCCATAGAAAATCTAAGTGCCAATATTTCATATCCTTATGACTTATCGGCTGAGCTTAAGGATCATAGGGACTATAGCAAAGAAAAAATTAGCAGTAATGACCTTGCGGAATTGGCAGAAAAGATACTGGAAAGATTAAGAAAAGAGTATTCTGATTTTGATTTTAGCGAAAGTATAAATACTAAGGAAATAACCTACACTATGAAAAACACTCAAGGGCTAGATCTTGAATACGAGGATGCATATATGTCCTTGGGACTTATATTAAAGGACAAGAAATCAGCCAATGTTTTTGATGGATTCTTGCAGTACTATGGCAGGACCTTTGATCTAGATAAATTCTGGGAATTCAATGAGGAATTATTAGCTGCTTATCGCAAGGAGGTACCCTTGCCAGAAGGCAAAAACTTGCCGGTCTTTACGTTGGAGTTCTATGAGCTGGAAAATTTTCTTTCCCGCGCCTTAAATGGTGAACTGTATGCTACTGGTAGCTCTATCTTTAGCAATAAAATTGGAGAACAGCTCTTTAATGAGAAAATAACCATCCAGCAGAATAGAGATCCTAAATACAGGCCCCAAGCCTTCTTTGATATGGAGGGTGTAGTCCTCAAGGACGATGCTTATAATTTAATCGAAAAAGGTAGGCTGGTAAATGTATATACAGATAAGAGAACTGCCCATACCTATAACTTGCCTCACACTGGAGCAGCTTCAGGAGCTTATGATGGTATGCCTACTCTCTCAAGAGCCCCTCTAAGATTTCTTGTTGACTCCGACGATATAAAGACAGCCTTAGATGGCCAGATGGCAATCCTGGTAGCGGTTAGTTCCGGTGGAGACTTTACTGCAGATGGAAGTTTTGCTGCTCCTGTACAGGTAGGATTTTTGTTTGATGGACAGCGTGTTATAGGCAAGCTGCCGGAGTTTACAATGCGTTCTCATTTGTATAAGCTTCTTGGAGAGGATTATATCGGCACATTTCCTAACAAGCACCTTTATTTAGGAGAAGGGATATTGCTTCAGGGATATTATATGGATATTGTAAGATAGGCTTGATTAAATAATTAAGATAAATAAAAAATAGGGGATAGATTTTTGGATCTATCCCCTTTCGTATTTAATATTCCTCTCTAAGTCCGAACTCTGCGGATTCTACCCATTCAATGGGACGACTAACATGGGAAACCATATCTTCTAATATAGCATAATGGGTTTCCTCTTCTTTTATAAGAAACTCAAATACTTCCTTATCTTTTTCATCGGTGGCTTGGGCCAGCATTTCCTTATAGAGATCAATAGCCTCTTTTTCTTTTTCCATGGCTAAGAGATAGACATCTACTGGATCCAGAATTTCTTTAATTGAACTATAGAAATCTTCAGCTTGCTCAAATATATTTTTGTACTCAGAATAGGATGTGGTATCTAATAATTCAGGTGTCAGCTTGTTAAGTCTATCCTTTAGGATATTAGCATGTTTTCTTTCATCTTTGGCTAGTGTAAGAAAGACGGTATGTAGGTTGGTGTTTTTATGTTTCTCAGCCTGCTCCATATAATATTTTTCCCCGTCAAGTTCCATTTTTATGGCGAACTCTATTGAACGCATACACTCCTCCCCCTTTTAAAAAATCCTTGTAATTTATTCTATACCACTGTATTAAATTACTAATCATAAAAATGGCTTTATCAATATCATCAAACAAAAATTATTCTATATGTTGCTGATTTTTGGGTTAAAATCAAAACAAAGAGATAATTGGACATTGTAGGATTATTCACAATAAAACATCAAGGATATAAATTAAAATGATGTTTATATAATGGGAAACTTGCAGCATGGAAGGCTTTCAATGGAATGTTGTATGATTAAAGAACTAACAAATCCTTCAAAATCCTGATACTTGCATAACAAAAAGTTGGATTATAACATACAAGATTGCAATAAAAATAACCATACTTGCAATTGATAATAAATTCTGATATTATTTAAATACAAAAAGAAAAAATGATAAAGTGAAATGTGTTATAGGTTCTTGTAAGAAATAAGCCAAATTTAAATGATAAAATAAAGAGATTGGAGGGCTCATAATGCTACGGATAATACTTTACCTTGCAGTGGCAGTAATAGGTTTAGCTCTTGGATTTTTTGTAGGAAACCGCAATAAAAACTATCATGACTTTGTAATACGCCAACATAAGTTTCAAGATGATCACTATGATCGGATTTATGGGAAAGGTTAGACAAAAAGGTTTTTGCTGATATATTAAAGGCTCAATAATATAGAGCCTTTTTTCTATGCTTAATTTCAGATATCAGAAAATAAATCGTTTTTTTTATTGCAGTATTATATGATATACTTGAGAGGTATTTGTCTAGGAAGAATTGATAATGTAAAATCATTGAATAAATATATAAGGAGCAAGCATGTATGGGATTAAATGAGATATTATGGCTCTATATTATAGTAATCAATATAATAGCTTTTGTTACGATGGGAATAGACAAATTAAAATCTAAGTTGGGAGCATGGAGAATATCGGAGCGTACTCTTTTTGCCGTGGCTTTTTTGGGTGGCTCTGTGGGTATATTAGGAGGGATGCATGTATTTCGGCATAAGACTAGGCATGCAAAATTTAAATGGGGAATCCCACTAATAATAATTATTCAGGGGATATTGTTACAATGGATATCATTTAATTAAAGATGACCTATATTTACATAGTGGGTTATTACTACTTGCTTGAGATAGCCCATAAATACAGAGACGCTACTGATCCATACGGGGAGTAGCGCTTTCTGTATTCTTCAAACTGCTCCCTTGTTAAATCTTCAAGTCCATACAGCTTCATCATACCTCGTCTTATCCCTAAATCTCCCCAACTAACCACATCAGGCCGTTCCATTGAAAAAATTAGCATCATCTCGGCTGTCCATACTCCTACACCCTTTAAAGAAGTAAGACGTTTGATAACTTTATTGTCAGGGAGAGTATGAAGTTCAGAGAGATTTAAATTTCCTTGCACCACTGCTTGAGCTACACCTTTTATATAATCTGCTTTGCGTGCAGATATACCACATTGTTGTATTTCTTCCCTAGTAGCTTTTACAATGGTATCAGGAGTTATCTCAATGAAATGCTCTTGCATTCTATTCCATATAGTAGATGCAGCTTTAGATGAAATTTGCTGTCCAATAATATTCCATATCAAAGCGGTGAAGAGATCTGGTATAACTTCACGCTTTATGATTCCGATTTCATCAATAGCTTTTCCAAGTATTTTATCCCTCTTTTTCAGGTAGTCTATCTCCATTTGACCATACTGAAATATATTCATCTTAAGTGTCAACTCCAAAATCATATTTTATTTTTGTTATTACAATGGAAATTACCTACTAGTATATCACATCATAACATAGGAGAGGCAGTAAGAGCCATTATAAATTCCATGAAATAAAAGCCATTCAATATGCAGTGTAGTGATTAGCGGCCCCCTCTTATGGTATAATAAAAGATGAGAAAATACAATTTTTTTACTATAGTGCAAAGAAAAACTAGGAGATGTTTATGAATAGAAACAGTAGCTATAGAAAAACGAAGTTTGCTGAAAGCATTCAAATCTTTAGATGTCCTATATGCAAAGAGGAAATGGAAGTGCATGAGTTTAAAGATATGGTTTGTAGAAAAGGACATAACTTTAATATTGCAAGAAAAGGATATATAAACTTCCTATTAAAAGCTGTGAAAACGGATTATGACAAAGATATGTTCTATTCTAGAAACCTAATAAATGCAAGTGGTTTCTTTAACCCCTTATTAGAAACGCTTAGAAATTCAATTATAAAGAGTATACAAGAAAAGGATTTAGGTGAAGTCAACATACTAGATGCAGGCTGTGGCGATGGTTCTCATATAGGACAAATTATAAGTGAGCTTAATGAAATAGCGAATACAGATGTTAAAGGCTTTGGTGTAGATATATCAAAAGAAGGAATACTATTTGCTTCAAAGCAGTATTTTGATATATTATGGTGTGTAGCTGATTTGACCAACCTTCCTTTTGCTAGCAAGAGTTTTAGTGTAATACTAAATATTCTTTCACCTGCCAACTATGATGAGTTTCATAGAGTGTTAAAGGATGATGGGATGCTTATTAAGGTTGTTCCTGGGAAGGATTATCTGAAAGAATTAAGGAGTATATTTTACCAAGGGACAGAAAAAGAGGAGTATTCCAATGATGAGGTAGTAAAACTCTTTAGTAACAAATTTAAGGTTATAGATACAATTGAATTAAAATATGATCACCAGATAGACAGAGATAACCTAATTCATCTAATAAGTATGACCCCTTTATCCTGGAAGGTTACTGACGACAAAATTAATAAAGTCATGGATATGAATATTGATAGTATAAGTGTGGAGTTTTTGATTATTATTGGACAAAAGGGGTAGTGTATATATATGAATTGTGATCAACTATATGAAAAGGTAAAACTCCTATTAAATCCATTATATGTATTGATAAAATTTAAATAATCTAGGGAGGATGATGGAAATGAAGGTTATGGTGTTTTTGGCTAATGGCTTTGAGGAAGTAGAAGCCTTAACAGTGGTGGACTATTTAAGGAGAATGGATATAGAAGTGGATACAGTATCCATTACTCAAGAGAAGCAAGTAAACGGTGCCCATGACATTCCTGTATTAGCTGATAAGACTATTGACGAAATTGATGAGGTGGATTCCTATGACGGAGTAGTTATTCCTGGAGGAATGCCTGGTGCTACAAACCTTAGAGACAACCCTAGAGTAATAGAAATTGTAAAGGAAATGGATAATAAGGGAAAGCTTGCAGCAGCAATATGTGCTGGGCCTATAGTTTTAGAAAAAGCTGGTGTTATATCGGGTAAGAAGGTCACCTCTTATCCAGGATTTGAGGATCAGCTATCAAGTGGTGTATATGAGCAAGAAAGCGTAGTTAGGGATCAAAATATTATTACAGCAAGAGGACCTGCATTAGCTGTAGACTTTGCTATAGAGATAGTGAAATATCTTCTAGGACAAGAAAAGGCCGATGAATTAAAGAAAGGAATATTGTACAGAGGCTAAATTAAAAGGTGGTGGCCGTCATAAAGTTTCACGAGGATATTTTCTATGGAATAAAGGATAAGAAAATAATAGAGATGATGGAGTCCATACCCAGAGAGAATTTTATTCCTGACAAATATAAAGACAGCGCTTATATAGACAGTGCCTTGCCTATTGGATTTGGCCAGACCATATCACAGCCATCACTAGTGGCCTATATGACCCAGCTTCTTGAACTAACAGGACAAGAAAAAGTATTGGAGATAGGGACTGGTTCAGGATATCAGACAGCATTGCTGGCTAAATTAGCCAAAGAGGTATATACGATTGAAATAGTTGAAGAGCTTTATAAAAAAGCTAAGGATACTTTAAGGGGATTAGGAATCAAAAATGTTGAATATAAGCTGGGCAGCGGCTATGAAGGATGGGAGGAGCATGCACCCTTTGATAGAATTATAGTAACAGCAGCCCCTCCTGACATTCCTTCTAAATTATTAGAGCAGCTTAAAAAAGATGGACGAATGGTGGTGCCTGTAGGTCCACGCCATCAAACCCAGGTCCTTAAGTTAATAGTAAAAACAGAAGATAGCTTTATTGAGAAAAATACCCATTATGTAAGATTTGTACCTATGGTAGAATAAGCTTGCCTTTTCTAAATAAAAGAATAAAATTCTCTCATAACAAGTTCATGCATATTTCATATGATATAATCTATAGTTATTTTTATATAAAATTTTATATGGAAAGGAGGAGAAACATGGCAACATCCGTAAGAGTTCCAGTAAAAAAGGAAATATGGTTTTGGGCAATAAAGGAATCTCAAAGAGATTTAGATGAAATTTTTGCTAGATTCCCCAAAATAGATAAATGGATTAATGAAGAAGAAAATCCGACATTTAAGCAATTGGAAAAGGTAGCTAAGTTTTTGAGAGTACCTTTCGGATACATGTTTCTAGACAAACCTCCTAAAGAAAATGTGATGGAAACAGAATTTCGGACTATAAACAATAAATTGCCTGAGATTAGCAAAAATTTAAAAGACACAATTATGGAAATGGATCGCAGACGAAATTGGATGAGCGATTACAGGAAAAGTTTAGGATGGGATAAACTAGATATAATTGTTCAGTTTAATAAGTATAAGAACAAAAATATAATAGATAATGCCATACTTGCAAAAAGGTTATTAGGACTAGATGATAATTGGTACAATTCTATGAAAAGCTTTGATGAAGTATTCAGGTTTCTCAGAAATAAACTTGAGGATGCAGGGATCTTGGTAATGCAGAATGGCGTTGTTGGCATGAACAATTATAGGAAGCTAGATATTGAGGAATTTAGAGCTTTTGTGTTATATGATGATGTTGCACCATTAATATTTATTAATAGTAGAGATTCTAAGGCTGGGAAGATTTTTTCTTTAATTCATGAGTATATACATGTATTATATGAGCAGGAGGATGTGTTTTCTGATAGAGATATAGATGAACTGAGATACTATGAAAAACATATAAACAGTATAACAGCAGAATTTTTAATACCTCAAGAGCATATAAGTCGGTTTTGGGAAAAAGATAAGAATATATTGGAACAGTTGAACGAATTAAGTAAAATTTTTAAAGTAAGTAAATTAGCTTTAGCAATAAAACTAAAAGATATGAATCTAGTAGATGATAAAATTGTGGAACAAGTAAAAAGGGAGTCTATTCGAAACTTTGAGTCTAATGAGATCAACTCTGATGGTGGCGATTTTTATACAACATTTAAAACAAGAATAAGTCCTACATTTGCAAAAGCAGTAATTAGGAGTGCGGAAACAGGCGAAATTGGCTATACCTATGCCTTTAGATTACTAGGCGGAATAAAAGGGAAAACCTACGAACAAATAAAAGAAAGTTTGTTGTATTATGAATAAAAAATATGCATTAGATGCCAATATCTTGATAAGTTGTAATAGGAGTTACTATCCCTTTGATATCGCGCCTAGTTTCTGGAACCAACTTAAAGAAAAAGGCCGTAATAAAGTTGTTCTTATAGACAAGATCAGAGATGAAATATACGAAAATGAGGATGAATTATCACGCTGGCTTGAAACAGCTGAAAACTCTTTTATTATTGGAGCTTCTTCAGATGAAAATATTTTATCCAATTACACTAAAATAATTAATTTTATCAAATTAAGTGAACAGTATAAAGAATCAGCAAAGGCTGAATTTGCAAGTGTAGCAGACTCATGGTTATGTGCCCATGCACTGACGTATGGATATATAGTAGTTACACAAGAGAAATATGAGCCTAATATTAAAAAGCAAGTTAAAATACCTAACGTATGTGAAGCATTTAATATCAAATATATTAACTTACTGCAATTCATGAGGGAAATAGGAATTAGATTTGATTAATCTAAACTAAATATATCTTATCGTTGAAAGATGAATAATTAAGGATGACAGTAATGGTTATAATATAGCTCCATTGCTGTCATACTTTTTTATGACATTTATACTTAGCCAAACTCAGCAGATTTGTGAAAATATATAACCAAATTGTCATATACATATCCTTATATATGGTAGCTTTAATGCTATGAGATAAATTATGATTGTTTTTTAACAAATATTTATTTAATTACAATAAGTGTTATGATAAGATTAAACCAATAAAAATAAATGAGGTGATTCTAGTTAAACGAGAAACATTGCGTTTTCAGGACTTACCGTAAAGGCATTGGTTAATATAAAATACTGTGCAATTTCAATTAGTATCTTGTACGCGGCTATAACGCCATTTGCAAGGCTTTAGACTGTCAGCCAGGGGATATTTTAGAACACAGAAGCGATGAAGAAGCTTGAATTAGGATTTCTTTTGTTTTTGATAGGAAGCATGTAAATTGTACTATTTTGTATTACTTACATATAGGTGCAATTTTGCTTTCTATTTTTTGATAGATACAACATAGATGCAGTTGTGCACACTCTCATATTATGGTAAAATTTGAGACAACAAGCTAGTGGTGCTATGTATGGGCTGTGTTAAACGGTAATGATCAAAAGGCACGGCATATGGATATAAAATTCATAATAGGAGGATAAAAGATGGGGTACAAAAGTGATATTGAAATCGCTCAAAGCGTTGAAATGAAGCCTATTGAGGAAATAGCCGCCAAACTTGGTATTGGTGAGGATTACTTGGAGCTCTATGGGAAGTACAAGGCTAAGGTAGATTATAATATCTTGAATGAACTAAAAGATAAAGAGGACGGTAAACTTATTCTAGTTACTGCAATTACTCCTACTCCTGCCGGAGAGGGAAAGACCACTACCTCAGTTGGCCTAGGAGATGCATTAAGCAAAATAGGAAAGAAAGTTGCCATTGCACTTCGTGAGCCTTCGTTGGGACCGGTTTTTGGTATCAAGGGTGGGGCTGCCGGAGGTGGATATGCCCAGGTAGTGCCCATGGAAGATATTAATCTACATTTTACGGGAGATATACATGCCATTGGTGCCGCTAATAATCTTCTTGCAGCAATGATTGATAATCACATATATCAGGGTAATGAATTAAATTTAGATACTAGAAAGATTACCTGGAAAAGATGCATTGACATGAATGACCGGCAGCTTAGATTTATTGTAAACGGACTTAATGGAAGGGTGAATGGAGTACCAAGGGAAGACGGCTTTGATATTACTGTTGCTTCTGAGGTTATGGCTATTTTATGTCTGTCACAAGATATTGATGAGTTAAAGGAAAAGTTGAAAAATATTGTAGTTGGATATACAAAGGATGATCAGCCTGTAACAGCTGGGCAGCTAAAAGCTGAAGGTGCCATGGCCGCTCTATTAAAGGATGCTCTCAAACCTAATTTAGTACAAACTCTTGAACATACTCCTACATTTGTTCATGGAGGACCTTTTGCTAATATTGCCCACGGCTGTAATAGTATAATGGCTACAAAAATGGCCCTAAAGCTGGCTGACTATGTGGTGACTGAAGCAGGTTTTGGTGCTGATTTAGGTGCGGAAAAATTCTTTGATATAAAATGTAGAAAAGGCGGATTAAAGCCTTCTGCAGCGGTAATAGTTGCTACGGTAAGAGCCTTAAAGCACCACGGCGGTGCTTCAAAGGACGAATTAGCAATTGAAAACTTAGAGGCTCTGGAAAAAGGTATACCTAATCTACTTAAACATATAGAAAATGTAACCCAAAAATTCGGATTGCCAGCTGTAGTTGCTATCAATAGATTTCCTACTGATACAGAGGCTGAGCTTAAGCTTATAGAAGATAAGTGTAGAGAGTATGGAGTCAATGTTGCACTGTCTGAGGTATGGGCCAAAGGAGGGCAAGGTGGTATTGAACTGGCTAAAGAAGTTGTTAGATTAATTGATGAAGAAGAAAACAATTTTAAATTTGTCTATGACGATAAGGATTCAATAAAAGAGAAAATTGAAAAAATAGTCCGCGAAGTATACGGCGGAGAAGGTGTAGAATTTACACCTGCAGCTTCTAGAGAAATAGCCAGATTAGAAAAGTATGGATTTGGGAATCTGCCAGTCTGTATGGCAAAAACACAGTATTCTTTGTCCGATGATCCTAAAAAGCTAGGCTGGCCAAATGGTTTTAAGGTGACGGTAAGAAACATAAAAGTATCTGCCGGTGCAGGATTTATTGTGGCCCTCACTGGTGATATTATGACCATGCCAGGTCTACCTAAAGTTCCGGCAGCAGAAAAAATTGATGTGGATTCTACTGGAAGAATATCAGGGCTGTTTTAACTGATATTAATTATAAAATTTTGTAAAAAGTACTTTTTTCTATAATATATTATAGAAAAGAGTACTTTTTTGTTTACATTTCTCGAAAAAGTGGTAAAAATAGTTAAAATCATTATTTTGAAACTAAAATATTGTTCGTACTCCCATTCTCAATAGTCAAATCGGCAAAATCCTTTATCCAGTAACAGTTTCTTAGACTCGTAGCTCTGTAACATATTAGTATTTGGGGGTCATAATTTAATGTATAAGGAAGCCCGTAGTTTAAGCAAATCAATACGTATATTAGTTAACGAGAAATGCGAAATACAATTTGCTAGTATTGAAAACCAAAAGGCTAGCAAATATCTAAAGAAGTTCGGAGTCTTACAACAATTAGGTAAAGAATTGCCAATCGAATATAATCTTGAGGATTATTGTATTTCAATTGATAAAGTTAGTATTTCAAGTCAAGATTATTATTTAGTTACTGCTGTTATGAGACATCCCAATTGCAAAAACTGTAAAGAAATACTAATGGATACTACCACAGGATTATATAATAGGAATTTTTGGGAACAAATCAAGAACGATATAAATCTATTCCCTAAAACCCGCAATTTTTCCTTAGTAATTATAGATGTGGACAACATGAAAGCCATAAATGACGCATTTGGTCATTTAATAGGGGACAAGGTAATAGAAATAGTGGGAAATGCTATTAAGAATAACATAAGAGAGAATCGGGATGTTGGAATACGCTATGGAGGCGACGAATTTATAGTCTTGCTTGCTAGTAATAGCAAAGATACACCCAGTAAAGTAATAGAGAGAATCCGTAAAGATATTAACACAAGAGCATTAAAAGAGAAATTGAATATTCAAGTCAGTGTGGGAGTAGCTCATAACGAGAATGTAGCAGACCTAGAGGAAATGATAAAAAGAGCAGATAAATATTTATACAAGGAAAAGGAAATAAAGAGAGGTCAAAAAGGACAAAAGAGAAAGATGTATGACATGATGAAACAGATTGCAGAAATAGGAAGGGAATTAGATAAAAACGAGAAGGATCTGTTAGAATTAAGTGAGAGGATAGATAAGCTCATTGCAAAGTACGTAGAAGATATGTAGTATTTTGTTTTTATATGCATAATAATAAGCCAATATTTTTGAAAAAAGATTTAGAAGTAAAGGTGATTTTAGATCACCTTTTTTTATAAGTTTTTAATTAAGTGTTGACTTAAATAGAAAATAAATGTATATTTTAATTAAGCAATTACTTAATTAAATAAATGGAGGACTGTTATGGAAATAATCAAGGTGCTAAAAGCCATAGCAGATGAAACCAGGTTTAAAATACTTAAATTACTGTTACAGCATAACTATTGCGTAAGAGCATTATCAAGAAAACTTGGAATATCAGAATCCGCCATATCACAACATATAAAGGTTTTGAAGGAGGTAGGACTGCTTGAAGGAGTAAGAAAAGGCTATTTTATGCATTATGATGTAAATCGTGATATACTACAAAAGCTTGCTATAGAAATTAAAGAACTTGCTGAAATTAAGCGGGAAGTTTGTAATACTGAAAAAGTTCAATTCTTCTGTCATAATCGGGATAGAGAGAAAGGTTGTGCAAGGGGACATGGAGATTGTAAAGGTCACAAATCTTAAAAAAACATATGGTGATTTACAAGCAGTTAAAGGGATTTCTTTTGGTATAAAACATGGTGAAATATTTGGATTATTAGGACCTAATGGTGCAGGAAAGACTTCGACAATAAATATGTTAATAGGCCTTTCCAGGCCTTCTAGCGGAGAAATTATAATTGATGGGATGGATGCTATAAAAGATATTAAAAAGGTCCAGAGGCTTATAGGTGTTATTCCTGATGAAAACAATTTATATGGTGAAATGAGCGGGTTTGATAATCTCTGCTTTTGTGCTTCCCTTTATGGAATAGGTAAAAGAGAACGGGAAAAAAGAGCAATGGAATTGTTAAAGCAATTTGGCTTAATCGAAGCAGCAAATCGGCCTTTTAGAACATATTCAAAGGGAATGAAAAGAAAGCTTACAATAGCTGCTGGAATTATACATCAACCCAAAATATTATTTTTAGATGAGCCAACAACAGGTATAGATGTGGAAAGTACAAGGCAAATAAGGAATCTTATATTAAGCCTAAAGAATCAAGGTACAACTATCTTAATGACTACCCATTACATCGAAGAAGCAGAGCGAATCTGCGATAGGATTGCATTTATTGTAAATGGTGAAATTGTAAGGGTTGGGACAGTAACGGAGCTAATGGAAAGCGTAGACAAGGAATATAAAATTAAGCTACAGCTGGATGGTAATATAAAGGAATTAAAGGGAGTAAGGGAAGAGTTAGAAAACAACTTTTCAAACTGTAAGATAAAGGTTTTGGAACAAAGTTCTTGCTTAATAATGTCTAAGGATCCCTTGCCCTTATCCCCCATTCTGCAAATACTGGATAGTAAAGGAATTTCAGTATTTGAGGCTAAGGCAATAAAACCATCGTTGGAAGATGTATTTATCACAATAACTGGGATTGACGTTTCAAAATTGCAAAAAGAAAAGGTGAGTTAGCATAATGGAGACTTTCATTGCATTCTGGAATATTCTCAAAAAAGATATAAGAAACTATTATTTAAAACCGCCAAACATTAGCTGGGGAATTATTTTTCCTCTTTCTTGGACCCTGATACAGTTTATCCGATCGTCAGGAGATATAGGGATTGTAGAACTATTGCCAGGCTTAATGGCCATGAGTATATTGTTTGGTACTACATCCATGCTAGCAGTTACCATTACATTTGAAAAAAGAAGCAAATCTTTTGACAGGTTATTATTAGCACCAATAAGTATAAGTATATTAGTTTCAGCTAAAATACTGGGAGCAATCTTATTTGGAATTGTCAACGCCTTTGTTCCAGTTGTTTTTGCCGCATTCCTGGCAGATCTAAGTGGCGTTAACTGGGGTCTTACCCTTATTTCGGTTGTTCTAATAGCCGTTACTTCTGCTTTACTTGGTTTGTTAGTTGCTGTATCTGTAAGAGAAGTATTTGAAGCCCAAACCCTGTCCAACTTTTTTAGATTCCCCATGTTATTTTTATGTGGCTTGTTTATACCCATTGATAAGCTGCCCGTTATACTAAAGCCAATTTCATTTTGTTTACCTCTAACTTATGGAGCGGATATGCTAAACAGTGGAATTATACATAACTCTAGCTTTAATATCCTGTTTAGTTTCGTTATTATGCTATTGTTTATGGTTTTATTGTTTTATCTATGTAAAAGGAATATAGAGAAAAAATGGATTCTGTAGAAACCTGATGCAAAATTTTTGCTATCAGGTTTTATTTAATATTTATGAATAAATGACATTTGACAATAACACAATATGGGTGTACAATATAATTGACATATGCCAAAAACTCCGAATATAAAGGAGGCGTGAATTAATGAAAATTGCAGTTGCAAGCCAAGGGAAATATGTAAGTACACATTTCGGCCATTGTGAAGGTTTTACCTTTTATGAGCTTGATGAAGATAAGGTAGTAAAGAAATATTTTAAGGAGAATCCAGGGCATAGACCAGGATTTTTGCCGGATTTTTTAAAAGACCTAGGTGTAAACCTTGTTATTTGCGGTGGTATGGGTCAAACAGCCCAGCAACTGTTTGCTCAAAACAGCATAGAAGTGATTGTAGGTGCAGAAGGACATTGTGATAATGTTATCCTAAAGTATTTAAAGAATGAATTAGAATCTACGGGAAGAGTATGCAGAGAGCATGAATTTGAAGGACACTGTCATGAATAAATAAGAGGGGTGTTCTTATGAGCAGTACAATGAATAGTGCTCTTGTAAAAGATGACTTCCTTCTTGTTAAAAGGCTTGTAGAGAAAAAAGGATTCAGGCTTACCAAACAAAGAAAATTGATACTGGAGCAGTTTTTTATTACAAAAGAACATTTAACTGCAGAAGATATATATCATAGGCTTAAAGAAGCCAACATTGGCCTTGCCACGGTATATAGAAATGTAAAGATATTTACTAGTCTGGGAATAATAAAGGAAGTTGTAGTGGATGGAGTAAGTTATTATGAGCTGAAAATTTATAGCAAAAAGCCTTTGCATCTTCATTTTCAGTGCATCAGCTGTAATGATATAATGGATATCGATGAAAGAGAAGTAGCCTTAGAATATATAAAATTAAATAAGGCTATTGAAAATAGAAATGATCTGGAAATTTATGATGTAAATATAATGCTAGTAGGACTATGTAATAAGTGCAGGGGATAATTAAATAGCCAGATCAATTAAATGTAGAAGAGTTACGTTTTACCAGAAGATACTCATTTTAAGCCTATAGGTAAGTAATTGGCCTTTCGGCATATATGCTGGAAGGCCTTAAATATATTTTATAAATATAAAGATTTTGTTAATATTTATAAGAAAATTTCATAAATTTAGAAGGAGATCTGTTATAAATGTAGAAATAACGTATATAAATAATCTAGATAGTATCTAGGAGGTGGAAGGTCATGATGCATGATATTATAGACACTTATGTAAATAGTCAGGGGCTTTCTGGGATAAGTATGTTTCTACCTTTTATTAATATTGCATTAATTTTCGCTGCTTTACTATTTCTAGGATCATTATTACTTAAGTATTTGTGGAACATCACTATACCTAGAATATTTAAACTGCCGGAGATTACATACTGGGAAGCCTTTAGGCTAATTCTCATTGCCTGGATATTGTTGGGTAGGGGTTAGGTTTTAATAAATACATTTCATGCAAATTAAAGTGATGCAATGGAATTTGCTATAAAGAAAGTGAAGGAATGGTATATCGTCTTTATAGCAGTTAGATTAGCTATAAGTCCATTGTTAGATAAACAAGATGATATTAATGAAGATAAATGAGTTGGAATTAATTGAATTACGGGATATAGGCGTTTTGAGCAATGCTGAACTTGAAGAAATAATTGAACACTATAAAAAAATGCATGACAAAAAACGAGAAAAGGAACAGTACTGCAAGTATGAGAAGATATTAAAAGAACTAAAAGAAATGGGATATTTTTCAGATACTCAGTACACCAATAGAACTGACATATTAAAAAAACATTACCTTGGAGGCATAGGATTAAAAATTGTTTTCTAAAATTAAAATTATAATAATATGGTTGATTGCCATCCTTAGTATTATCCTATTTTGCATATGGCAAAACAATAGCATAACTATTACGGAGTCAGATTATATTAACTCAAAGATACCTGAAGAATTTAATAATTTTAAAATAGCTCATATATCGGATTTACATAATAAAGAATTTGGCAAAGATCAGAAGTACATATTGAGCAAGCTTAAAAGTGCAGCTCCTGATGTTATTGTAATTACAGGTGATTTAATTGATAGACGTAGGTTTAATCTGGATAAAGCTATGACATTTGTTGAAGGCGCTATGGATATAGCACCTGTATTTTATGTGTCAGGGAATCACGAGGCATGGTCTGGTGAGTATGAAACAATAGTAAAAAGATTAGAGGATGCTGGTGTATATATTGTCGATGATGATTTAATTAAGCTATCCATAGAAGAAAGTTCCATACTTATACTTGGAGTAAAGGATCCAGATTTTCTTACATCTAGTTATATAGAAGGTACAAACATAACTGCAATGAAGGAGCAACTTGAGAAATGGTCATCCTATAAAGAGTTTAAAATATTACTTTCCCATAGACCTGAGCTTTTTGATCTGTATTGCGCATATAATATGCATTTAATCTTTACAGGACACGCCCATGGAGGGCAGTTTAGAATTCCTTTTATAGGAGGATTAGTTGCTCCGGATCAGGGTTTGTTTCCTAAATATACAAGTGGCAGCTATAGTAAAGGCATATCTACAATGTTTGTAAGCAGGGGTTTGGGTAACAGTATTATTCCTATAAGAATTTTCAACAGGCCGGAAATAGTGGTAGTTAATCTAAAAACTGAAAATAGATAAAGCCGTTCCGTGTTATAGATAAGAAATGGGGAAAAGGATAAGGAGAATGTTTTTACAGCGGAACGACTTTATTCACAACATTAAGTGTTTAATTGCCATTTGCATCATTAGTTAAAACTTTTTTATTTACTTCTAACTCTTTACAAAAATATGCCCTAATATATCCTCTATCCGTAGAGGTGGAATGGATATAGTATCCCATGCCATAATAGAATCTTACTAGAGGCGCCATTTTAGAAGCAGTATGGAGGGTAAGAAGAGAGACCCCTCGTTTTACTGCTTCTTTTTCAATGGCACACATCAAAGCCTTCCCAACCCCCATATTTTGAACTTCAGGTTTGACAGCAAATCTACTGATATATCCTACATTTCCTGGCGGAAAGATTTCACATCGTATGGCACCTACTAGCTCATTTTCTAACCAAGCCACTAGCACTATCTTTTTTTTCAGATCCTCCTCAATAGACTCATAACTTTCCTTTAAGGCCTTAACCTGGTCAGGCAACCCTAGATCAAAGGCATATTTTTGGAAGGCCTCTATTGTAATTTTGTGTATGGCCGGAATATCAGTTTTTGTGGCTTTTTTTATAATAACCTTCATATCTATTCTCCTTGATTTATATTTTTAAAATCAAAATATTAAAGGTTATTGTCCATAAGTAGCACCATAACGGCTTTTTGAGCATGTAGGCGATTCTCAGCCTGGTCGTAGATAAAGGACTGGGGTCCGTCAATTACTTCCTCTGTTACTTCCTGGCCTCTATGAGCGGGAAGACAGTGGAGGAAGATGGCATGGTCATTGGCTAGGCTCAAAAGTTCAGCATTAACCTGATAGTTGGCAAAAGCTTTAATACGCTGTTGGGCTTCCTTTTCCTGTCCCATACTGGCCCATACATCGGTATAGATTATATCCGCCCCTTTTGCTGCTTCCTTGGGATCATGGGTAATACATATTTTTGAATGGGACCATAAACTATTATTTTCAGCAAGTTCCACTATTTTCTCATCAGGTTCATATCCCTTTGGACAGGCTATGGAAATATCCATACCTACAATAGAACATCCAAGGAGTAGGGAGTGGGCCACATTATTGCCATCTCCTATATATGCAAGTTTTAATCCCTTAAGCTTGCCCTTAACCTCATAAATNGTCATAAGGTCAGCCAGTATTTGGCAGGGATGAAATAAATCAGTCAGTCCATTTATAATTGGAATGGATCCATACTTTGCCAGATCTTCTACGTCCTGCTGGTCAAAGGTGCGAATCATAATTCCATCCAGGTATCTGGACAGGACTTTAGCAGTATCCTTTATTGTTTCTCCTCGACCTAGCTGAATATCGGCAGAGCTTAAGAATAGGCCGTAACCGCCTAATTGATGGATGCCCACCTCAAAGGATACTCGGGTTCGGGTAGAGGATTTAGCAAAGATCATACCCAATGTTTTGCCTTTAAGGATGGGATGAGGGATGCCCATTTGCTGCTCGCTTTTAAGTTTTAGGGCTAAGCTTATAATCTGATATATTTCATCTTCAGAATAGTCTTTAAGGGATAAAAGATGCTTCTTTTTAAAAGGTTTTTTTGGAGTATAGTTGTATAAATCCATGATAATTCATTGCTCCTTTATCATACATAATTCCTAGAATACTGATCCAAAGAGAAGATATTTACTGGGCTGTTGTNTTCAAGCACTTTTAGCATAGCCTGGGCCGTATCTAATGAGGTTATACAGGGAATATTGTATTCCATAGCCTTTCTCCTTAGGATAAAACCAAACCGTGTGCTTACCTTACCTAGAGTAGGAGTATTTATAATTCCATGGATCTGGTTTCTTTTCAGTAGTTCCAAGGCATTTGCTTTTTCCACCCTTTGGACTGTCAATCCCTGACTGTTAAAGTACTCCCAGGTATCATTGGTAGCCAAGATATGGTAACCCCTTTGCATAAGGCTTTGTGCTATGGGCAGGGCCTTCTCTTTATCCCTATTAGCAAGGGAAAATAATATATTGCCTGCTTTAGGCAGCACCATTCCTGAAGCCATCATGGCCTTTTGCATGGCCTTGCCATAAGAGATGTCAGTTCCCATTACTTCTCCTGTAGATTTCATTTCAGGACCTAAAAAGGTGTCTACTTCAGCCAGCTTTGAAAAGGAGAAAACAGGACCTTTGACAGTTACCAAAGTAGATTCGGGAACCAGTCCGGTGGAATATCCCATAGCCTTTAGGCTTTGGCCCATCATTATCCTTGTGGCTAGGGCTACCATAGGTATACCGGTTATCTTGCTAAAGATTGGAACCGTACGGCTGGCCCTGGGGTTAACCTCAAGCACGTACAGATTATTATTCTCATCTATGACAAATTGGATATTGAATAAACCTTTTATATCTAACGCCCGGGCTATCCTAATGGAATAGTCTAGGATTTTTTCCTTTATGCTCTGACTCAAAGTTTGGGGTGGATAGACAGAGAAGCTGTCTCCTGAATGAACACCAGCTTTTTCTATGTGTTCCATAATGCCCGGTATGACTACATCCCGGCCATCGCTTATTCCGTCTATTTCTACTTCCTTACCTACAATATACTTATCTACCAGAACAGGATGATGTCCAGAGGCCTGGATTGCCCCCTCCATATAACTTGCCAGCTCCTGGGGACTGTATATAATTTCCATGGCCCTTCCTCCTAATACATACGAGGGACGGACTAGGACAGGGTATTCAATATCCTGGGCAATGTTCATTGCCTCTTGTAAAGAATAAGCAGTATTTCCAGGAGGCAGAGGAATACCTAAGTGAGTTAAAACCTGCAGGAACTTATCCCTATCCTCAGCCCTATCCATATTTTCCATAGAAGTACCCAATATATTTATTCCAGACTGGGCTAGGGAAGAGGCTAGATTTATAGCCGTCTGACCCCCAAACTGTACTATTACTCCTAAAGGCTTCTCTCTTTTCAGTATATCCATAACGCATTCATAGGTAAGAGGCTCAAAATATAGTACATCGGCAGTATCAAAATCGGTACTTACAGTTTCAGGATTACTGTTTATTATTATGGCCTCATAGCCCATTTCCCGAAGGGCCTTTACCGAGTGAACACTACAGTAATCAAACTCTATTCCTTGGCCAATGCGTATAGGGCCAGAGCCAAGCACTACCACCTTAGGTTTGGAGGAGGGTAAGGTGGCATCTTCACTGCAATCATAGCAGGAATAAAAATATGGGGGTGCTGCTGCCTGGGATTTTTCACTCCAAGCATTGATTCCTTGATAAGAAGGCTTTATCCCATATTTTTGACAAAGCTCTTGGACAACCTTTTCCTCAGTCTTCATCAAGTTGGCGATATAGCTGTTGCCAAAACCATATTTTTTGCATTTTAGGAGTATTTCCTCAGTTAAGTTTTCCAAGGATAGGGATTTAAGTTTTTCGCTAAGATCCGTTATATTTTTAAGCTTTTTTATAAAATACTTATCAATCTTTGTAATGTTGTGAATTTCATCTATACTGTATCCCCTTCTTAAGGCCTCTGATACTGCAAATATGCGTTCGTCATCAGGGTTTTTTAGGGAGTTTTCCAAGGCCCTATCTTCCCAGTGGCTAATCTTTTTCATACCTATATGGTAGTTTAGGCCAATATCCAAGGAGTCAATGGCCTTTAGAAGGGATTCCTCAAAGTTGCTGCCAATAGCCATAACTTCCCCTGTAGCCTTCATTTGTGTACCCAGAGTACGGGAAGCGGATGTAAATTTATCAAATGGCCAGCGGGGAACTTTGGTAACAACATAATTTATGGTTGGTTTATAGCAATTTAACTCCTTTAGATTAAATCCTATAGCAATTTTACTGGTTACTTTAGCTATGGGAAAGCCTGTGGCCTTTGAGGCCAGAGCGCTAGAACGGCTTACCCGAGGATTAACTTCAATAACGACATAGTCATTTTCAGTAGGATGCAGGGCAAACTGAATATTGCAGCCTCCTTTTATATCCAAAGCCCTGATGATTTTGACTGCGGCATTATGGAGCATTTCCTCTTGTTGGGGGGATAGGGTCTGAGTGGGAACTACAACTATGCTGTCACCTGTATGGATACCTACAGGGTCTAAATTTTCCATGTTGCAGATAACCATGCAGTTGTCCTCATTATCCCTTATGACTTCATACTCTATCTCCTTCCAGCCGGCTACACTTTCTTCTAAAAGAACTTGGTGGATTATACTGTTTTTTAGGCCTTTAGACACAATATCCTTAAATTCATCCATATTGTGGGCAATACCACCGCCAGTTCCTCCTAAGGTAAAAGCGGGGCGGATTATAATGGGAAAACCAATTTTGTTAGCGAATTCTATGGCCTCTTCATAGCTGTTGGCAATTAAGCTTTGGGCCACCTTTTCACCTAT
>JGI24714J26587_10000626_pt1 | contig 25301 bp, 25 predicted proteins | sample BioPla4DNA2_FD_26587 | JGI IMG/M metagenome (IMG submission 26587)
AGCCTGAGGATGTGGTGCAGGAGATTAAACAGTTGGTGAATTTAGGCTACCGTGAAGTGGTTTTAACCGGTATTCATACGGGACAGTATGGCCGTTCTATGCCCGGCTGGAGCTTGGACCGATTACTGGAGAAAATACTGGAATCAGTACCGGGAGACTATAGAATACGACTTAGTTCCATTGAATTAGGAGAAATCAGCGACCGGTTAATTGAATTGATGCAAAATGAGTCTAGATTGTGCCGGCATTTGCACATTCCGCTTCAGAGTGGAAGTGATGCGGTTCTGAGGAGGATGAGGCGCCACTACAGTCGTGAAGAATATCGAAGCCGGGTTTTGGAAATCGCTGGGCTGGTACCGGGAATAGGGCTGGTAGCTGACGTTATGGTCGGGTTTCCGGGGGAAACTGAAGGTGACTTTGATTTCACCGTAGAACTGATTCAAAACCTGCCCCTGTTGGATTTGCATGTTTTTAAGTATTCACCTCGGCCGGGAACACCAGCCGCATCTTTCCCGGAGCAGGTTGAGCAAAAAATTAAAGCCGAGCGGAGTAAGGTATTGTTGGATATAGCCCGGCAAAAACATAAAGCATTTATCGAAGGACTGATCGGTCAAAACCTAACCGTTTTGGTGGAAGAATGTCATTCAGGCAAATGCAATGGATTCAGTGATAATTATATTAATATTGAGTTTTCCTCACCCCATGATATGTGCGGTCTATTTGTTGAGGTAGTTTTAGAAGGAGTATATCGTAACCGTGCAGTAGCAAGTTTTTGAGGCCATGAGGAATTAGAAAGGGGAAAATCGTGGGTACAAAGGATATTGGACGCAAACTTCAACAAGCGCGTGAGGAGGCTGGTTTGAGCCAGGAACAACTGGCTAGTATGCTGGGCTGTGCGCAATCTACGCTTTCTAATTACGAAAAAGGTAAGCGCAGGCTCTATCTTACGCAGTTGGAAAAGATTGCCGAAATACTCAACCGGCCTATTGAGTACTTTTTAGAAACCAGTAGCACTAACAACAACCACAGGACGAAGCCGTTTAACTATGACTATGAAACTACAGAGGGACCTGAACTGTTGCAGATAGTCAATGCCTTGTACGAGTTGCCCCAGGAGCAGAGGCGGTCAGTAATGGACTACATAATCTGGCAAAAATCACGTCAGGCGCATCAAGAAGGATAAGGGGGGAAGAGAATGTTTCGCGATACCATCTCAAAACAGGATAGAGAATTAGTGTTTTTTACCCGGGATTTAGTTACTAAGCATATCGCACCCCGTGCTTTGGAATACGATGCTCATGGTAACGATTCTTTTGACAGTTCAGCCCTAGATATCCTGGCCGAGCATAATTTACTGGCTCCTATAATATCACCTGAGTATGGCGGACGGGGTTTAAGTACTCTAGTTACTGCCATGATAATGGAAGAAATAGCTGCCGGATGTGCAGGTGTTGCTGCATCAGTTGCGGCTAATATTCATGCCATCTGTCCTCTACTGGTGGCCGGTACTGAAGAGCAAATGCGCCAGTATTTACCTTTAATGACTGCTCCTAAAACCAGTTTGGGAGCTATAGCTATTATGGAGAACGGCTTTAATCTGGATATTTTGTTACAGACGGAAGAGGTAAATATATGCGGTTCTTCATTGAAAGCCAAATCAGGTAACCAAGAAGATATGATAATTAACGGCAGCAAGGATTATGTTATGAATGCTGCTGCCGCCAATTTTATAACTACTATGATAGAGTATGATAATGACAGTGAACCTATATCGTCTCGGTTTCAATTATTGATTATTCCCATGGACACTCCAGGAATCAAACTTGATGAGCCACGTCGTAAATTGGGCCTTCGTTACTGTAGTACCTCTGCAATCCACTTTCAGGAACTCAAGGCTGAGCCCCAGTTCATGATCGGCTCCCCGGGAACTGGCATGCAAATATTCGCAGAGTGTTTGTATAGAACGGTTCCTTTCATTGGCGCCATATGTGTAGGGGTCGCCAGGGCTGCTTACCAGCATGCTTTGGAAGTATCCAAAGAACGCAGAATTTCGGGACATCCGGTCTTTCAAGAGAGCACGGTAAGTCACAGCCTAGTTAATATGGCTAGTAAGCTTAATGCTGCCCGGCTCAGTGTTCACCATGCTTGCTGGAGAATTGATCAAGGCCATGATTATACCCTGACGTCACCACAGGCTAAACTAGTTTCTAGCCAAGCGGCTCAGGATATCACTTCCCGGGCTATGGAAATAGTCGGTAGCCAGGCCTATGTAAACGGCAACAAGGCTGAAAAATACCTCCGTGATGCCAAGATGCTGTCCATTGTGGATGGAAGTGAGCAGTTCCACCGGTATNTGCTGGCTTCGCAATTATAGACGTAAAGGAAGGAGACGTGCTATGACTTTATCCGTGTTAAGTGACAGTGACCGCCAACTAGTAATGGAAGTCAGAGAGCTTGCTTCTACCCACATTGCCGAACGGGGAGCTCAATTGGACTTAATAGGTGATAGAGAACCGGATTGGGTTATTCCCAAGCTGTTGGCGGAACGCAACCTGTTAGCACCGACCATTCCCGAAAACTATGGTGGCAGAGGTTTGTCCATGATGGCTACCGTGGCAATAGTTGAAGAATTGGCTGCGGGCTGTGCTGGTGCAGCGGCTATTGTAGTGGCTAATAATTATGCCTTAACGCCCATTTTAGTAGCAGGGCGCAAGCATTTACAAGATAAGTTTCTGTCTTTGGTTACGCAGAAAGAGCCTCATTTAGCCAGCCCAGTTATCAACGATGTAGTCAGTGAATTTGATGTAGAAGGTACCGGGCCTATCCCGGAAGATATAACCCGCATTTCCACTACTATTCGCCTGCAGGGGGACCAGGTAATAATTAATGGCACTAAAGACTATATCCTAAACGGAGCCATGGCTGATTTCATGGTCTTGCTGGCACGAAACAGTGATTCCCGTCATAAATCAAGACTCCAGTTTGTGGTTATTCCAGCTGATACCCCTGGCATACATATTACTGAGCCAGTGTTAAAGATCGGTATGCGTTCTGCCCACACAGTAAGACTGCACTACGACAATGTAACGGTACCAGAAGATTACCGTATTGGGAGAACAGGGGGAGGTTATTTCCTGCTCCTGCAAACCTTTGACCGCAACTTAGCTTTGGTAGGAGCTATCGGAGTGGGAATTGCCCGGTCAGCATATGAATTTGTACATGATCTAGCCCGGCGGCAAAACATACTGGGTAAAAACACTAGTGACAATTACCACTATGCCACTGCCCTGGCTGATATGAGTGCCCATATTAATGCGGCTCGATTGTCGGTATACCGGGCTGCTTATCAAATTGACCAGGAAGGTAATTATTCACGAGTTTCTACCATGGCCAAACTATATGCTACTCAAGTAGCCCAGCAGGTAAGCTCACGAGCAGTGGATTTGGTAGGACGCATGGGCTTTCTCATAGGGCATCCCTTGGAAAAATATTTGCGTGATGCGCAAATGCTGTCTATGATTGCCGGTAGTGATTACCTGCACCGCAAGACGGTAGCAGATCAGCTCTGATAAATAACGGCCTAATGGTATCGAGTCTATAAAATCAATGGGGCAATAGGCTGTTAACCGCAATACAGCGCACTAAGAATTGTTTTGAAGAAAGCTGTTTATCTGGTAGAATGAAGGCAATAAATAATCCTCAAAACATAAAATATGTAGGAGGTGAAAAATTGTCAGAGGGCGATTGCTTGTTCTGTAAAATTGCCAAACAGGAGATACCTGCCCAAGTGGTATATGAAGATGATCAACTGGTAGCCATTAAGGATATTGACCCTGTGGCTCCTGTGCATATACTTTTAATCCCCAAGTCTCACCGGGCTTCTTTGAATGATTGTTCTGAGGAAGACAGAAAACTTTTAGGTGATATCCAGCTTGCAGCCGTGGCCGTGGCCAAAAAACTCAACATAGCAGAAGAAGGTTACCGGTTGCTATGCAACTGTGGACCGGCTGGGGGACAAGCGGTGATGCATGTTCATTACCATTTATTAGGCGGGCGTGACCTGGGGTGGCCTCCCGGCTAATCTTGACTCTGATACCTGGTAAATAGTAAAATAGATTGGCATTCACTTAGCCTGGTCGTATGAGGGGAGGGAAACAATGAGCGAAGTTAAAGTTGGGAAAAACGAATCCCTGGACAGTGCCTTAAAACGTTTTAAGCGTTCTTGCCAGAAATCTGGGGTTATGCAAGATATCCGTAAGCATGAACACTATGTAAAACCGAGTGTAAAAAGGAAGAAAAAGTCTGAAGCTGCACGCAAGAAGAAAAGATTCTAAGCGTTATTTATATCCCCAATTGACCCCGGGATATAGGCCAAGTGAAGACACTGTTGCTTTGCATTAGAATATAAAAAGTGAAGATAAACCTGGCGGCCAAAGGTTGCCAGGTTTTTTCAATCGGGGGTGGTGCAAAATTGAGTTTTATGAATAGGGGCATGCAAAATCGCCGTCAAAAAAGAATAGTATCGGTTATCGTGGTTATTGTTATTATGTCTTTTTTAATTAGTATCGTATCTTATGCCTTTTATTAACCACAGCTGTAACCAATAGCGAGATGGGACAGTTACCAAAAGAACTGCCCCATCTTGTTTTTTTTATGTATTTCCTACCCACCCCAAGGAATTAGCAAGAAAATATAGAATATTAAAACAAATTGGCAGTACAAGGGGGTCAAAAAGGGTTGTTTAAACTTAGTACTATGCCACAAAAATACCTGGATGTTATAGAGACCATCTTTAATGAGTTTGATGGCGCTTTAGTCATCGATGAGAAGGGAATAATCCGGATTATCACTGATTATTACTGCCGGGAAAGTGGCTTATCTAAGGAAAAAGTACTGGGTAAAAGAGTTGACGAGGTATTTCCGCACACCCGTATGCTGGAGGTATTGCGTTCTGGGAAGCCCATAATAGCCGATATATGGGAACTCAATGGAAAGTCCCAGATAGTCTCCCGGGTTCCTATTACTGCTAATGGAAAAATAATTGGTGCAGCAGGATTCAATATTTTTAGGTATTTGGACGATGCTAAGGGTTTTGCCCGGCGCATTTCCAATATGTTTTCGGAATTAAAGTATTATAAAGAGGAGGTAAAGCGCTTATCATCTGCTAAATATTCTCTAGCTTCTATTGTGGGGAGAAGTGACGCTATAATGGAGGCTAAAGAACAGGTCCGTATGGTGGCAGCTACTTCCATACCTGTTTCCATTACGGGAGAAACGGGAACGGGAAAGGAATTGTTTGCTCATGCTATTCATCAGGAAAGTTCCCGTCGTGAGTATCCACTTGTTAGAGTGAACTGCGCTTCTATTCCTGATAATCTATTGGAAAGCGAGCTGTTTGGTTATGAAGAGGGAGCCTTTACTGGTGCGCGTAAGGCTGGTAAACCAGGTAAGTTTGAATTGGCTGACAGGGGGACCTTGTTTTTGGACGAAATATCCGAGCTATCCTGGATAGCCCAGGCGGGGTTATTAAGAGTGCTGCAGGAAAAGGAACTGGAGCGGGTGGGGGGAACGCAAACCGTGGCGGTGGATGTGCGCATAATCTCAGCTACCAACCGGTCCTTGCGTGAACTGGTAAGCCAGGTTAAGTTTCGTAAAGATTTATTCTTCAGGCTGGACGTTTTTCCCATACACATACCACCTTTGCGAGAAAGAATAGAGGATCTGGAACCGCTCACCGAGTTTTTTATAAATCAATATAATCAGGAAAGTGGAGGACAGATCGAAGGAATTACCAAGGAGGCCATGGCCAGATTGAGGCAATATCACTGGCCGGGTAATGTACGGGAATTAAATACCGTAATCGAACGGGCCTGTATTGATGCTGGTGCAGGCAAGATCACCATAGACAATTTATTAAGATTTACCAGCCCAAAGCATAATGGTAACCTTCGTAATAAGTATCAAGGTTTTGACTTGGCAAAAGCCCGAGAAGAAGCAGAAAAACAGACTATCCTACGGGCTATCAAAGCCTGTGGAGGCAACAAGACTCAGGCTGCTCAGTTATTGGGACTAAGCCGCAGTGCTTTATACTACAAAATGGAGCAGTATAATTTATCCCCTTCACCACGTGATTCAGCCATTTCGTGAAGCTGTTAAATGCTTGAAACATTGTCCAGTATTTTGAACACTCAATCAATATATACTATAGTCGGAAGGAGTAAGCAACTCTAAGGCAAAATGTACGAAAATTCGGACAACAGATAATTTCCAATACAATCACTGTTTCGCATTACTGCGTGCTTTGCAATCTGGCATGATTAATGCAAAACCTGCTATCGAATTCTATTTTGGTAGGAGGTTTTTTTATGGCGATATCAGAAAAGCGACTACCGGGCAGGAGACAGTATGGGAACTGGAAAGATGAATACCAGGCTAAATTGATGGATGCCGCAGATGCGGCGGCTTTGATTCGCAATGATGATGTGATAATGATGCCGGGAGGAACTTGTATCCCTCATGATTTTTCAGTAGCTTTGAGCAACAGGGTGGAAGAACTAAGAAACGTTACCATTTGCCTAGGTTTGGCCTTAAAACTGTATGATTATATGCAGCCCCAATACCGGGAGAATATTCACATCGAAACTCCTTTCGTGGGACCGGTTGAACGGATGTGCTTGGAGTGGAAAACGGCTCAGTATATTCCTGTTCACTTAAACCAGTTAGCTTTATGGATGGACTGCCGGAAACCCAATGTCACTTCTTTCGTGGTTACTCCCCCGGATGAGAACGGATATATGAACCGTTCCTGTTTTGGCGGTCTGGTACCCCGGCGGGCTATTAATAGGTGTGAACTGGTTATTGTGGAGGTAAACTCGCGCACTCCTTGGTTAGTCAGTGATGACCTAAAGATTCACGTTTCCGAAGTGGATGCTATTTTGGAGACCGATGCCGATTTAGTAGAAATACCGGATATCCCTATCACCGAAGTGGAAAAACAAATTGCCCACTATATAGTAGATATGATTCCTGATGGCTCCACGGTTCAGCTAGGACTGGGGGGCTTAGCCAACGCCATCGGTTACTTCCTCCGCGATAAAAAGGATCTGGGGATTCATACCGAAGTGGTTCAGAATTCAATTATGGAGCTAATGGAATTGGGAGTAGTCAACAACAGTAAAAAAAACATTAATCGGGGTATTACCACTGGTACCTTCTGTGTGGGAAATGCCCGTTTGTGGGAATACGTGGACAAGAATCCTAAGTTTTGGTGGACTGAGGTGGAACACAATAATGATCCTTATGTGATAGGACAGCACGATAATCTGATTTCCGTCAACAATGCCCTGATGATGGATGTGACCGGCCAGGTTGCCTCCGAATCTATTCGTCACCGTCAGTATAGTGGAACCGGCGGGCAGGTGAACTTTATTTGGGGTGCTCACTACTCTAAAGGCGGTAAAAGTATTATTGCTCTTAATTCCAGTTTTACGGATCGGGATGGCAAACTGAAATCCCGTATCGTACCATTTCTTCCGGCAGGTACTATTGTATCGTCATCCCGCAATGACGTGGAATATGTGGTTACAGAATACGGGGTAGCCAACCTGCGGTTTAAAGGTGTTAATCAACGAATCAAGGAGATGATTCGTATAGCCCACCCCCACTTCCGAGACGAGCTCTTGTTCCAAGCTAAGAGAATTGGTTGGTTCAGTTGAGTTTGATAACCCCGGGAAACCGGGGTTTTTTTATGTAAAGTTCTGTTTACTTCTGATAGCGTAAAGCATCTGGATAATTTTACAGGGGCATGCCCATTTGCTGACAAGCATATATTTGTATGACGAGTGATGGAGAACAGTATTGACAGGAGGAGACAAAATGGCTAAGCAAAGAGAAGCTCTCACCAAAGTCGTGGCCGAATTCCTGGATATCCCCAAAGATTTGGTTCTGGATTTGCCTAAAATCACTATTATTGGCCGCAACGAAGTTTATCTGGAAAACCACCGCGGTATTATTGAATACCTGCCCCATCGACTCAGAATTAATTTGTCTCGTGGATTTGTGGAGATTGAAGGCAGGGATTTGGAGATAAAAGCGCTGATGGCTGATGAAATAAGCATAAATGGCCAGGTGAACAGTATTAAATATCATGATTAACTAGAGGGGAAATGCGGTGATTAATCGTTTTTTTGAACAAGTGGGAGGCATTATCCGGGTTCGTCTGCAGGGGAAAAACCTGGAGAAGATTATCAATATGGCTTTAGCGCGGGGCATTTTCATTAATGATGTGAAGCGCAAAGAAGATGGTTTGCATTTCAAGATACGCAGCAGTGCTTTTCAGGCCTTAAAAAGCTTAACTGAGGAGAATGGTTATGAGTTGGAAGTTACCGAAAAAAAGGGTATGCCTTTTTACCAGGCTCTTATAAAAAGAAGATTGGGATTTGTAATTGGGGCTTTGATATTTATTATATCCCTGTACCTTCTGTCTTCTTTTGTATGGTTTATTGAGGTTACTGGCGCCCAGCAGGTTGATCCCAACCGGATTCTAATTACCGCAGCCCGCTATGGCATTTACCAGGGAGCGGCTAAATGGAATTTCAGCCGTACTGAGGCCGAAGAAGGCATGCTGCGTGATATAAACCAGTTGACCTATGTTAAAGTTGATGTCCGTGGTGTAAAGGTTACTATTGAAGTGGTGGAAAAAGTGTTGCCCCGGGATGAAATAACCGGACCCTGCCATTTGGTAGCTTCTCGTGACGGGATAATTGAAGAGGTCTTGGTCCTGGATGGTCAGGCTAATGTAGAGGCCGGCGATGTGGTAGCCCGGGGTGACATCTTGATATCCGGTATAGTTTTTCCCCAGATCAGCCCCTATATCATACCGGATACTGCAGAAAACCACAGCAATCTTATGCCCTACACCGTAAGAGCCCGAGGACAAGTTGAAGCTCGGGTCTGGTACGAGGGATACGGAGAGTGTTCTTTGGTAGAAGAGAAAGTCATTCCGGGGCGGGAAACAACTCTGTATTACTTGGAAACTCCCTGGAGAACTGTAAAATTAAAGGGAACCTCCCCATCGAAATATGATATGGCTGAGGAGGAACATCAGCGTAAGACGGTACACACTCCTTTGGGACCAATAAGTCTGCATCAAGTAATTATTAAAGAACATATTAAGAAAGTGACCGAGTTAACTATATCGGAAGCAGAAAAAATTGCCGTGGAAAGGGCCCAGCAGGTATTAAACGCTAAACTTGGTCAGAGAAACCAGCCCTTAAATGTTACCAAGGAAATAATATCCTCACCCAGCGACCCTATAATAAGAGTCAAACTAACAGCAGAACTGATTGAGGATATCGCTATGCCTGAGCCCATAACCACAGCCGAACATAGCCAGTTGTGAATTTGATATGATATAATAGCTTAGATATTCTGTTTCCTGATGGGAGGAGTACTGTTTTTGATAGACAAAGAGACTAAAATTTCTATTGGGGACAATTCTCAGGCTGCCATATTATTTGGTGCCGGTGATGAGAATTTCCGCTATCTTCGCAGTATATCGGCAGCTGATATTTCGGCACGAGGTTCTGATGTCTATATCAAAGGCAGTGAGGAAGATGTTACTTTTGCCACTGACTTGGTGAACAGTCTTTTGGATATAGTTGAAAATGAAAACCAATTGACCATTAATGATATAAATTACATGTTTAATCTCTTAAAGCGGGGAGAGCACAGTCGTCATAATGACATTGTGTCGGGCACTTTGCTGACTACTATTAGAGGTAAAACCATCAAGGCGAAAACTCTGGGCCAGAAAAGATATGTGCAAGCTATTCTCCGTGATGATGTAGTATTTGGCATAGGACCAGCCGGAACCGGTAAAACCTATTTGGCTGTGGTAATGGCAGTAAGAGCACTGCGCAACAAGGATGTAGAAAGGATAATATTGGTACGACCTGCAGTTGAAGCTGGGGAAAAGCTGGGTTTTTTGCCTGGCGATTTTATTGAAAAGGTTAATCCTTATCTAAGACCGCTTTATGATGGCCTTTTTGATATTTTGGGAGTGGATGTAACCCAGCGCTACTTGGAAAAGAACATTATCGAGGTGGCTCCCCTGGCCTATATGCGGGGACGTACTCTCAACGATGCGTTTATAATTCTGGACGAAGCGCAGAATACTACTCCCCAGCAGATGAAAATGTTTCTGACTCGTCTTGGCTTTGGCTCTAAAGCGGTTATTACTGGCGATATTACCCAGGTTGATTTGCCAAAAGATGAGTATTCTGGTTTAATAGAAATCCGCAAGATTTTAAGCAATGTCAAAGGTGTTTCCTTTGAGTATTTGACTAAGGAGGACGTGATTCGCCATCCTCTGGTACAGCAAATAATCGATGCTTATGAACAATATGAAGCACAGAATGGGCATTGACACAGACCGGGTTGGCAGAATCTTAAGGGAGCTTTATAATGCGTATGCCTTCGTTCCTAAATTGGATAGGCAAAAAGGTGGCTGGCTTTTTTAGTCACTCCACCACCCAAAAAGTCTTGGGAATACTGCTGTTTTTCTCCATTACCATTTTAATAGTGTTCAGTAGTTTTAGCCCTAAGCAAGTAATGCTCAGGCCTGACGAAGTTGCCCAGGAAGACATTCAGTCCACCATCAATGCGGTGGTGGTAGATGAGAAACAGACGGAAGAACTTAGAAGACAGGCTGCTGACCGGGTTCAGAAGGTCTATCAAGAGGACAAGTATGCCCTTATCAATACTATCGACGATATTAACCGGTTCTTCAGCACCATAGACGATATTTTGTCCACTGAAAGTGAAGTGGAAGAGCATCTCGCTTCCCTGGAAGATTTGATTGACAGCACCAACAGCCGTAAAGATGAAGCTAATTTGCAACTCCATAGTCCTACCTTAGCCCAGTATATTATTAATGCCCGGCCCGAGGATTTAGAGCTGATTCGCCAAGCCGGCCTATCCGTGGTACAAAACCTGTTGAATAAGCCGGTGACTGATGAAGCGATGCCTGATATTTACCAGCAGGCTCAAGCCCAGATTGATTCTATGGGTTACTCCCGGACGGCTCGGGATATTATAAAGCTTATTACTGTCAATAGTGTACGTCCGAATCTTATTTATAATGCCGAAGCTACCGCCGAGGCTATTCAGGAAGCCATGGCGGCAGTACAACCAGTACAGAAGAACATTAAAGCCGGTGAAATAATAGTTCGCGCCGGGGAGCGAGTAACCGAAGAGCAGATTTCCATTCTGGAGCAGTTGGGTATTCAGCGCACTCAGAGTTATACTTCTACTCTGATAGGAGCGGGAGTATTTGTTCTACTGACATTCTGGCTCTTAATTCAATTCCTGCGCCGCTATTATAAGGAAATATTTCAAAATGACCGGTTAATGTTGCTGATTGGCCTGATATTCATTATTATTTTACTGTTGACCAGGTTTTTAACCATGATAAAAATCAGCAATAATGCGGAAATAGATGCCTTAGTAGGCTACCTGGCCCCGATAGCGGCGGGTTCTATGTTGATTGCTATTTTGCTGGACAATCGGCTGGCTCATTTTATGACTTTGTTAATGGCGCTTTATGTAGGCATGCTTACCGAAGGCAACCAGCTTTTTTATGCCATAACCGCCTTTGTAGGCGGTACCGTAGGGGTATTCCAAGTATATAGATTGAGTCAGACTTCCGATCTGGCTAAATCCGGTTTGTATATAGCTTTAGCCAATATCGTGACCATAGTGACCCTTTCCATGATAGGCGGGACTTCATCCTGGAATGCTCTTTTGGTAGGGGTATTGATTGGAGCTGTCAATGGTATTTTATCAGCCATATTGATGATCGGTGCTTTGCCTTATTTGGAAAGTGCTTTTTCCATTACCAGCATGATGAAATTACTAGAACTTTCCAACCCCAATACTCCTCTGCTCAAAAGATTGCTGCTGGAAGCCCCGGGTACTTATCATCACAGTCTGATGGTTGGAAATTTGGCCGAAGCTTCTGCGGAAGCGGTAGGAGCTAATCCTTTGCTGGTCAGAGTGGGAGCCTATTATCACGATATAGGCAAATTAAAGCGTCCTGAGTATTTTGTTGAGAACCAAAGGGGATTCGAAAACCCTCATGAAAAAATTGCTCCGGCTCTGAGTGCTCTAATCATTACTTCTCATGTTAAAGACGGCTTGGAATTAGCCCGTGAGGCTCACCTGCCCCCGGTGGTTAGTGATTTTATTACTCAACACCATGGCACCAGCCTGACCAAGTATTTTTACAGCCGGGCTCTGGAAGAAGACCGTGACGGAAACATAAGCCCGGACAGCTTCCGCTACGAAGGCCCTAAACCCCAAACTAAAGAAGTAGCGCTAGTTATGCTGGCTGATTCGGTGGAGGCGGCTATTCGCTCATTACAGGAGCCTACCGATGCTAAAATAAGAGACATGGTTAAAAAGATTGTTAAAGATAAGCTGGATGATGGACAGTTGGAATCTTGTGACCTTACTTTTAAGGACTTGGACACTATCACCGAATCATTCTGTACCATTTTGGAGGGCATGTACCATAAGAGAATTGAGTACCCGGAAGTGATTGTCAAAGAGTTTGAAAGAAGGCGAGAAATTCATGGAAACACTAATCATCAACCAGCAGACCAAGATTAACTATACTCGCAATTTGCAGCAGGTAATTAAAAGAGTAGTTAACACCATGGCCCAAACGCTAAAACTAACGGCAAATACAGAAGTCAGCATTATGATTGTGGACAATGATTATATTCAGGAGTTAAACTTTATCTACCGTGGGCACAATATGCCTACAGATGTTCTTTCCTTTGCCATGAACGAGCTGGGAGAAGAAGAACCAGATTTTGACTTCTCCGGTGAAGTTAATGTACTGGGTGACATAGTGGTATCTTTGGAAAAAGCCCAGGAGCAGAGCCAGGAATATGGGCATAGTTTGGAAAGAGAGCTGGGTTATCTAGTAGCTCATGGCATGTTGCACCTTTTGGGCTATGACCATGAGACGGAAGAAGAACGAAAACTGATGAGGGATTTGGAAGAGAAGATAATGTCAGCAGCAAAGTTGGAGCGTTAATCTATGGGTAAAGGCAGCCTGGGAAAGAGCTTTAACTATGCCATCGCAGGAATTCTATATGCGTTAACCAGGGAACGCAACATGCGTATTCATGTTCTGGCAGCCTGTGCAGCTGTGGCTTTGGGACTGTATGTAGATCTTAGTCGTATGGAATGGGGATTGCTCACTATTACTATTACGCTGGTAATAGTAATAGAAATGGTCAATACGGCTGTGGAAAAAACCGTTGATATGATGACCGGTGGTAAATATCATCCTTTGGCTAAAGCGGCTAAAAACGTAGCTGCAGGGGCCGTATTATTAAGTGCAATTAATGCATTGGTTATGGCGTATATAATATTTGTTCCACACTTGCGCTGAGGATAATGGGGGAGATAATGATGACCGAACAGGAATTGGTAAAAATAGCTCGCCAGGTTCAGAATAATGCTTATGTACCTTACTCACATTTTCCAGTAGGGGCAGCCCTTTTAACTGCGGGCGGAAATGTGTATACTGGAGTGAACGTAGAAAATTCCTCATATGGACTCACCGTGTGTGCGGAACGAAATGCCGTTTTCAAGGCGGTCAGCGAAGGTGAAACCGAGTTCCAAGCCATTGCGGTTGCGGGCAATGCCGAGGGATTTACCTTTCCTTGTGGGGCTTGTCTGCAGGTGTTAGCTGAATTTGCGCCGCAAATAAAAATAATTGTATGTGATACCCAGAATCAAACCAAGACTTTTAGCTTAAGTGAATTATTACCGCAGATGTTTTTGCTGTAATTGTAGGAGGGCTAATGCTGGTGAAATCAGGATTTGTAAGCATTGTAGGCCGACCTAATGTAGGTAAGTCTACCTTGTTAAATACACTGATAGGACAAAAAATTGCTATAGTTACTGAAAAACCCCAGACTACTCGTACCCGCATCCAGGGCATACATACCTGTGACCAGGGACAGATAATCTTCATTGACACTCCAGGCATCCACAAACCCAAACATCGTCTGGGGGAATACATGGTCCAGGTATCCACGCGCAGTATGGATGAAGTAGATATAATTTATTATATGACCGATGTGACTCGTCCTTTTGGGGGAGGAGAGCAATTCATACTCAATCAGCTTAAAGATGTGGGTGTGCCTGTCTTTTTGTTAGTTAATAAAATTGACCTAGTGACAGAACAGGAAGTGGAAGAATTCATTCGCCCTTTTACAGGGTATATGGGTTTTTCTAAGGTTATTCCTATATCAGCAGCCCTATCCACCAATATAGACCGTCTTTTGAGTGAGACTTTCGCCATTCTTCCTGAAGGTCCGCTCTATTATCCGGAAGATGAATTTACTGATCAACCTGTATCCTTTATTGTTGCTGAACTTATTCGCGAAAAAGTACTAGTACTAACCCGGGATGAGGTCCCTCATTCCATCGCGGTGGAAATAGAGGAGTTTAAGCAGCAGGGTAAAGACAAAGTCTACATGCGGGCCATTATCTATACTGAACGGGATTCGCAAAAAGGTATAATTATCGGGAAAAATGGGCAAATGCTAAAGACCATTGGTGAACAGTCCCGGCAGGAGATTGAACGCATGCTGGATGCCCATGTTTATTTAGACCTGTGGGTGAAAGTGAAAAAGAATTGGCGGGATAGTGAAGCTAACTTAAACCAGCTTGGCTACCGGTTGTAAAATAAAGAGGGGATTTCTATGCGGAAACTAGCCTCCTACCTAGACAGTACCAATCTCAAACCAGATGCACAGTGGGAGGATATTGAAAGGCTGTGCCAGGAGGCCATTGATAATCAAATGGCCGCGGTCTGCGTTCATCCTCACTGGGTGGCCAAGGTGCATAGGTTACTGAGCAATACCCCCGTTAAGCTTTGTACCGTAATTGGATTTCCCCTGGGCTCTAACCATATCAATACCAAGCTTTTTGAAGCCCGTCAGGCCATTAATGACGGGGCTGATGAACTGGACGTGGTGATTAACCTAAGTGCCTTAAAAGAAGGTAATTATAATCTGCTGGAAAAAGAGGTATGTACTCTGGTCAGCCTAAAAGTAGACCATCCTCTGGTACTCAAAGTGATTGTGGAAACCGCCCTGTTAAGTACCGGGCAGCTAGCTTCCATAACCCGTCTATTAGGTGAATGGGGTGCAGATTATATCAAGACTTCCACAGGATTTGCCCAGCGGGGAGTGTCATTAGAAGATCTTCACATCATCAAAGCCAATCGTCATTCTTCTCTGAAAGTTAAGGCTAGCGGTGGCATCCGCACCCTGGATTTTGCCCTGCAGTTAATTGAGGCGGGAGCAGACCGCATCGGTACCAGTTTAGCCAGCGCTCTGGTGCAGGAAATGGAAGCCAAGTTAAAGGATTGAGAGACTGGTGGGCTATGGGAAAACGGTCATTCTATTGTCTCTTATCGTCCTTTATATAATTGTGGCTGTTAATAATCCTCCGCCTTGGTTTAAAGCTATCGGATACAATCAGGTTTTGGATGTTTATGGTAAGGTAGCTGCTGAGTACGCCCCCTTAAACTGGCTCTCAAATCCTGGTCTGCGTACCCAAGTGGCTGATAAAGCCGAGTCTGCCTATGCCTTGATTCCCGATAACCAACAAAATCACCAGAAAAGAATCCAGTCAGCCCTTGAAACGGCTCCTCTGGCTCTCATTGAATGCTCGGCCGTTGATACCTGGCACACCACTGAAGCCGGACAGCTATCATTAGCTGAAATTAGAAACCAAACCTACCGGGTAGTAGTTTTTGATGGAGGGCACCATTTGCCCACCTTGGGATTGGAACCGGATGTTTTGCTGATTCCCGTATTTAAGGATACCGCGGTTCACTCCTATATGCGGGACGGGATGTCAGTACAGGTTTTACAACAACTACTGGCCAAGATAGATTCACCCAGTGTAGCAGTAACTGTATCTCGCTGGCTGGTGGTGAAGCGACCGGTAAACCTGGAAACCATCGCTGAGCGAATAATAAAAGAGGCAGGATACAAGAAGGCTTTGGAGGACAGCAGTTTCGAACCCTGCGCTTCTTCGGGCATGAGCTGGTATAATGGATATGTTATGGCTTATGTAAGTGGCAGAAAACTGGAATGCCCTGCTGATTATGCTGCTAGGATCAGGGGGCTTAACCAGAGTATTAAAGAAGTGTTTATAGCCTTTAATTATAATGAAATTGATCAGGATACAGCTATGAAGTGGGCAGAGCAAGTGGGGACCCGGTTAGGAGTAACGGTGACAGTGGTTAACCGTCCTGTTAAAATAAGTGATCTTTTGTTAGGTAGGTAAGCCTGTGTATTATAATGCGCCCGTCATAATAATTAAATCCATAGATTTTAGCGAGGCCGATAAGCTGGTTACGGTTTTTTCCGAACAATATGGGAAACTGCGCGCCATAGCCCGGGGTATTAAAAAACCCAAAAGCAGTTTACGCTCATGTGTGCAGCCATTCTGCTACTCACAGCTTCATTTCTACCGGGGCCGTGATCTGGAATTGATTACCCAGGGCAAGTTATTGGACTTCTTTGGCAATTCACGGGAAGACCTGGAAAGAACCCTTTATTCCACCTACTTAATGGAGATGTTGGATAAATCTCTCCTGGACCGGATGCCGGTTCCGGGACTATTTGGCCTGACTTTGAATACCCTTCAGTCTATTAACAATCACGGGTTAAACCCCTTATTTATTCGCCGATTCGAGCTTAATTTAGCTGTCAACCTGGGATACGGGCCTGTGTTAAACCAGTGTGTGTCCTGTGGTCAAAGCCAAACTCTGGTTGGTTTTAGTTTGGCTGAGGGAGGAATGGTCTGCCGGGAGTGCAGGCATACTACTAAGGCAGGGATAATTAACATATCAGGTGAATGTCTGGCTATCCTCCGCCAGCTGGAAGGGGCTAACAACAATGTTCTACGACGGTTAAGAGCATCGGCTCCGGCTCTTGACCAACTGGAACACTTTTTGGAGCAGTATTTACAATATCATCTGGAAAGAAAGTTCAACCTGAAAGATACCATACGCTACCTAAAACCCCCCAGACAGTGCGTTGACAACTGAGAGGCGGATGGTTAAACTAATAAGGAAAATTGAGACAATGCTCGAGTCTAAAAATATGAATTAACTTCATATCTGGCGATGAAAAAGAGGAGTAAAAAATGACCTCTATACAGAGAACCGGTGGCGGCTGAGAACCGGTAGAGGCTATTTTTGAAGGCGCTTTGGAGTCACAGGAGGAACGCTGTATCAACAGCTAGTAAAACCTGACTCAATGAAGGTGGGCTTGAAAAAGCCAATCAGGGTGGAACCGCGGGTTAACCCGTCCCTGTCAATTAGGGGCGGGTTTTTATTATTTTAAACTTAATGAAGGAGGAACAGCGACCCGATGAATTTTCAAGAGATAATTCTTAGCCTGCAGAATTACTGGGCCCAGCAGGGATGCATTATTCAGCAGCCCTATGATGTGGAAAAAGGTGCGGGCACTATGAACCCGGCTACATTCTTGCGTGCCCTGGGACCTGAACCCTGGAAGGTGGCATATGTAGAACCTTCCCGCCGTCCCACCGATGGACGCTATGGTGAAAATCCTAACCGCCTCCAACACTATTATCAGTATCAGGTCATATTAAAACCATCACCCGATGATGTTATCGATTTATACTTAAACAGCCTAAAAGAACTAGGCATAAATCCCAATGAACATGATATCCGCCTGGTAGAGGACAATTGGGAATCTCCTACTCTGGGTGCCTGGGGATTGGGTTGGGAAATATGGTTGGATGGTATGGAAGTAACGCAGTTTACCTATTTTCAGCAATGCGGGGGATTTGACTGCTATCCAGTGTGTGCGGAAATAACCTACGGGCTGGAACGCATTGCCATGTTTATTCAGAACAAGGAAAGTGTTTTCGATATCGAGTGGGTGGACGGCATCACCTATGCTGATGTACACCATCAAGGAGAAGTAGATTATTCTCACTACAACTTCGAATGTGCCGATGTATCTGTTTTAATGAGCATGTTCACCCTATGTGAGAAAGAGGCCCTTCAGGTCGCTGATAAGCAGTTGGTTCTCCGGCTTATGATTATGTTCTTAAATGTTCCCACTTATTTAATTTGCTGGACGCCCGGGGGGCTATCAGTGTCACCGAGCGTACTGCCTACATCGGGCGGGTTCGTAACCTAGCCCGCCGGGTTGCCGAGGAGTATATGAAACAACGTGAAAGCTTGGGTTATCCGCTGCTTAAAGATGAAGCATTGAGAGAACAAGTATTAATGGAAAAGGAGGCGAAATAAATGGCCAAAGACCTACTACTGGAAATTGGCGTAGAAGAGATGCCTTCTGCCTATATGCCTGGAGCGGTCCGCGATTTACAGGATAGCCAAGTTGCGATTAAGCGAAGCCCGCCTTACCTGGCGCCAGATCAAAGTATATGCTACACCGCGCCGGTTAGCACTGTATGTGGAGCAGTTAGCCGAACAGCAAGAGGACATACAGATGGAGAACCGTGGCCCCAAAAAGCAGATAGCTTTTGACGAAAATGGGAAACCTACCAAAGCCTGTGAGGGATTTGCCCGGGGCCAGGGAATACCGGTTGAGGAACTGGAAGTTCGAGAAGTAAACGGTATTGAATATGTTTATGCGGTGAAGAATCTGGTAGGTAAGCCATCAGAATTGATTTTGCCGGAGATCCTTGCTGGACTGGTCACATCACTGTCTTTTCCCAAGTCAATGCGCTGGGGGTATTATCATACTCGTTTTCCCCGGCCCATTCGCTGGTTAGTAGCTTTATTCGGGGAACAGATTGTCCCGTTTGAGATCGAAAACTTAGCCAGCGGCCGGAAAACCTGGGGGCACCGTTTCCTGGCCCCGGAGCCCTTTGACATAGCCGCCCCTGCTGACTATCTAAAGCAAATGGAATCTCACTTCGTAGTTCTAGATCAAGATGTTCGCCGGGAATTAATCTGGAAACAGGTAAAAGCAGCTGCCGCTGAAGCAGGGGGTGCACCTAGGGAGAATCCCGGTTTATTGGAAGAAATCAATTATTTGGTAGAGTATCCTACCGCTTTTGCAGGTAAGTTCTCTCCATCCTACTTAGAGGTGCCGCCAGAAGTATTAACTACCAGCATGATTGCGCATCAGCGCTATTTTCCCGTTTATGATAACCAAGGGCAACTGATACCCGCTTTCATAGCCGTAAGCAATGGAAACCGGGAGCACTTGAGCACCGTTCAGGCTGGCAACGAAAGAGTATTGAGAGCCCGTTTGGAAGATGCCTTGTTTTTCTGGAAGGAAGACAATAAAAAGCCCTTGGAAGCCTTTAATCAAGGGCTGCCAGAGGTTCTTTTCCAGGTACGGCTGGGAAGTTTAGAACGCAAAGTACAGCGCTTAACCGAAATTGCTCTCTTGTTATGCCAGGATAGCGGATTGGGCAATCCCGATCTAGTTAAAAGAGCTGCCTGGTTGAGCAAAGCAGATCTTTTAAGCAGTATGGTTTATGAGTTTCCGGAGCTGCAGGGAATAATGGGAAGGTACTATGCCCGTAACAGCGGGGAAGATTCTAAGGTGGCTGAGGCGATTTTTGAGCAATACCTGCCTCGCTTTGCNGGTGATCAGTTGCCGCAAAGTGAGATCGGCATAGTATTAAGCCTGGCCGAAAAAGTGCATAATCTCATGGGGTGTTTTTGCATAGGCATAAAGCCAACCGGTTCTCAGGACCCCTACGCTCTCAGGCGACAGGCTCTGGGGCTGGTGCATATTTTGTTGGAGAATAAGCTGAATATTGACCTGCAAAGGGTATTCAGCCAAGCTTACCGCATGTTTACAGAAGCCAAGCTAGATGTGGATGAAAAGACTGCGGTTAAGGAACTGCTGGATTTCGTTTTACTGCGTATGAAAGGGGTTCTGGCTGATCAGGGGTTCACCCATGATGTTATAGAAAGCGTTATGGCCAAACCCACCGGGGTTCTTCAGGATATATATACCCGGGCGCAGGTGGTGCAGGAAATGAAAACATCGGCTCAATTTGAGGATTTTATGGTGGTTTTCAACCGCAGCCATAATCTGAGTAAAAAATGGAACCAGACCACAGTACAGGCAGATGTACTGGAAGACCCTCATGAAAGAGAACTGTACCAGCAATTTTTAGCTGTCCAATCCAGGGTGACTGATCCGGTAAACTACAAGAGTCTTCTAACCGATATAGCCGGCTTGCGTCCCTATTTAGACCATTTCTTTGAAGCAGTGATGGTTATGGTAGATGATCAATCCTTGAAAGAAAATCGTTTAAGTTTGCTGCGGGGAATTGCCGAACTATGCAGGCAGGTGGCGGATTTTACAAAAATAGTGCAATAAAATAATAATAGAACCAGGATTTCTTTTTGCCGAAATAGTATATATAATTATTATGATTTAACCCAAAAAGTATAGCATAATTGGGCGGGTGAATATGATCGAGCTAAGCGAGCGGCAGGAAAAAATCGTGGAAATAGTAAAGGAACATGGACCGATTACCGGGGAAAAGATCGCTGAGCTGCTGGCTGTGACTAGGGCTGCTCTGCGTCCCGATTTGGCAGTATTGACTATGTCGGGTTTTCTGGAAGCCAAGCCTAGGGTGGGTTATACATTTAGAACCGAAGGAGCCGAAAACCAGATCCGTAAGGTTCTCAATCAATATCGGGTACGAGATATTCAGTCCAGACCGGTAATTGTCAGGGAAACCAGCAGCATTTACGATGCCATAGTGACACTGTTTGTAGAGGATACCGGAAGTATATTCGTGGTGGATAACGATGGCTTTTTATCCGGTGTGGTATCAAGAAAAGACTTACTCAAGACTACTCTGGGGCAGGCCAACATTCACAAAGTCCCGGTCAGTGTTATTATGACGCGCATGCCCAATATTATTACCACCAATATGGAAGAGACAGTGATAGACGCTGTGAAAAAGGTTGTAGAGCATGAAGTTGACAGCCTGCCGGTGGTAAGGTGCTTTTTGAATGCTGAAGGAGACGAAAAATTTGAGGTGGTGGGCAAAGTAACCAAAACTAATATTGCCAGGTTATTGCTTGATATAGCTTGTATGCGTAACGAGGGGGTATAAGTCTTGACCAATCATTTACCCGGGGTGTATATAGTATCAGACTCTATCGGCGAAACTGCAGAAATGGTGGTTCGGGCAGCTGCCAGTCAGTTTAACTCCGGTAATATGGAAATCCGAAGAGTCCCTAATATATCCGATGTGGAAACCCTGGAGGAGATCGTTCATCAAGCCCAGAAAATGGGCTTCATGATTGCCTACACCTTGGTAGTAGACGATTTAGCGGATTATCTTAAGGCCGAAGCCGAAAAAGCAGGTGTAGTGTGCATCGATGTTTTGGGACCGCTAATAGATGCTTTCAAAAAGGTAACCTCTATCGAGCCTAAGAAGGAGCCAGGACTATTGCGTAAACTGGACGAGATGTACTATCGCCGGGTGGAAGCAGTGGAATTTGCGGTTCGTTATGATGATGGCAAAGACCCACGGGGCATTAACCTAGCCGATATTGTGTTGATTGGCGTATCCCGGACTTCCAAAACACCTTTGTCTATGTATTTGGCTCACAAGAGAATTAAGGTAGCCAATGTACCTTTAGTTCCTGAAGTACAACCTCCCGAGGAACTGTTCCAAGCTGAGCGCGGCAAGGTAATCGGTCTGACGATTCAGCCGGAACAGTTAAACCATATTAGGGCTGAGCGGTTAAAGACGTTGGGCTTAAAAGGCCAGGCTAGTTATGCCAATTCCGAGCGTATACTAGAAGAGCTGGACTTTGCTAATGAAGTGATGAAGCGTTTGGGCTGCCCAGTTATTGATGTAACCAACAAAGCAGTTGAAGAAACTGCCAGCAAGATATTAGAAATCTATTACAGGAGGTTAAGTAATGTCTAGCGTGAAATATGTCTACTTATTCGAAGAAGGCAAAGCAGATATGAAAATGATACTGGGCGGTAAAGGTGCAAATCTAGCGGAGATGACCCGCATTGGATTGCCGGTACCACCGGGTTTTACCATTACCACTGAGGCCTGTAACGCGTATTTAGCCTCTGGGGAAACATTGCCTGACAGTGTAATGGAACAGACTTATGAATGCCTGGCTGTTTTAGAAAACCGGACCGGAAAAGTTTTCGGTTCAAAGAATAACCCCTTGTTGGTATCAGTACGTTCTGGTGCAGCTATTTCTATGCCGGGGATGATGGATACTATTTTGAATCTGGGATTAAATGATGAAACCGTACAGGGATTGGCTGAACTAACTGGCGACCAGCGTTTTGCCTATGACTGCTATCGCCGCTTTATTCAGATGTTCAGCAATGTAGTATTGAGTATAGATCATTCTCTGTTTGACGATGTAGTTGAAAAACATAAACGTAAACTCAGCCTTATTTTTGATTACGAAATACCTGCCTCGGAACTCCAGTCAATAATCGATGAATATAAAAGCCTGGTCCAGCAGGAAAAAGGCTTTCAATTTCCCCAGGACGTGAAGGAACAGCTGATTATGGCTATTAAAGCGGTTTTCGGATCCTGGAATAACCAGCGGGCCATTGTGTACCGGCGCCTGAACAAAATCGATGATAATTTAGGAACTGCTGTAAATGTGCAGTGTATGGCTTTCGGTAATATGGGTCAGGAATGTGGTACTGGAGTAGCCTTCACCCGCAATCCATCTACTGGAGAAAAGGCTTTATATGGTGAATTCTTAGTTAATGCTCAGGGTGAAGATGTGGTGGCCGGTATTCGTACTCCCATGCCCATTGATAAGCTGAAAGAGGAGTTACCCGGAGTATACCAGCAGTTCATTGACACCTGTGAGAAACTGGAGAAGCACTACCGTGACATGCAGGACATTGAGTTTACGGTAGAAAAGGGCACTCTGTACATGCTGCAGACCCGTAATGGCAAACGCACTGCCCGTGCTGCAGTTAAAATCGCTGTTGATATGGTGAATGAGGGGCTTATAACCATCGAAGAAGCTTTGCAGCGAGTAGACGCCGAACAGCTTAACCAACTGCTGCACCGGCAGATAGATACCAGTGTTCAGTTGGAGGCTATTGCCAAAGGTTTGCCAGCTTCGCCGGGAGCTGCATCCGGTAAAGTCCTATTCGATGCCGACTTAGCTGAGAAAATGGGTGGAATGGGGGAAAAAGTTGTCCTGGTTCGCAGCGAAACTACTCCCGATGATATTCACGGTATTATACATGCTCAGGGAGTGCTTACTTCCCGGGGCGGTATGACCTCTCATGCTGCCGTAGTAGCCAGAGGGATGGGCAAACCATGTGTTTGTGGCTGTGAAACTATAAGAATAGATACATCGGCTCGGCAGTTTACTGTTAATGGATTGGTGGTAAAAGAGGGAGACATAATAACCATTGATGGGGCTACCGGAAATGTTATGCTCGGGGAAGTCCCCATGATAGAACCGACTTTATCTGATGAATTTGAGACCCTGTTACAGTGGGCTGATCAGATTAAGACCGTAATGGTCCGGGCTAATGCNGATACACCNGAAGATGCNGCCCGGGCGAGGGAATTCGGTGCACAGGGGATTGGACTGTGCCGGACTGAACATATGTTTATGGCTCAGGAAAGGCTGCCCTATGTTCAGGAAATGATTCTGGCGGAAAGCTTGGAGGAAAGGCAAAAACCTTTGGCTAAACTTTTGGAGTTCCAGCGTCAGGATTTCTATGGCATACTCAAGGCCATGGCCCCTCTGCCGGTGACTATTCGCTTGCTGGATCCGCCATTGCATGAGTTTCTACCTAATCGGGAGTCATTAATGGTAGAAATTGTAGAGCTAAAGCATCAGCAGGCCGATAGTAACACTATTTTGAATAAGGAAGACTTATTAAAGAAAATAAACAGTCTTTCCGAAGCCAATCCCATGTTAGGACATCGCGGCTGCCGGTTAGGCCTNACTTACCCCGAGATTTATCGTATGCAGACCAGAGCCATTTTCGAGGCTATGGTCCAGCTGAAACGGGAGAACATACAAACNTATGCAGAAATAGAGATACCACTGGTTATGGATATTAGCGAACTGGCCTTACTGAAGGCNGAGATCGACNAAGTTTACGAGGAGATCAAAGCTGAAACCGGTGAAGAATTAGANTTTGCTGTCGGCACNATGATAGAACTGCCCCGGGCATGTGTAACTGCTGATAAAATTGCTGCCGAAGCGGAGTTNTTCTCCTTTGGCACNAATGACTTAACCCAGACTACACTNGGATTCAGCCGTGACGATGCTGAAGGCAAATTNATCCCTGTATATCTGGAGAAAAAGATTATCCGNGACAATCCCTTTGCGGTATTGGATCGGGAAGGAGTGGGGTCTTTAATGAAGATAGCCGTAGAAAAAGCCCGCTCGGTAAAACCTGATCTGCTGATGGGTATCTGTGGTGAGCACGGCGGCGAACCCAGTTCCATAGAATTCTGCCATATGCTAGGTCTCAACTATGTTAGTTGTTCACCTTACCGGATTCCGGTAGCCAGACTGGCAGCCGCCCAGGCCACTATTAATCACAAAAAATAACTCTAAGTGAAAGCTAACTGGGGAAGCAGGGAGATGTTTTTCTTTTTGCTTCCCCTTTACTTTCTTTGTATACCCGAGTATTTTTCAGGCTGGAATAAAAAAATCTACAAGGACGGTGTATTATGACCAAACATCAGATCTATGCCATGAGTGTCGCAAGAGTCTATCCTCTTTATGTTGCCAAGGCCGAGAAAAAGGGTCGTACTAAAGAAGAAGTCGAAGAAATCATCCGTTGGCTGACCGGATATAGCCAAGAAGAGTTGGAAGCCCACCTGGAAAAGCAGACCGACCTTGAGACCTTCTTTGCGGAAGCTCCTCAAATGAATCCCGCCCGGGTCCAGATCAAAGGCGTGGTCTGCGGCGTGCGGGTAGAAGAGATTGAAGAACCTATTATGCGGGAAATCCGTTATCTGGATAAGTTGATCGATGAGCTGGCCAAGGGCAAAGCAATGGATAAGATTTTGCGGAAACAATAGTGGGAACGGGGATGAAACAGGGAGACGTTCTTTTAGTTTCCCCAAAGAAGCTACTCATCAGAGGGAGCAGGGGAAGCGAAAAGAACGTCCCCCTGCTTCAACGCAGGAAGGGAGGGATTTTGGTTTATGAAAGTCACAGAGGTGTTTTTAGGAAAGAGGGTATGGATAGG
>JGI24714J26587_10000630_pt1 | contig 25207 bp, 20 predicted proteins | sample BioPla4DNA2_FD_26587 | JGI IMG/M metagenome (IMG submission 26587)
AATTTTTTAATCGATTTTAAAACTATTGATGGATTGTGTAGAGTACGAAAAAAAAGTGAAGAAAAACCTGCAACTGTTACAAAGATTGCAGATGATGTTATTAAAGTTAATTTTAAAGAACCAATTTTTGCAGTAACACCAGGTCAGTTTGCAACTATTTATGATGAAGACGGAGTGATATTAGCTTCTGGAATAATAACTGATTAATATAGATTGGGGATATAATAATGCCAAAACAAGATGCAGCTTATCCTGGAAGTTTTGATCCTATTACTAATGGACATGTCAATATTGTAGAGAGAGTTGGAGATAGATTTGATAAAATTTATGTTATTGTTATGAACAACCCTCAGAAAAAATATCTTTTTTCCCTTTCAGAGCGTGTAGAAATGGTGAAGAGAGATTTTGAGCATATGCAAAATGTTGTTGTAGATGTATATGATGGTTTATTAGTTGATTACTTAAAAAACCACAGANTTTATAACTTAATAAGAGGTCTCAGAGCAGTAAGCGATTTTGAATATGAATTACAGATGGCACATGCAAACAAATCTTTATTACCTCAGTTAGAAGTATTTTTTTTAATGGCTGATACTAAATATTCTTTTATATCGTCTTCGATGATTAAAGAAATTGCCCAATATGGTGGTGATGTTAGTAAATGGGTATCCAAGTTCGTAGAAGATAGATTAAAAGAAAAATTACTAAAATAACAATATACTGAGTCAGTTTTTTATTGCAAATTAATATTTGTTGTGTTAGAATAAATAAGTAAAAATTTATGTTATAAATATATAAATGAATGCTCTATAAAAGATATTTATTAACATNTAAGNATGAAAGTAAACTTAATTAGTGAAAGAAAAAGCAAACAAGCAGAATCAGAGTTANATATTAGATATATTTTAAAGAATTTATAATGGGTTNAGGTTGTAATCCTTCTCCTTCTCTTGCTACAAGTACCTAAAAGGTTAATGAAATTACGATTTAGTGAGTATTAGAATTAAGGAGATAGTTTGTATAAATGNTTAAATCTGAAACATACATATAATNAGGATTTTAGAATTTTTGAAGACAGTAAAAATNAATATAAATAGGAGGTTGAGTTAATGGAAGTATCTATTGAAAAAATTAAAATATTAAGAAGTACTACTGGAGCAGGAATGCTAGATTGTAAAAGTGCCTTAGAAGAGGCTGATGGAGATGTTGATAAGGCAGTAGAGATATTAAGAAAAAGAGGTGCAATAAAAGCTGCAAAAAAAGCAGATAGGGCCACTAAAGAAGGTATAGTATATTCTTATATCCACCATAATGAAAAGATAGGTGTATTGCTCCTTTTGGGATGTGAAACAGATTTTGTTGCGAGAACAGATGAGTTTCATGAATTAGCTAAGAAAATTTGTTTCCAAATCGCTTCAATGAACCCTCAATGGATTTCAAGAGAAGAAGTACCAGAAGAAGTGATAAATAAAGAAAAAGAAATATATGCTGAGGAACTTAAAGATTCAAATAAACCAGAAAATGTTAGAGAAAAAATAATTGAAAATAAATTAGAGAAATTTTTTCAAGAACAATGTTTATTAGAACAAGAATATGTTTTTGGAGAAGGGGAAAAAATCAAAGATTTAATTACTGAATTAGTTGCAAAAGTTGGAGAAAATATTACTATAGCAAAATTTGCTAGATTTGCTGTGGGTGAATAAGATNAAAATCAAAAAGAGCGGAATTTCCACTCTTTTTGATTTTTTAATACACACCTTTTTGTGTATAAACTATTNTTGAAAGGAGCTTGTCTAATCTATGTATAAAAAAATATTGTTAAAATTGAGTGGAGAAGCTCTATCCGGTGAAGGAAAAAAAGGATTTGACACAAATTTTTCTAATTATTTAGTTAGTGAATTAAAAAAGGTTTACGATTTAAATGTCAAAATAGGTATTGTCATAGGTGCAGGTAATGTTTTTAGAGGTAAAGAACTTGAACTTGAAGGATTTAAAACAAAGATGGCTGATCAGTTAGGCATGCTGGGTACCGTTATGAATTCTATTTATTTAAAACATTTTCTGGATAAAAATGGTTTTAAAAGTATTGTTTTTTCAAACACTGTTAATTTACCTTCTGTTATGCCATTTAAATATGATTTGGTTGATTTCTATTTTGAACAAGAATATATTGTCATTTTTGCTGGAGGTACCTCGAACCCGCTTTTTACTACTGATACTGCTGCTGCTCTTAGAGCGGTTGAAATGGATGCAGAAATTTTAATTAAAGCTACGAAGGTAAATGGTATATATAACAAAGACCCTAAAGAATTTCCTGATTCATATAAAATTGATAAAATTTCTTTTAGTGATGCTATAAGTCAAGATATAAAAGTAATGGATACAGAGGCTTTTTCTATTTGTCAAAGAAATAAACTTCCTATAATAATTATCAATTTTTTTGATAAAGGAAGCTTATTAAAAGCGGTGAAAGGTGAAGAAATAGGTACTCTTGTTTATCCAGAAGATTAAATATTTATTGAATAAAATTATTTTTTATTTTTATTTTCAAACAGGAGGTGTTTTTATTGTTCGGTGGTTATTATAACGAAATATTCGCTGTTCAAGCTAGAGAAGTTTTGGATTCAAGAGGCAATCCAACGGTTGAAGCGATGGTTCTTTTGTCAAGTGGAACAAAAGCATCAGCCATTGTTCCGTCAGGTGCGTCTACAGGAAAATTTGAAGCTTTAGAATTAAGAGATGGAGATCCCAATTATTTTCTTGGAAAAGGAGTAACCAAAGCAGTAAAAAATGTTAATGAAATTATAGCTGAGGAAGTTGTTGGACTTAATGCTTTTGATCAAGTGAAAGTTGACAAAACAATGTTAGAATTGGATGGAACAGAAAATAAACAAAATCTAGGGGCAAATGCAATTTTAGCAGTTTCAATGGCTGTAGCTCGAGCGGCTGCGAAATCTTTAGGTATACCTCTCTATAAATATATAGGGGGTGTGAATGCTAAGGTACTGCCCGTTCCTATGATGAATATAATTAATGGTGGAGAGCATGCAGATAATAACTTAGATATTCAAGAGTTCATGATTATGCCTGCTGGTTTTTCTAATTTTAAAGATGCACTTAGAGCAGGAGCTGAAATATTTCAACATTTAAAAAAGTTATTGAAAAAAGAAGGTCATATTACATCCGTGGGTGATGAAGGTGGATTTGCACCTAATCTTAATTCAAACGAAGAAGCTATTGAATACATAATTAAAGCAATTCAACTTGCCGGATATAAGCCTGGGGAACAAGTGTTTATTGCTTTAGATGCTGCTGCTTCTGAGTTTTATAATGAAGAAACCAAAAAGTATTCTATAGATGGAAAAGAAATGAGTGGAAATGAACTTTCTGAATATTATATCAATTTAATCAATAAATATCCTATAAAATCTATAGAAGATCCATTTGACCAAGAAGATTGGGATACTTATTCTAACTTTACAGCAAAGGTAAGAAACAAAATACAAGTAGTCGGTGATGATTTATATGTAACTAATGTAAAAAGATTACAGAAGGGTATTGAAGTTAATGCAACAAATTCTATTCTAATTAAGTTAAATCAAATTGGAACTGTTACTGAAACTTTAGACGCTATCGAGTTAGCATATAAAAATGGAATGACCGCAGTTGTTTCTCATAGGTCAGGAGAATCAGAAGATACATTTATTGCAGATTTTTCAGTTGGAACTAACGCTGGTTTCATCAAAACTGGTTCTTTATCAAGAACTGATAGAATTGCGAAATATAACCGATTATTAAGGATTGAAGAAAATCTTGGAGAGGTTGGAGAATTTAGAGGTTTGAAGGCATTTTATTCTATAAAAAATAAATAATTTTCTCAGTAAAAAAGTCGGCATAAATTAGCCGACTTTTTTATAAATTTTATATGGTAGGTAAATTATTAAGCTAATACTTGAACGATAATTGTTATTTATCATATTAATAATAAATTATCATAAAACATTAATATTTTCAATATTAAATTTATTTTCTAATAAACTTTGTTTTAAATCAGGTATCTTAGATAAAAAGTATTCTTTGTTTTTCTCTAGTTCAAAAGTAATATAGATAGTATTATTTATTAAGTTGATATTACTTTCAACAACGCCAAATTTTTTAGTTAGTAAAACGATTGAGAATTTATATACATGTTCATTGTTTTTTTTATATGAATCTTGATTGTAGTCTTGATCAATATGTAAATATATAGGAAGGTTAAATATTATAGTAAAAATAACCGTATGTTGTTCTTGATTTACTAGATTTTTTATTTTAAGGTATGAGTCTATATTTTTATCAATTTTGATATTTTCAAAAGATATTTTTTCTTTATTAATGTTTATTTTTTTCTGTCTAATTATTCCTTCTTGAATATCTTGCGTTTCATCTTCTATAAATTTTTTAAAAGAATTATTTTCAGATGTATAATCTTGTTCATTAAAGAGAAAAAATTTAATGTAATTAGTAATTTTTTTTGCTATTTCAGTAGGTGAGGGAAAAGTAAAAGAATTTAAATATATTGAATTGATTAATTTTTCTAAAACTTTTTTTACAAATAGTCCACACGAATTTATATCATCCTTCTGAAATTTATCAAACATAAGNTCATTACATTTTTTATCGAATTCAGATAAGAAATCATTCAGCCAATTTACAANCCTTAATTTTTGCGTNTTGGTTATGTTTCTATCATATATTCTTATAATATTACAATTACTATTTTGAAGAAATTTTATATTTATGTTGATTTCATTTTTGAAAAATTCGCCAAGAAGCTTCATCTGAATATTTGTTTTTGCATTTTTTAAATTATCAGTGAAATTTAGTTTAACTTTAGAACCTTCATGAAGGGGAAGCCTTTCATCATATTTTAAAAATAGAAATGAATCATCATATTCTATTATAGCCANACCATTTTTTATATATATTATTTCTCCAACATTNGTTAGCATTTTATCTATAGAGGTTTCCTTAGATAAAAATGGCAATACCATATTTTGGTTTGATTTATCTATTACTAAATTGATAGTTGGCTGATTCATCCATTTTAAGCACAGGATACTCCATCCTTTATAGGGTGGAGATGAATGTGCTACTCACTCCTTTCAAATAAAAGTGTTTTGACTTTACTAATCAATGTCAATTTCTTATAACTGACATTTCTATGAATTATAGTACCTTCTAACTTNCTTAAATCAAAATATCCACTATNCACGGTTTCNTGGTAGCAACAATTGTTCTTACCCATAGAACTGTTTGTTCACTACCGGCAGAGCATGAGACTTGGTTGTACATNCTGAGGTTTCTATACATTCGTGGATAAGATAATACTCTAAGCATTTAGCCTAATCAACTAGTGCTTTTTAGAAGNTCCCACTTCAAAATTCGTCAGAGTTTAAGAGGTGGGTGGTGACATTACTCCTTAAATTCATCAAAAAGTTGTTGATCTAAAGACTTTTTAACTGATTTATATCTTTTAATTTTGGAAGTTACTATTTTTTCCGAAGTCAATAATTTTTCTTTCATCATTAAATATCTTACCTTATCAGGTGTAGTAAAGAACCAATTACCACTGTTTGATGAATATTCAGGAACATTTACCCTAAATTTAGTACCTATAACAGCACGAGATTCAATTTTTTCTATAGCGCCAATTTTCTTAAAGTATGTAATGGCGTTTTGTGTTCTTCCAATACTAATATTTAAATTTGAAGCTATTTCTCTAACACTAGTATGAGTGATTGTGTAATCATGACCCATACCGTAACTTATGTTGTATAAATACAAGTATACTTTTGCAAATGAAGAGGGTGTTAATTGCAAAATATACATTAAAACTTTTTCGGGTATTTGAAGAAAAGGTCTAACCGGTCTATACTCAAATACATTAATATTTTTATCTTTTTTTTGATTCATTTTTTTCATTCTCCCATTCTTCTTTGGTTATAATCTTTCCGTTATCTAATGTATAATTAAGTAAATTGTAATTTCGATCGAAAGAGGCATGCAAATGTATACGAGTAGGACATTTAGAACCAATATATTCTTTATCTACTATAAAACCATCATTGTCATAATCATTGATAATATCATATCCTTTTCTAAGATAGCTTTTAAAAGTTTCTCCACATTTATTGCATTTAAAATATACTATAAGTGCATTTTTTTCTTCATAGAAAATATTTCGTTGTTCTGAATTATTTTTTTGAACCTTTTTTTTGAAAAAATTAAACATAGAGAACCTCCTTTGTTCTTTGTTTTTGAAATTATTAATTTAATTATAACATACATTTTTAAAGAAATATATTCTCTAATATTTGAATAATACTTGAACGATAGTTTTTTTTATCATACTAAAAAACAAAAAAGATGATAAAATATAGAATAGTTATTGTATTAATTTCAAAATTAATCAATTCTATCTAATTTTAATCTAAAAGGAGGAATTACATGAGCGCTAATAAAGAAAAAAGCATCTTTGAAAGGCTGTTTAAATTAGAAGAAAACCAAACTAATGTTAAAACGGAAATTTTGGCAGGTATTACTACATTTATCACAATGTCTTATATTATTTTTGTTAATCCCGCTATACTGAGCGAAACAGGTATGCCATATAATGGAGTTTTTATTGCCACAATNGTTTCGTCTATTTTAGGAACGTTATCGATGGCTTTTCTAACAAACTACCCNTTTGCTTTAGCTCCTGGCATGGGACTAAATGCTTTTTTTGCTTATTCTGTTGTTATTGGAATGGGAGTTAGCTGGAAAACGGCACTAGGTTTAGTCTTTATTGAGGGTATTATCTTTATTATATTAAGTTTAACTCCAATAAGAAAAACCTTGGTTAATTCAATTCCAATGTCTTTAAAAACGGCAATTAGTGCTGGTATTGGTTTATTTATAGCGTTTATTGGTTTACAAAATGCCAAAATTGTAGTTGCCGATCCTTCTACCTTAGTAACTATGGGACAATTATTTTCAGGTCCTTCTCTAATTGCGATTTTAGGATTGATTATCACTGCAATTTTATTTTCTCTTAAAATCAAAGGTGCTCTTTTGTTGGGTATTATCATATCAACAATTCTTGGTTTATTTAACGGTGTAACGCCTATTCCTGAAGGTATTATCGCCCTTCCTAAAATGTCTGACTGGTCTACTGTTTTATTTAAACTTGATTTACATTCTGCATTCAGCTTCGAAATGATTGGTGTAATGATTTCTTTTTTATTCGTAGACATTTTTGATACTGCAGGTACTTTAATTGGTGTTAGTCAACAGGCAGGTTATTTAAAAGAAGACGGAACGCTTCCAAAAGCAGACAAAGCTATGCTTGCAGATGCCATAGCAACTACTGGAGGAGCCCTTTTTGGAACTAGCACTGTTACAACTTATGTAGAATCTGCTTCAGGTGTTTCTGCTGGAGGAAGAACAGGTCTAACTGGAGTAGTTGTATCAATTTTATTTTTTCTATCTTTATTTTTCAGGCCTATTATTGCTACTGTTCCCTCTGCTGCTACTGCACCTGCTTTAATTATTGTAGGAGTAATGATGTTATCGAATATTCTAAAAATTCAATGGGATGATTTTACCGAAGTAATTCCAGCATTTATAGCAATGATTACTATGCCTTTAACTTATTCAGTATCAAATGGTATAGCACTTGGTTTTATAACCTATCCAATATTGAAACTATTTACTGGAAAAGGAAAAGAAGTTCATTGGATGGTTTATTTATTATGCGTCTTATTTATTCTATATTTTATATGGTTATAAATAAGTGATTTTTAATATTTTACATAATTATTTTGAGTAGGTGCATTATAATGGAAAATAAATCCACTAAATTCAAAGTTTCAAAAGGTAAGCCTATATTAGGCGCTACTATAAATCAAAAAGGAGTAAATTTTGGGGTCTATACTAGAAATGGTTCGTCTGTTATAATTGAATTATATGATCATTATTTCGAGGATAAACCTTCGTTTAGNTATATTTTGGATAAGAAAGTTAATCGCACGGGAGATATATGGCATGTTTTTATTGAAGGAATTGGACCGGGATTTACATATGGATGGAGAGTAGATGGACCATATGAACCTTATAAAGGATTTAGATTTAATCGCAACAAACTTTTATTGGATCCATATGCTAAAGTCTTATCAGGAGAATTTGATCCTTTAGATGTCTCGATTTATGGATACGAAAAAAATAATCCTCAACTAGACCTCAGTTTTTCTTTAATAGATTCTGCTAGTTCTAATTGCAAGACTGTAATTTGGGATACTAGTAACTATAATTGGGGAGATGATGAGCATCCCAGACATTCTTTAAACGATTTAATTATCTATGAAATGCACGTAAGATTATTTACCATAAATCCTAATTCTCAAGTTAATCATAGGGGAACCTTTTATGGAATAATAGATAAAATCAATTATTTGAAAGAACTCGGTGTAAATGCTATTGAATTAATGCCTATATTCGCTTTTAGCATGAAAGATAATAGTAATATAAATCCTATAACAGGTGAAAAACTTAAAAATGTCTGGGGTTATAATCCAATAAGCTTTTTTTCAGTGACTAGTAACTATCGGTATGGTTTGAAAATTGGAGAAGAAGTAATTCAATTTCAAGATCTAGTTAAGGAACTTCATAAAAATGGTATGGAGGTTATTTTAGATGTTGTATATAATCATACTGCAGAAGGAAATGAATTAGGCCCAACCCTCAACTTTAAAGGTTTAGAAAATGATGTCTATTATATGTTAAAAGATAACAAACGATATTATGAAAATTTTTCTGGTACTGGTAATACCATTAATTCTAGCCACTATGTTGTTAAAGAAATGATAATCGAAAGTTTAAGGTTCTGGGTCTCTGAAATGCATGTGGATGGTTTTAGATTTGATTTAGCTTCTATTTTAGGAAGAGATTCAAAAGGAAATTGGATAGGGGATCTTTCATTGTTAAAAGATATAGCTGACGATCCTTTGCTAGCAGGAACTAAATTAATCGCTGAAGGCTGGGATGCAGCAGGTGGCTATTATGTTGGCAATTTTCCAACAGGATGGGCTGAATGGAACGGAAAATATCGCGATACAGTAAGAAGATTTGTTAGGGGTGACCANGGAACTGTTGCGGATCTTGCAACACGAATTGCTGGAAGTCCTGACCTTTTTGAAAAGAGAGGAAGAAAACCTTATCACAGTGTAAATCTGATAACCTCTCATGATGGTTTTACTATGTGGGATCTAGTATCCTATAACTCAAAACATAATGAGGCAAACGGAGAAAATAATCTTGATGGGGTTAACGAAAATTACAGTTATAATTATGGATTTGAGGGAGAAACTGAAGATCCTAACATTATACACTTAAGGAAAAAGCAAATCAAAAACTTTTTTACTATTTTAATGGTATCTCAAGGTATTCCTATGATTTTAATGGGTGATGAGTTTTGTAGAACTCAATATGGCAATAATAACGCCTATTGTCAAGATAATTACATTTCGTGGGTTGATTGGAAAAGAAAGGAAAAATTTCAAGATATTTTTGTTTTTGTAAAGAAACTTATTGAATTCAGGAAACATCATTGCGCATTGAGAAGAGATAGATTTTTCACTGGAAGAGACATCTCAGGAAATGGAATGGCGGATATTACTTGGCACGGTATCAATCCTTTCCAACCGGATTTTAGTTATTTTTCTCATAGTCTTGCCTTTATGATTAGTGGAGAAGATGTTATCACAGGTTGTGAGCAAGGAGATAATGATATTTATGTAGCTTTAAATAGTTGGATAAATGATTTAACTTTCAAGCTCCCTATATTGCCTAGTAATAAAAAATGGTATAGAGTTATAGATACTTCACAAGATTTTCCGAATGATTTTCTTGATAAACCTGACCCAGTTTTAGAAGATTCTTATTTGGTGCAATCAAAAAGTTCTATAGTTCTTATAGGTAAATAATTTTATTTAGATGTATTTTATTTAACATCATAATGATATTCTAAGGAGGAATATTGCAATTGAGAGACTATTTAGCAGTTTATAAAACTTGGTTATCAAGTCCATATATTGATGAAATTGCAAAGAGTGAACTGGAAGCTATAAAAAATAATATAGATGAGATTAAAGAGCGATTTTATAAAGATCTTGAATTTGGAACTGCAGGATTGAGAGGAAAGATAGGTATAGGCAGTAATATGATGAATGTGTACACTGTAGGCAGAACTACACAAGCCTTAGCAGATTATATAAAAGATTATGGTATAGAAAGATGCAAAATGGGCGTAGCTATTGCCTACGATGTGAGACATATGTCTAAGGAATTTGCTAAACTATCTGCTTTAATTTTAGCAGCAAATGGTATAAAAGCTTATTTATTTGAAGATATTAGACCCACACCTGTTTTATCATTTGCTGTAAGATTTCTAAAAACAACTGCAGGAATTGTAATTACTGCTAGTCATAATCCAAAAGAATATAATGGTTATAAAGTTTATTGGGATAAAGGTTCACAAATTCAAGATGATATTGCCAATGGAATAGTCAAAAAAATTGAACAGATAGGCTATGACTTTGAAAAAATTAAAAAAATAAGTGAAGATGAAGCCCTAAATAAAGGTTTACTTCAATATATTTCTAAAGAAGTAGATGAAGAATATATTAGACGAGTTAAAGGTCTAGCTTTGAGGGACAAAGAAATAGATAAAAGTATATGTTTAGTCTATACACCACTAAATGGAACAGGTAATTATTTTGTAAGACGCGTTCTTAAAGATAGAGGATTTAAAAATGTATTTGTTGTTAAAGAACAAGAACATCCTGATCCTGATTTTAAGAGTGTAGCCAATCCAAACCCTGAGTATGAAGTAGCCTTTGAATTAGCTAAAAGACTAGGTGCAGAAAAAAATGCAGAACTTCTACTGGCTACGGATCCTGATTGTGACAGAGTTTCGATGGAAGTTTTAGATAACAACAATAAATATATTATGCTCTCAGGAAATATCACAGGAGCACTTTTAGTTAATTATATTTTAGAAAGTATGAAAGAGAAGGGAACGCTAAAAAACAATCATGTTATTATTAAGTCTATAGTTACAGGAGATTTGGCAAGTAGAATTGCTCAAAAATATGGATTAACTGTTTTTGAAACATTAACTGGTTTTAAAAATATATGTGGTAAAGAAAATGAATTGGAAGAAGAAGGAATATATGAATTTTTATTTGGTTTTGAAGAAAGTATAGGATATGTTATGGGAAATTTTGTTCGAGACAAAGATGGAGTAATTTCTTCCATGTTAATTACTGAGATGAATGCTTACTACAAAAGTTTGAATAAAAATTTACTAGATGTATTAGAGAATATTTATCAGGAATTTGGATATGAACTAGAAAACAATTATTCTTTAATTTTAGAAGGCATTTCAGGTCAGGAACGAATTAAGAGAATAATGAAACATTTTAGAAATGAGTTCCCTAAAAATATATCTGAGTTAAAATTGCAAAAATATGCCGATTATTTAGAGAAAAAAATTTATTACTTTACTGATGATAATAATATCTCTAAAATTGAAGATATTGTAGATCTACCTAAGTCTGATGTACTTAGATTTTGGTTCAATGATGGTTCGTGGTATGCTATTAGACCATCTGGTACAGAACCAAAATTAAAGATTTATGTTTATGCATTTGATAAAGAAAAAAAACAATGTGAAATGAAGAAAAATCTAATAAAAAAGACTATAGATGATATCATTTCAAAAATTATATAATTCATTAAATATTTTATATTGTACGAAGTGAATTAAATGGGGGACTTATGATGAAAGATTCAAGTTTAGATAAACTTAATAATATCCAAGAAAATGAAATTGATGAATATATCGACGAATTTTTATCTTATCTAAAGTTTATTAAACGTAGAGCAGATTCAACAATCTATGAATATAGAAAAATATTAAATAAATACAAAAAATTTGTATTAAAATACGGACTTACAAGGACTTGTTTTTTAAAATATTTAGAACATATATCAAATTTATCTCAAAGAACTATAAAGTTAAGAATCGTAGTTTTAAGATCTTTTTTGAATTATCTCTATGAGAACGGAGAAATATCAGGTAATAGGTATTGGAAAGATGCAAATGCGAGTGTACCAAGTGAAATTCCTAAGGGATTAACAGAGGAACAATTAGAAATTTTGTTTTCTGTTATTGATAATGAATTTGATAAAATCTTTTTTAATTTGCTCGCAACTGTAGGTCTTAGAATTTCAGAAGCTTTGCATCTTAGAGTAGATGATATAATCTTTAATAAAAATTATGCTGAATTAATTATTTATGGAAAAGGTAATAAGCAAAGAATTCTCAAAATCTCCAAAGAATATGCTGAAGAACTTGTGAAATTTGCAAACGGAAAAGAATATCTTTTTTCAAATAAGGAAGATTTTCCTTTTACTTCTCGGACCATGGAGAGAAGATTCAAAAATTATGTTATAAAAGCTAATAAAAAAATAGAAAAATTAATCACAGATAAAAAAATGAATATTAACTATATTAATGCAACACCTCATGCTTTAAGACACACTTGTGCTAAAAGACTTTTAAATTCGGGCAAAAATATAGAAGAAGTTAGATATATTCTTGGTCACACAACAATTTCCACAACTGGAATATATGTTCGAGCTGATAATCACAGTTCTTTACTGGATGAAATATAATTTCTTACGAATCATAGAAAATTAGGCAGAGGGCAAATAGTAGTTTATTAGCCCTCTACCTAATTAATATTGTATTTAAATACTATTATTTATGGCAGCTCTAAACACATTTCTTATCAATATTAGGGAAGTAACACTTCCTACTCCTCCTGGTACTGGGGTGACTTCACACTTTTCTACTACCTCACTTGACACATCTCCAACTATTTTTCCATCTACAACATTAATTCCAACATCTATTATTGTTGCTCCTTCTTTAACAAAGTTTTGCTTTATATAATTAGCTCTTCCAATGGCAACTACTAGAATATCAGCTTTTTGGGTTATTTCGTTTAGATCTATGGTTTTTGAATGGGCAACTGTGACGGTAGCATCTCTTCCTCTTTTTAGTAGCAATATGGCTACTGGTTTACCAACAGTAGTACTTCGTCCAACAACCACCACATTTTTACCTTGAATCTTTGTGTTCTCCTCAATTATTTTTACAACTGCTTCGGCTGTACATGGCACAAACAACTCTTCTTCATAATACATAGATCCTATGTTAAAGAAACTAACTCCTTCAACATCTTTTTTAGGATTAATATTTCTTGCTATATCTAATTCCGAATATCTTTTTGGTAAAGGTCTTGAAACAAATATACCATCAACTGATTTATCTTTGTTATAGTAATTTAAGTCTTCTTCCAAATTATGACTCTCGATTATTTCTAAATTTACTCCATATTTCTTAGTGGTTTTTTTTTGAGTTTTTAAATATGATAAAGTTGAAGGATCTGGTTCAACTACTAAACTTATTAACTTAGGTTCATGACTAACTTTACTCTTGAGTAACTCTATTTCTTCATTTAACTCATGTAATATATTTTTAACATCAATATACATACTTAGATCCTCCTATTGATAGACATTATACANTCTTTAGAAATTCCAAAATCCTTATTATATATATGTTTTAGAATTCAATTTTTAACAAAAGACCTCCTCAGTTCTAATCCGCACTAATTTTGAATTTTTAAACTTTTTTGGTACTTGAACTCTAGGAACGTAGAGGGCTTGATCTGGACTTGTTATAAATTCAAATGCTAACTCTTAGAAATTCTCATTTCTAAAGTCATTAGTAAACATTAAATTAATAAAGTCCTATTATATTTCCATTTTTATCTATATCAATATTAACTGCATTTGGAACCTTTGACAATCCTGGCATTCTAAGNATGTCTCCAGCTAATCCAACAATAAAACCGGCTCCAGCTGATAACTCAAAATCTCTTATAGTAAAAGTATAATCTTTTGGAAATCCAAGTTTGTGTGGATCGTCAGATATGGAATATTGCGTTTTAGCCATTATTATTGGAAGCTTATCGTACCCATACTTTTTCAAAAATTTCATGGATTGAATTGCTTCACTAGTATACTCAACTCTTCCAGCTCTATATATATTTTTAACCAATTTATCAATTTTTATTTCTAATTCGTCTTCAAAGTTGTATATTGTTTTTAATTCTGAATCTTTTTCACATGATTTTATTACTTTTTCTGCTAAATCNACGGCTCCTTCAGAACCTTTTTCGTAAGATTCATTTACACTACATTCGACTCCTAAATCTTTAACAAAATCAAGAACCAATTTAATTTCTTCTTGTGAATCAGTTTCAAACTTATTAATAGCTACTANTACTGGTAAATTAAATTTTTTCAAATTTTCTATATGAACTTGTAAATTGGGAAGACCTTTTTTAAGACTATCTAAATCAGGAATAGAAAGAGCAGATTTACTTTGCCCTCCATGGTACTTTAAAGCTCTTATAGTAGCAACTAGAACAGTTGCTGAAGGATGTAATCCAAAAGTAGGGCATACAAAATCATAAAATTTTTCAGCACCTAAATCAGAACCAAACCCGCTCTCTGTTACAACATAATCAGAAAGCTTTAACGCTAGTTTAGTTGACGTAATTGCATTTGTACCATGTGCAATATTAGCAAAAGGACCGCCGTGAACGAATGCAGGTGTATTTTCTATCGTTTGAACAAGGTTTGGGTTAATCGCGTCTTTTAGTAGAACCGCAAGCGCACCTGATATTTCTAAATCCTTAACTGTAATTGGGTCTCCTTCCTTATTTCTTGCAACAACAATTCTTGAAAGCCGTTCTTTAAGATCTTCTAGGTCTTTTGATAAACATAAAATAGCCATTATTTCTGAAGCAGTAGTTATGACAAAACTATCCTCTCGAGGATAGCCGTTATTCTTTCCTCCTAAACCCACAACTATGTCTCTTAAAGATCTATCATTCATATCCATAGCTCTAGGCCATAGTACCCTAGTAGAATCTATGTTTAACTTATCATATTTTATATATGTATCAACTATAGCTGAAATAAGATTATGAGCAGTTGTAACAGCATGAATATCTCCAGTAAAATGAAGATTAATATCTTCCATGGGCAGAACTTGAGCGTAGCCNCCACCTGCAGCTCCTCCCTTAATTCCCATAACTGGTCCTAAAGAAGGTTCTCTTAATGTAACTATCGAATTTTTCTGTAGTTTATTTATTGCCATTGAAAGGCCTATGCTAGTAGTTGTTTTTCCTTCTCCTGCAGGTGTAGGGGTAATAGCTGTAACCATTATTAGTTTCCCATCTTTTTTAAAATCTAACTCATTTAAATATTGATGAGATACCTTTGCAATATATTTTCCATGAAGATTATAATATTCTTCTGGAATGTCTAATTCATTTGCTATGCTGACGATCTTTCTCATTTTCGCTGAACGAGCAATTTCTATATCTGTCAACATTTGACCAACCTCCCTATTATGATTTAGTAATATCTTCAGAAATCCTAAAAACGTCATTATATATATTTTTTAGGTTTGATTTTTTACAAAATACCTCCCCACTTCTAATTTTTGCCGACTCTTAATTTTTTACATTTTTCGTACTTGTACCAAGAAAAAAGGAAGTGGGCTCCACCCTAGACCCATTATAAATTCAAAATTCTATTTTTAAAATATGTTTTGGATAAGGGTTTTAAAAAATCTTAAAGATAAATAAGTTGATATTTATATTAAACTTTTAAAAGCATTATAAATGTTGTCACAAGCTTTGACTAAAATTTTTCTTGGACAACCTATATTCATTCTAAAAAATCCTTGGCCTTCTTGCCCAAAAATACTTCCTTCTTCTAATCCAACATGTGCTTCATTAATTAAAATATTTTTTACAAAAGATTCGCTTCCATATCTTCTAAAATCTAGCCAAAGTAAGAAAGTTCCTTCTGGAGGATTTATTGTCACCTTCGGAAGTTTATGTTTAAAAAATTCGNTCACATAATCAATATTTCCTTTCAAATAATCAATCAATTCATCGAGCCATTTTTCACCATATTGATAAGCAGCTGAAGCAGCTAATAACCCAAATATATTAATGCTCATACTTGAAATACTAGATAAAACAGTTTCATATTCTGTCCTTATTCTTTCATTAGGAATCACAACAAATGAAGTTCTAAGCCCAGCTAAATTAAATGTTTTACTTGGAGCATAAAAAGATAAAGTTGAATCTTGAAGTTCTTTTGAAAGTGAGGCAATTGGCAAGTGTTTATTGTNATAGATGATGTCACTATGAATTTCATCTGAAAGTATCAAAACATCATATTTTAAACACAATTCTCCTAACATTCTAAGTTCGTTTTCTTCCCAAACTCTACCAACTGGATTATGAGGACTACAAAATAGAAGTAATTTTGTTCTTTTTTCTGACAGTTTTTTCTCAAGATCGTTAAAATCAATTTTATATCTTCCATTTTCAATTTTCAAAGGATTGGTTAAAAGAGTTCTTCCATTAGAAGTAACTAAATTAAAAAATGGACGATAAACTGGTGGTTGAATTACAATACTATCTCCAGGTCTTGAAAAAGTTAATACANCAGTTTTAAGTGAATCTACAACACAACTGTTCATTATTACCCAGTTTTTATCGATTTTCCAAGTGTGCTTCTTGAATACCCATTTAATAAAAGGTTCAATATACTCATCTTTTAACATAGGATATCCAAAGACACCATGCTTAACCCTATCTTCTAAAACATCAATAACTTCAGGTGGTGATTTGAAATCCATATCTGCAACCCACATTGGTATTATATCGTTTCTTCCATAAATATTAAGAAGATTACACCATTTCTCAGATTCAGTATTTCTTCTGTCAATTATTTCATCAAAATCATATGCCATTTTAGATCTCCTTTAGTATTATTATTATTCAGTTTATTATATAACTATTTTACCATAAAATTTAATAATACATCGTTTAATTTTAACTTTAATCAATATTATCAATATATATAAAATGTATAAAATTCTATAAATTTCAGATTAGTATATACATTATTTACTAATTATATAAATATAAAGTATAAACATATTGCAGATTATTTTTAAAAAATATCATTACATATACAGTATATATAATTATAAGAACGAAAAATTCCAAAAAAATATTTATGAAAATATTTGAAAATGCGGTATAATAAATACTAATTAACAACATATATAATCGACTTACTTTCAATTTATGATGAGAATTACGCCAAACCTGACTTATATTTCTTAGTAAATTAGAGAAGCCCTATCCTAATTAGTGAGAAAAAGTTTAATGGCTCCAGACCAAAATTTTATGTTCAGACGAATTTTAAAATACTGTGATAACAGTTAATGTACTATTTGACTATTTGATTTTTTGGCAGATAAAGTTCTTAGAGATTTAAGAGTAGAGTTCAATCAATAATATTTAAAATATACTTATAGGTATTTAATGCATTTACAATGTGCAAGTTTATGTTATAAACATATTGATTTATTGTTATGTAAATAGGTGTTTTATTTGCAACTTTATAATGTATATACGCTGTACAAACTTTTGAAGAGCTATTTTTATGTTTATATTAATATTTATTTAGGTGTGAGATCTTATTTTTTTCTATATCCTTTTGTTAATGAGGGTTTAGCAATTAATCAATCTATAAGAACAATCTTATAAAATATAAAAGTAGTGTCGGAAAACCTAAGTTTTCCGACAAAAGGTAAAAACACTCTACTTTTTGCTTTTTTATATTCCTAAAATCAATGGTTCTCTTTTAAATCGTTTTTAAGGCGTTCTTTTTTCTTCTGAATATAAAATCATATCCTTTATTAATAAAACATAAAATAAGCGATTCTACAAAGAGGTATCTTTTAAGATTATGCTATAAAAACAAACTTGATATTTATGTGATAAAATGTCACTTGAAATAAAAACTCCCCTTTTAATATTATATAATGTATATTATATGATAAAATACAAAGTTATTTATACAATAAATACAATTTATAAACTATTAAAATGACTATAAAAGCACAAGATAAATGTATATGTATATACTATTTTTATAATATAAATTGATTTATAGTTAAGGTGGTTTATGTCTAAAAAAAATAAAACTCGAAAAACTACTTCTTCTAAGATCCAAGTACTAATTGATATAGCAAAAGTGGAATTATTAAATAAAGGAATCTCTCGATTTAATTATGAAAAAGTAATTAAATCAGCAGGACTAAGTAAATCTACTGTGTATGAAAAATATGGTAAAAAGGAAGATTTTATAATTTTCCTAATTAAATCTATTTTAGATGAGCTATATATATCCTTTAAAAAATATGTGGATGAGTTAAAAAATTTTGATGAGATATTAGAATACATTTCTAATTTAAACTTTGATATTGAATCAATCTTAAAAGAATATCCTATTGATGATTTTTTTACTAATAAAAGAATTTCCACATTTGTGAATAACTATTTTTATCAAACATATGGGCAGGTGATTGTAAATAAAATAATCGAATTTCAAAAACAAAATGAAGTTAGAAATGATATTGATGCAATATATATTTTGGAATTCTTAATTTCCGTTACCAAAGGTATGGGATTTTTATTAAAAAATCGAAACTTTAAAGAAGTTGTAACAAATTATAGAAAATTAATTGAAAACGCTCTTAAACCAATTGAAAAGATTATCATTGTAAAAGGAGATGCTAATTTAGGTGAAAAATAACAAAATTATTTCTCAAGCTTTATTGATCTTTTTTATTCTTCTAATATTTATTTCTATTTCTTTTGGTGTACCACTTTCAAGTAGAACACCACTTTCTAGAGACGGAGAATCATCTGATTATTTAGATAGAATCGAAGTTATTGATCCTTCTAAAGTTTATCAAACTCCAATTGAATATCCAACTGAACAACAACCAAGCTTTGAAAATACTATGGATTCGATACTTAATCTGCTTAATTCCTTTGAAGGATTTGTTGGAATGGAATTAAGAAATCTTTCATCAAACCAAGTCTTACTATCTTTTAATGAAGACAAACTATTTACACCAGCTTCATTATCAAAAATAATTACCGCATTAATTTCTTTAGAATCTCTAGGGACTAATTATCGATTCGAAACTCAAGTATTTAGATCTTCGCCAATTACATCTAATTATAACGGAAATATTTATATAAAAGGTTTTGGAAATCCTGTGTTATCTTCTGATGAATACAAGTATATATTAAAAAAAGCTACCGTAGATCAAGGAATTACAAAATTATATGGAAATATTGTATTTGATTACTCTTTTTTGACAGAAGAAGGATTTGGCAGAGGCTGGATGTGGGATGATCCTCNACCCCAAATAGCTTCGATTAACATTTGGATGAGTAGTCATGAATCTTTAAAATACAAAACTAATGGTGAAATAAAAGATTATTTGAATTTTCTAACCACTGTTTATTTGCAGGAATTGGGAGTTTCATTTTTAGGGGCTATAGAGTATGATGTGGTTCCCTTCAGCGCTTCTTCAATTTATACACATTATTCCGTTCCATTAAAAGAAATAATTAAAACTATGTTGGAAACTAGTGACAATCAAATAGCTGAACAACTATTTAGAAATCTAGGAGCAATATATGGAAAAGGAACAATATCCGATTCTGAAAAATATTTTAAACAAAAAATTGATGAAATTTTAGGATATAAACCTAGTCAATATGTACTAAAGGATGGTTGCGGTTTATCAAAGTACAATCTTCTTTCACCTAAAATGATAAATGACGCAGTGTTGTATCTATATAAAAATTATAGTTCAAGTTTACTCGATTGGCTAGCTGCACCTAATGAAGAAAGTACTATTAACAACAGATTCAATTTTGAAATATATGCAAAAACTGGCACTTTATACTATGATTCTGCTATATCAGCGATTATTAGAACAAAAAAAGGCAATTTATATTTACTCACTCTTATTGAAAATAATTTTTCTTCATCTAGACAAAGTGTAAAAGAATTTGAAAATACTATTATAAATATGATTTATAGTGCTCTTTAAGTAATTGAGATTGAATATAATAAATGACTCAGATTATATAATCTGAGTCATTTATTATTATCTTATCTTTTTATTTTTCATTTAAAGGAAAATAAACGTAATCAGGAATACCGTCTTTATAATCTGGGTAACTTTCACCAAAAATCAATGGTTTAGCATATTTAATAAATTTATCATTAACACCATACCCATCATCTGCAATAAATTCCTCAGGCATATACTTAGTATTATTTGCTACCTCAAATAAAGGAACTTTCCCATATTGAACTTGATATGGTTCGTTAGAGACTCTATTAATAGTAACCATAAATCCTGAAATACCACTTAAAGCCAAATCTAAAGCTACTTCACCAACTTTTATAGCTTCCTCACGATCAGTTTTGCTTACAATATGACCTGAACTTCTTTGTAGGTAATCTGGCACNGCAACGTGTACTTTTAANCCCAACCTTGTTAATATAATATTAGCTACTACCCTTCCTGCATCTCCTAATTGTCTGTTTCCAAAGCTGTCTGTATATCCCATATCTGATACAAAAGAACCACTTTTATATCTTATCCCTTCTGATACCGCAATGGTGCAGTATCCATTCTTCTCAACTTCATATTTAACTTTATTAACAAAGTTGTCTTCATCAAATATTCGTTCAGGAAGGAGAATTATATGTGGACCAAAATCTGCATTTAATTTTGCTAAAGAAGTAGATGCTGCCAGCCAACCAGCGTGTCGTCCCATTGTTTCCATTATGAATATTTTGGTAGAGTCTTTTGACATGCTCCTTGTATCTATGCTAGACTCAAGCATAGATATTGCAAGGTATTTAGCTGCAGAACCGTATCCTGGTGAATGATCTGTTCCGTATAGATCGTTGTCAATAGTTTTAGGAATTCCAATTACTTTTAAATCATAACCTATTTTTATGGCATATTGGTCAATTTTGTGTGCTGTATCCATAGAATCGTTTCCGCCGTTATAAAAGAAATAACCTACGTTATACTCATCAAATATTTGAAATAATCTATTAAAACCTTCATTATCATCATCCTTTAATCTGCGTCTACATGAACCAAAAGCACTTGAAGGTGTGTAGCTTAACGCATGAATCTTTTCAATTGGTTCTTCTTTTATATCTAATAAATTTCCTTCTAGAATACCAGAAATGCCATAAATTCCAGCATATATTTTATTTATTTCTTCAGATTTTAGAGCTTTCGAAATGAGCCCATAAGCACTTGCGTTTATAACACTTGTAACTCCNCCCGATTGAGCGTAAAGGATATTCTTACTTTTCAAAAAATCCACCCCCACCATGTTAAAGTTTAAGGTATAAATTCATTTTTATGTTTTTGATTATCAGTGTATTCTAGTTCTCTGTTTTTTACTTTGTGTTTAACAGGAAAAACCATACCAAATCCTTGAGCATTTTTTGCGCCTAATCCAGAATTAAGAGCAAGCTGGATTAAAGAAGCATCACCTCTTAAAATAAAATATCCAGTCCATCCTTTGATAATAATATCTTTGTAAAATAATAACTTCTCGTTCTTTTCAGTAATACCATATGGTTCTATAGAAAAGTTACTACTGTTAGCTTCTATTTTTAAAGCTTTAGCCTTTCTTTTTAGATTGTCTTCTACAAGTTTTTTGAAATCGCTTGAGTAAGGAGAAAAATAATGTGTATACCTGCTACCATTGGGCAAAAGAATAGTAGAATAAGCTGTTATTGGAGACAATGTTTTTACCAATAATTCCTCACTTTTTACCTCGCTTATAATTTTTTCATACTTTAACAAAGTAAAATAGTTTTTTTCGATTCTTAAAATCTTTTGATCATCTAAACTTTTTAAAACAGCTTCGACTAATTCGTCCATAGGTGAAGCAAAAAAAATACTGAACGTTCCTTCAAACTGCATTCTTTTATTGTATACTTTAAATGAGTTATGAGGATAAATTCTAGAGTAAGTGAAAAGTTTTAGCTTTTTATCATCAGATTTTGTTCCTTTATCGTGATAATATGGCATAGATTCAGACATCAAACTATAAAAAAGTCCTTGAAGAGGCCTGTTGTAATGAACAGGCAAGTTAACATCTTTACCATCCAATGAGCCTAACACCAGTTCTATCACCAATAAAATCCCCCCAACTTTTATTGAATTATAATCTGTATATAAACATACTTCCCATCGCTTGTACGATGGGAAGTTACAAAAAAATGATTAAAAAATAGCTTTTTCAGTTTCTTTATCAAAAACATGTATCATTTCTAAATCTATTACAATATTAAATTTTTCTCCTACTTTTGCTCTAGTTTGTGGACTTACTTTTGCTGTTATAAATTGATTAGAACCTACAGTAACATGTAACAAAGTTTCACTTCCTAATGGTTCAACAACATCAACTGTAGTGATAATTGTATTAGTTTCGTCAGCAACCTTACTTTGAGACTTCTCAGTTAAGTCTTCAGGTCTTACTCCAAAAACAACATCTTTATCAACATAATTCTCTAAAAGATGCGCTTTATCATCTGGAACTTTAATAGAAAATCCATCGCCTTTTAGCCAAAAACCATTCTGCTTAACAACACGAGCAGGTAGGAAATTCATAGGTGGTGTACCGATAAATCCAGCAACAAAAAGATTTGCAGGATGATCGTATACATCAAAAGGATCTCCCACTTGCTGAATAATTCCTTCATGCATAATAACTATTTTATCTGCCATAGTCATAGCTTCAACTTGGTCGTGTGTAACATAAGCAATGGTAGCTTCTAATCTTTGGTGCAACTTCTTTAATTCAGATCTCATTTGAACCCTTAATTTTGCGTCTAGGTTTGAAAGAGGNTCATCAAATAAGAATACTTTAGGATTTCTAACAATNGCTCTTCCTACTGCAACCCTTTGCCTTTGACCTCCAGAAAGCTGCTTTGGTTTTCTATCTAATAAGTGTTCAATCCCCAAAATTTTTGCTGCTTCTCTTACTCTTTTTTCTATCTCATTTTTGGGAGTTTTTCTTAATTTTAAACCGAAAGCCATATTATCATATACAGTCATATGAGGATATAAAGCATAATTCTGAAAAACCATGGCTATATCTCTATCTTTTGGTTCTACATCATTGACTACTTTTCCATCAATTTTTACAACTCCACTTGTTATGTCTTCNAATCCTGCTATCATTCTAAGTGTAGTTGTTTTTCCACAACCTGATGGTCCTAACAAAACCAAAAACTCTTTATCTTGAATAACAAAATCGGCGTCTTTTACTGCATGAAACCCATTAGGGAATATCTTGTTAACTTTTTCTAATTGAACTTCTGCCACTTAAATGCACCTCCAACTTTAATAGTCAAAATCTTTAAAAAATTTCTGTATATCTTTAAATTTATCAAAATCTTCTACATCAAAAAGAGATAGATCTTTTATTTCTTCAACAAATTCCATTATCTTTACAAATTTATCATAATTAATTACCACACTGATTGGTATACCATTTTTTGTGATGATAATATCGTGGTCTTTTGAATCATCAATAACTTTAGAAAACTTTGCTTTTGCTTCAGCAATACTATAAAATTCAGCATCGCTTAGATTCATTTTTTCAACACCCCTTGACTATAATTATAGTCATTTTTTATTATTTTGTCAACCTGAGTAAATTAAAGTAATTCTTCAATAAATGGTGTTAAATCGAATTAAATATGAATAATTAGAACTAATGTTGATATTTTAATTGAGCATATTGTTTAATTTCTTTTATTTCTTCGATTGATAGGCCAAAATCAAACAAATATGGTAAGTAAGTATTGTTTAGAATAAGAGGATCAGTATCTTTTTCTATATACCCTTCAGCCACTAATTTTAAATATTCTTGTGTTCCAGGTATAGGGGTAAATTCATTTAGATTTATACTAATTTCTAATTCATAACAAAAATCTATGGCTTCTATTACATCCGTTTTGCTTTGTTCAGGAAGATTAAGAAGTATATATGCAGAAATTTCATCCTTAGTAAACCCTTGTTTTTTTAAATTTGCTACAGCTCTAGCAAGATCAGCATTAGTTACTTTAAACCCTGTTTCTTTTTGTACATTAAAATCATGACTCTCATATCCAAGTTTAATGGTTTTGAAATTAGCCTTCTTCAATAATGAAGCAATCTCGGGAGTAACCCTTCTTGCATGTATACCGTTAGGAAGATGATATCTTACCTTAAATTTAGACAATTCTTTCAATAGATCATAAATATCTTTTCTTAATAAGAATGCATCATCAAAAAAAACAATATCTTGAATATTTGGTCTTTTTTTTAATATATAACTTATATTGTTTAAAATTGCAGGGATAGTTCGACTTTGAAACTTCCACATATTAGGGGTAATACAATAAGAGCAATTAAAGGTACAACCAATCGAACTAATTAGCACTACATAAGAAAGATCTGAATCATAAAAATCATAACTCAAGTCGATCTCTTCAAACCAATTAAAATTATCTAAAGCATCTGTGGATAAGCCAAGTTTTTGAAGTACTTGTTCCAATGGTTTAATACCTGTTCCAGAAAATACATCCACACCATATTTAGAAAAAGTTTCTTGGGCATGTTTCGGATATATCGAGGAATATATTCCACCCAAAAAGATTGGAACTGAAGGAAAATATTCTCTCAACAATTCTATTGTTTTTAATCCTCCATAATACCAATAAGTTAACGTTACACCAACCAAAATTGCATCAATCTTATGATCACTTTTTATAGCCTCTAGTTTATTTCTTACTATTTTTAAGGGGATTCCATATCTTTTAAACGCTCTAGGAACTTTTTTTAATATCGGGGGCTTATCAACTATTTCATTATAAAATTTACCCGTACCATATTTCTTACTTTTTGGTATCTTGAACTTTACTAAATCTNTGTCATACCTATTTAATAAATCTAAAAAAANAACGTTATGTCCTAGTAACTTTAAAATTTCAGCATTGTATAGCAAACCTAATGGTTTCAACCAAAAGTCATATGCGGCGGAATCATATATCCATGGATTTA
>JGI24714J26587_10000638_pt1 | contig 25115 bp, 19 predicted proteins | sample BioPla4DNA2_FD_26587 | JGI IMG/M metagenome (IMG submission 26587)
CGGACATGAAAATTTGGGCTGTTATTTGTCTCCTGCTTGCTGTCATGAATTACTTCGCCGCCCGCAAACCAAAAGACCCTGTTACCAAGGACCCTCCAGCCCCCTCTCCCTAGTGCCCAGGTAACCAGGATAAGCCGAATCCTGGCGGGGGATATTGCGGCCAACCAGCCGGATATCCCCGGCACTGGGGTTTTATAAAGAAAAAATTGAGTTAAGCACAAAGAGAGGAGGTGACAATGCATGCAACACCAAAAATTTTCTTTGCTGTTAGCTCTTTGCTTATTGTTTACGATTATTTTATGGGGCTGCGGTGAAACAACAGAACCGAAAAAAGCAACCACAGAACCGGCAGAAACAAAACAGCAACAGATCTTCAAAATTGGAGAAAGAGTTGAAATGGGTGAATTCGTGATCACAGTAAATTCGGTTAAGGATTCCCAGGGCAGTGAATTTTTAAAGCCTGCAGCCGGACATGTATATAAAATAGTCGACTGCACAATAGAGAATTTGGGCAACGAACCGCAAGTTATCAGTTCATTGGCGATGTTTAAGCTGGCTGACAGTGAAGGCTATAACTATAACGTAACAATCACTGACAGCTCCAAGCCGAGTCTTGATGGTGAATTAGGGCCTGGGAGAAAGATGAGGGGAGAAGTTGCCTTCGAGGTTCCTGCTGATGCAACAGGTTTAGAATTAATCTTCGAGCCCGACATGTTAAGCTTAGGACAGGCAATCTTTAAGCTTGACTAACCTTTTGTTTTGCCACCCTACTATCTGAAATTAGGGTGGTTTTTTTATAGGCACAGACAAACATGTTATTATTACGTATTTTTGGAAGGATATTCTTCTTTTTTTGTCGTATGCAATACATAAAGGGCGAAATCGGTGTTAATAGCACAATTCCGCTAGAATAGGGGGTTATCTGCATTGGCCCACTATCCCCGCACAGGGACTCGACCGGAAACTATGGTGAAAATTCTGATGACAGTTATTGAGAAAACCCCTTCGGGGGGTGCCACCCTGGAGGATCTGCAGGAGGCTTATGCGGAAATTAACGACCGGTATCCTTCTGCGAGGACCATTTATCGTTATATTAGGAGATTGAATCTTTTGTTTGATCCCTTATGCTACGGAGAAAAGCTGGAGCCGGGAGAAAAAGACTCAACTGAAGATGATACAGATGAGCCTGTTATCGGTGAAAAAGCTATCTGCAGCAAAAGACAGAACCAGAAAACATACTATATTTATTCTGGCAAAAAAGCAGATCTATTGGCCGGCAACAATGATGTCACCATGATGCTGTTGGGCATGTACCCCCAACTGCGAGGAGCGATGAAAAGCAGCATTGAAGCAGCTATGGAGAGCATCTTTCGCAATTCACTTTCCGGTTTGTGCACCTTTGCCAGCATTTTAAGTGAACTGGAACATGTTGTCCATGTATCCGGCGCTTTTCCCTCTGATCCTGCCAAAAGTGAAGCCATGATCCGGGAGATCCTGAGGGCTATCAAGGAAAGAAAAAGAGTGCGTATCAAGTATCTACGCACCTATGATGGAGCTATCACCGAACGGGTGGTGGAGCCCCATGGGCTGTTGTGCCGTCTCAACAACTGGTATCTCACCGGATTGTGTACCCAGCGTAAGCAAAGGCGTGTGTTTCTGCTGTTGAACATCAGGGAGCTTACAGTGATTGAAAACAGCTCTTACTGCATGCCTCCCGGCTTTTCACTAAAGGAAGCTTATCAGGATATTTGGGGTACCTGGACTGAAGATGAAGCTGGAGAACTGGAAACAGTGCGCATCGCAGTATGTGCCGGGCCGGCAGAGCGCTTCAGGCACAACCTTTTTCATGAAAGCCAGCAGGTACATGAACTCCCCGACGGAAGGCTCGAGGTCACCTACCGGTTGGCCGGGGCAGAGGAGATGATCCCCTGGCTGATGAGTTGGGGTGATGCGGTGGAAGTGCTTGAACCCTCCTGGTTAAGGGAACAGTTGATCAGAAGTTTACAGGAAACAATCCGCTGTTATCTGAAGAAATAATTATTAAAGCAAAAACGCAAGCCTGGCACCGTTACTGCTGATACATCAACTTATATTGCTCAATTAAAAAATTCGAAACCATAATTCCCGCTTCATTAATGGCTTCGGTGTCCAGATAATGGTTCGCACTCCTATCAAATAGGATATTGGCAGTCCCTCTGATTTCATCATCACCCAGCCAGAGCTTAATGGTTAAGGGGAATCTGGGGAAAAGGGGTATTTTTGCACAGAGGTCTGCGCCTTCTTCAAAGGAAGCATCCAGTTGAAGAAATGCCGCTTTTATCTGCTCTACCGGTTCCTGTGAGAAATTGTTTACCAGGGGCTCGATGCTTTTACGCAAAAAAGCTGCATAATTCACATTTCCGTTTTCCAACTCCCGGTATGAGATCAGTTTATTTTCCAAGGGAGCATTATCTGCTCGGGCAAGATAGTGGAGAATAAGCCATCTCCAGTTCCAGGCAGGCATATATTTTGAGCCTTGGAAAAATATATCACCCTCAGGATATTTTACCTCCAGCACTTGCCCAAGGCTTTTTACCCGTATAACAGATTGTTTCGGATCAAAGACCGCTCCGCTGTTTTCCGACATCTTAACTGGATCTTCTGCTGCAAAGTCCCTGATGATATATTCGAATGCCGTGCTAAAAGCTTTTTTATCCTCGGCTATCATATAAGAAAACATTTTTCCCTCTCCTCAAAGAGAAATTCAGCAAATTTTAGAATAGCCCTGATTTTCGTGAGCTTGCTTTTTCCAACTTTTTGAATAATTTCTAAGCTGATAATTCTAGAAATGTAGCAAAAAAAATACAAGGAATAACATAAGCTTAGCACTAATTATTCAAGATAAAAAAACCAAGTCCCTTTTGTATAACGATCCTTCTGTACAGTTCCTGTATTGTACCCCTTTTCCTCATATACTTTGCGTATATTCTCTGCGTCTTCCCTACTTCCGGTAACATTCACATAGGGACGGCCATTTTTGGTGCGTCCCGTCTTCACATCTGCTTTACAAGGTTCTGGTTCTAAAACAACATCATTCACCAGAATCCAGTCCCTGGAGAGAAAAAGCCAAAAGTTTACGCTGGCTTGACCTTCTCCCCCCTCCCCCTTATCGCTATCACGGCGGCGCTTACTATCAAAGGCATAACCAGCTAAGGGCATAATCGCCCAGGAAATCCAGGATGGTAGCTCTTCATCGATCCTTTTTTGCATCGCTTCCTTTTCACGGGCTATCTTTTCCTGGATCCGCTGCCTGAAGAGTTCTTTTATCTCTTTGTTTTGGTGCATGACCCGTGCAGGCATAGATACTAATCACCCACAACCCGTTTATTATTCCCCTGATTTCTGCTTAGTTATATTTATTTTACAGATTCTGACCCTTTTCCTGCCAATTGGCATTTCTGCTTTCATATTGGAAGTTTCGGCCACCTATTTCAAAGCTGGGCAATAGGAGCATCAAAGCAATAAAGCGGCCTGACACAGATAAAGCAAGTTTACTTTTTCGTTCCTGTCCACGCTAATCTGTAAAAGGTTATCTAGAGGAGAATACTATTTTCTGAACCAGCTTGTCTGTTTTAAAAAGATTACCCTCTTGGTAAAATAAGTTTAGGACTGCACCAGGTTAAACAGCATGATACGACAAAGCAATGGTCTAACAACACTGTTCAACATAAGTCTCTAAATATTGACAAAAAGGAGAGATGTAAATGAGTGAACAGCAGTGGCATGACCAATTTGATGTGGTGGTTGTAGGCAGTGGTGCAGGAGCAATTACAGCGGCAATAACAGCAGCCAAAGAGGGATTAAAGACTGTAATCCTGGAAAAGGCAGACAGTTGGGGTGGTTCATCTTCTCTGTCAGGCGGCGGGGTATGGATACCCAATAACCCCGTAGCCAAAGCTCAAGGTTTAGAGGACAGTTTTGAAGAGGCTCTCACCTATATGGAAACAGTAGTCGGAGATGTAGGGCCGGCAAGCTCAAAAGAGCGGAAAATCGCTTTTTTAAAGAAGGGCCCGGAAATGGTCAGCTTTCTACAAAATGAAGGGATCAAATTTGTTCCCGGAAAGCTCTATCCCGATTATTACCCTGACAAGCCCGGGGGAAAAATCGGCCGTGTCCTGGACTGTGAGTTTTTTGACCGGCGAAAATTAGGGGAGTTGGGAAAAAGCATACGAACAATGGCAGGTGGGGCGCCTCCAATTCCTTTTACTACCGGTGAAACAGCTTGCCTGCCGAAAGCATTCACTCGCCCTGAGTATTTCTTTAAAGTGATTGGCCTTTTTGGCCGGGGAGTGAAGTGCAAGCTGCAGGGCAAAGATCTCCTGGGGCTAGGTAACAATCTGGTCGCAAATTTAATGCACGTAGCTCAAAAATATAATGTTCCCCTATGGTTAAACTCCCCATGCAGGCGATTGATAATGGAGGGTGATAGAGTAGCCGGAGTTGAAGTTGAGAAGGAAGGGAAAAAATTGGCGCTGCGCAGCAGGGCTGTTATTCTGGCAGCAGGGGGCTTTGAACATAATGCAGAACTGCGCCGGAAATATCAAGGTGTGGGTTCTGATTGGACAGTGGGCAGCCCTGATAATACAGGTGATGTGATCCTGCAGTGTATGGAGATCGGCGCAGACATGGCCCTGCTGGATGAAGCCTGGTGGGGTGTTGTTGCAGTAGATCATCAAGGAAACAGAAACTTCTTAGTTTGGGAAAGATCGATGCCCCACTGCATCATGGTTGATCAGGATGGGGAGCGCTATGTAAATGAATCCGCCTCCTATGTGGATGTGGGACATGCTATGCTGGAACGAAAAGAAAAGGCTGTTCCCTCTTGGCTCATACTGGAAAGCCGCCACCGCAACCGCTATATTTTCGGGATGGCAATGCCTCGCTTAACCCCGAAAGAGTACATAGAGAAGGGGTATTTCATTAAGGCTGATACAATTGAAGAGCTTGCCCGGAAATGCGGTATCAATCCTGATAAATTGAAAGCAACAATAGAACGTTTCAATGGGTTTGTAGATAAAGGTGTTGATGAAGATTTCGGGCGTGGAAATACCGCATATGACAACTATTACGGGGATCCCACATATAAGAACCCCAACTTAGGCAAACTGGAGAAGGGCCCCTTTTATGCTGTCAAAGTATTTCCGGGAGATCTGGGAACAAGCGGCGGCATGCTCACCGATGAATACGCCCGGGTGCTGAAAAACGGCAAACCCATCCCGGGGCTGTATGCAGCTGGCAACTGTTCGGCAACAGTTATGGGGCGCACCTATCCGGGGCCAGGCGCAACCCTGGGAGCAGCTATGGTGTTTTCTTATATCGCAGCAAAGCATATCATCGAAAGTTCTTCTTAAGCACAGCCTGAGCCAATAATTACCCTGGCCCATACAAAAAAAGGGATGCCTCAACAGGGATGTTGGCCAGCTGAAAAAGCAAAAAAGCAGCCTGGCTTAAACGTAAGTCAGATGCCAGATGTCAGATGTGAGAAAAGACATTGTCTGTCAAATGTAATTAGTGAAGAGAGGATTAAGCTGAATAGGGGATGTCGCTCACCGATGCCAGGGGCAGAGGCTCAAATAAAGCAAAAACGCAAGCCCGGCACCGTTTTGTGTCACACTAAGGGCTTCAGGCTGAAATAGTGCAAAGCCTGATTGACAGTATCTATATCATAGATTTTTTTCTCCAGGAAGAACAGGATCACCAGATCAGATGTACTGCTTTCAGATAAAGAGTAACCGGCGGCAGCTAAAAGCTCGCCGGTTTCTTTTTTATTCAGTTCAAGGGCTAGAGCCAATGCTATCACTGTATTCTTTCCAGGGCGGTAATCAGGGTTTCTTATTTTAGAAAAGTGCCTGCGGTCTATTCCCGCTTTTTTATAAACATCTGAATCTCTGGCACCTTTTTTATCGATCAAGCTGAATAATAGCTGATTAAATGTTGGTTTGCGGTTATTTTTGATATAATTTTCTAATTCTGTATCCAGTGCCTCTGTTACAATAGCAGGTCCAGTAGGTGCATAAAGGGCATAGCCATACTCCGGCTGTTCTGAGTGTTTTTCTATATACTCTTGTAATTCTCTTAACAGCTCTTGGTCAAGCAAACCCCTACCCTCCCGAAATGTCGCTTAACAGGCGACCAAAATATGGATCATCCCGGCTATTATTATACCAGAACAAATAAATGAAAGGGTGGTTCTTGATGAACAAGGATTTAACAGAGATCATTTTTCTCCTTGATAGGAGTGGTTCTATGGCAGGGCTTGAAAGCGATACCATCGGCGGTTTTAATGCTTTTATAAAGAAACAAAGCCAATTGGAAGGGGAAACAATTGTCACAGCGGTGCTTTTTGATGACCGGTACGAAATATTATGGAATGGTGTTAAGGCAAGTGAAGTCCAGCTGACTGAAAAAGAATATTATGTGCGGGGTTGCACCGCCCTCTTGGATGCGGTAGGAAAAACAATTTTAGATGTGGGACACAGGTTATCACAGACAAGTGAGGAGGAAAGGCCGGGCAAAGTCATTTTTGTCATAACTACAGACGGTTTGGAAAATGCCAGCCGTGAATTTACCTATGAAAAGGTGAAAGAGTTGATCAAACACCAGCAGGAGAAACACAACTGGGAGTTCATCTTCCTTGGCGCTAATATAGATGCTGCGAAAGAGGCGGACAGCATCGGGATCAGCGTTGATGATGCATATAACTTCGATGCTTCAGCAACCGGTGTACATGAAATGTATTGTATGGCATTTGATGCGGTCACAGAAAAGAGAAGAAGGAAAAAAAAGAAGTAGCAGTTTAGGGTGTTGGACTTTGATGATGTTAAGTTTCCAAAACGGCTAAAAGAAACATCGTGATTTCTGCTTTCATTGCTGGCCTATTGGTTACCTTTACGGTAATCCGGTTATTGTGTTATTGAGGATGAGGCAAGCCTTCATAATAACAGCCCCCTTTTCAGAACATCTTCCTTGAGGGAGGGAAGAGCGTCCTCTTCACAGACAATACTGACCTCGAAAGGGAAGGCGATCCTTCAGCATCCTATACTCCATAGGGATTGATATTATCTTTTTTTAGTTCACCCATCTTGAGGGTGTTACGGCTTCTTTTTCCGGTGTTTCTATAGGGGCTGACAACAGAGCATGGATAATATTTTTCCCTATTGAGAATACCCACACGCATACCAAGCTTTCCTGCCAGTTCATGAATTGAAGCACAGTTGTGATATGTACAGGCCTCGATTAAGATCCTGCCGCAAGTTATCGCATCATCTAGAGCATCGTGATGCTTAAATCTATAACCCAGATGATCTGCGACCACGTTTAATGAGTAGCTTGTCAGCTGACCCCATGTCCTTCTTGCAATATTACATGTGCAGACAAATTCCAACTCCGGATAGCGTAAATTGTAAACATCTAACAGTCTCCGCAGTACACTGATATCAAAGCTCGCGTTATGAGCAGCTAACATTTCATTATTGATCAGCCTGTATATTTCCGGCCACAGTTCATTAAACTGAGGTTGATCAGCGACATCTCTGCTGCTTATTCCATGAAGTCTTATGTTAAAAGGATTAAAATAATCTATTCCGCGAGGAGGCCTGATAAGCCAATGATATTCCTCTGAGATCCGGCCCTTCTCGAAAAAAACTAACGCTACAGCACACGCGCTCGCCCGGTGTTCATTTGCTGTTTCAAAATCTATCGCAATAAAGTCAGCCATACCTTTTCCTCCAGAAAACCCTTATCACCTTTTCTTATTACCTATTTATTCAACATCAAGAAACCGGTTCCTTTCAGTAACAATCCGCCTGTGGATTGATTATTTTTGCTGTGGTAAACTGTGAACACAGACTAAGCATAGACTAAATTGAGGTTGCGGGGATATGATAGAATGTTAATGGGATCACTATTACATTACCAGGTGAGGTTGAATGATAGAATTTAAACCAGTAGAGATCGAGGATAAGAAATGGGTAGATCCGCTTTTGAAAGCAGCTGATTTGAGGGTCAGCCATTATAATTTCACTAACCTCTTTGCATGGGCAAACACCTTTCAATACCGTGTGGCTCAGGTAGATAATTTTTTGGTGGTTAAAGGGAATTTGGATGGCACACAATATTATTTTTATCCGGCAGGCCAGGGTGATCCTCAGCCAGTTCTTGAGGCACTGGCTGAAGATGCTGCAGAAGCTGGGGTTCAATTTGTATTAGCCGGACTGTCGAAAGAGAATATTGCAGAACTTGATAATTTATTTCCGGAAAAGTTTGAGTACAGGGAGTCCAGGGACGGCTTTGACTATATTTACCTGTTGGAGGATCTGGCGACTTTAACCGGCAAAAAATACCGAGCCAAACGCAATCATGTTAACTATTTTATGAAAAACTACAACTGGAGCTTTGAACAGATATCCCCGGAAAACCTGGCTGAGTGCTGGGAGATGAATGTTGAGTGGTGCAAGAAAAACAATTGTATGTGTGATATCCAATTGGCCAAGGAATTCTGTGCAGTACGCCGCTGTTTTGATTATTTTGACCAGTTGGAATTGGAGGGCGGGCTTCTGCGAGTTGATGGAAAGGTTGTTGCCTTTACTATAGGAGAGAAGATCAATTCAGATACTTATGACACCCACATTGAAAAGGCATTCATTGATATAAAAGGTGCCTATCAAATGATTAACCAGCAGTTTGCGAAATTCATTAAGCAAAAACACCCTGAAATCATCTACGTCAACCGTGAGGAAGATATGGGCCGTCCCGGATTAAGAAAGGCCAAACTGTCCTATCACCCGGTGAGATTGGAGGAAAAATACTGGGGGAAATATGTTTTAGAACAAAAATATGCAGCTGCACATGCTAGGATGAAGGTGTAAATATGATCGAAGTCAGATTTGCTGAAAAAGGTGAAACAGCCCGGCAAAAAGAGATATGGAAGCTCAGCTTCGGAGACAGTGCTCAGTATATTGACTTTTACTATACTCATCGCTATCGAGAGGATGAGACCCTCCTGCTCCTTGAGGGGGGAGAGATCGCAGCGATGCTGACCATGCTGCCGGTCAGAGTAACTGCCTCTAGCGGGGCAAGCCTTAATTCTGCAATGCTGTACGCCCTGGCCACACACCCTGAATACCGTCACAGGGGGTACGCTAGCCGGCTATTGGAATTTGCCAGCCATCACTTGGGCCAACAGGGGATTTTCTTTTCTGTTATTGTCCCGGCAGGGAAGAAACTCTTTGATTATTACCGCAGCAAGGGGTTTCGGGATTTCTTTTTTGTCAGACAGCTATCATTTGACCGGAAAAGGCTTGAGTCACTGCCTGTTGGGGGAAACAACTGCACTATTACCGCTATTTCTCCTCAAGAATACAATTTGGTAAGGGAGAAGCTACTCAGCGGAAAGATACATGTTTCTTACAGCATTGAGGATATTGACTACCAGTGTAAACTGTCCCAGTTGTCCGGGGCGGATATTTACGGTATAGCAGTTGAAGGAACACAGGGCTGTGCTGTGATAGAAATGCGTGGCAAAGATAAGGTGTTAATCAAAGAACTCCTGATCGCTGATCAGTTCATTCCTACGGCTGTCCGGCACATTGCCCAACTGCTCCCTGCAGAAAAATACATCCTGCGCACACCGCCTTTTTCGGGCAGCCAGCTTGAAGGCTCTATCCGCCCTTTCGGAATGATCAGGGTAAACCAGGGGATTGACCCTGAACTAATCCCTGATGGCCCCGGCTATTTGGGGCTAGCCTTTGATTAGAGCAATAAAGCAAGCCTGGCACCGGCTACTTGATCAAGGGGTGAACCGCCTTAAAATCAGGGGTTCCTGCCACTTTGAGCAGATCAAACACCGCTGTTTCCGTATCGGTGATCACCGCTCCTTCATCTTTCATCAGCTGAAGCCCGTTGAGATAGTTATCCTTACGACGAGAACAGACCCCATCTCGCAGTACATAGACCTCATACCCTGCTGCCAGCAGATCCCTTACGGTCTGGAAAACGCAAACATGGGTTTCACTTCCCACCACCAGCAGTTGTCTGCGCTTAAGTCCCTTCAACCCCTCAAGCATTTCTTGAGTGGCAGCTGAAAAAGACATCTTTTCAAAAAGCAGGTGTTCACCCAAATGTTCTGTTATGTCTTGCACAGTCCTTCCCAAGCCCTTTGGGTACTGCTCGGTCACCACAACCGGTATCTTCAGTTGCCGGCAGACACCAAGCATTATGAGCGTGTTTTTGTACACCTTTTCTGCATGGTCCATAGCCTTCATCAATTTTTCCTGCAGATCGATGATCAACAAAACAGCCTGATCCCTCTCCAAACAGTGTTTTTTCATTTAAATCACCCCCATCAATAATACTTTTTCCCGCACCTATTATCCTGCCCCACCATCTATTTTCGGGAGGATTTTTCTAGACAATTGACAAAATGCTGTCATAATTTATAAAAGATATGATACTGTATCGATCTCTCCCATTGACTCATCATTGTTTGTCAATGAACTGAAACAGAGATGCCCGCAAGCTGAATTTTCGGGTTTGTGACTGTCTTGCCAAGAACCAACAGTAGACAGCTGCTTTATAAAAATACCCGGTTGAATCAGTTATTCCACCGGGTTATCTTTTTTATTATGCTGTTTTGTTCCCCTTGAAGTATTTCAGTAGTTTCTCCTATTTGTTGGGCATTGAACAACAACCCGGAAATATCCTCTTACTGGTAGTGATTAAGCAATAAAATTTTATTGTACCGAAAAGGTTTATCATGGTATACTGTGAAAAAATTTTCACATGCCAAACATTAAAACGACTTTCCTACCCCAGTAAAATATATTTTTTTCTAATAACCACAGCTACAATAATATCCTTTATAATAATTTTCATGTAACATAACAGCCAACCAAACATTGGATTGGAGAGGAAAACTGTTGTGATCGTAAAAGTTGATAATCTGGTCAAGCGTTATGGTGATTTAATAGCTGTTGACCATCTTTCACTGGAAGTAAATGACGGTGAGGTATTCGGGCTGCTGGGGCCAAACGGCTCCGGGAAAACAACAACCATCAACTGTATTTTATCCCTTCTGGAGTATGATGAGGGTGAAATCGAAGTGTTTGGCCAACCCATGACCCCTGATGCCTATCACATTAAGCGAGATATCGGCATTGTCATGCAGAATGTAGCTGTCTATAATGAGTTGAGCGTCTACGAAAATATCGATTATTTTTGCGGTCTGTATGTCAGGGATAAGAATTTAAGAAAAAAGCTGGTTCTTGAGGCTATCGATTTTGTGGGCCTGGGTGATTTTGCAAAGTTTTATCCCAAAAAACTCAGCGGNGGCCTGCTGAGAAGATTGAACATCGCCTGCGGCATTGCCCACAAACCGAAATTAATTATCCTGGATGAACCCACTGTGGCAGTGGATCCCCAGAGCCGCAACAAGATCTTGGAAGGAATCCTAGAACTAAACAGGCAGGGTGCGACAGTAATCTATACCTCCCACTACATGGAGGAGGTGGAGCGGATCTGCAGCCGCATCATGATCCTCGATAAGGGGAAAGCCATCGCTACCGGAACCAATAGCGAGCTGAAAGCAATGATCGCTATCGGTGAAAAAATCACTGTGGAATCAAATGATCTTTCTGCTGAACAGTTGACCGCCATCAGCCAGCTGCCCAATATCGTTTCTGCAGTGTATAACAGGCCATTGCTGGTGATCAAATCCAATAGGGGCGCTAACAACCTGGAAACAGTGCTCGATTTCATAAAAAAAGAAGGAATTCAATTCAGCAGAATATATTCAGAACTGCCGACCCTAAATGATGTCTTTCTAGAACTCACAGGCAGAGCTTTGAGAGATTAAAGGAGAGAATATGTTCGCTCATATCTTTAGATACAGGCTGAGGTGTCTGCTGCGGGACAAAGAAACATTCTTCTGGACACTGCTGTTTCCCCTGTTATTGGCACTATTTTTCCATTTGGCATTCTCCAATATAAGCAAAGCAGAGGTATTCAAGCCCATCGATATCGCTGTTGTGGATGATGCCAATTATCAGAACCATCACTCTTTTAAAAGGGCTTTAGAGGAGGTTTCCCAGGGTGATGACCGGCTGTTTAACCTGACACAGGCCTCCAGAGAACGCTGTGACCAACTGCTGAATGATAATTCAATAGATGGATATGTCCTTGTCGAAAATATAGAAAATATAAATGCTGAAAAACAGATCAGATTGGTTGTCAAAGGATCAGGCTTTAATCAGAACATCATCAAGAGTTTTATTGACAGTTACCTGCAGACCGAATCAGCAGTAGAGACCATCATACAAGTCAACCCTACAAAACAGCAGGAGTTATTGAAAAATCTAGGAGAGCGTGAGCAGTATCTTACTGAGGTTTCCGCTTCAAGGGCTGAACCCGACAATATCCTTAACTATTTTTACACTTTGATCGCCATGGCCTGTTTTTATGGCAGTTTTTTGGGTATGCGGGAGATCACAGAGATCCAGGCTGATATCTCAACCCTTGCCGCCAGGGTCAATACCGCACCTGTTCATAAGCTAAAAGCGCTTCTTTCCAGTATGAGCGCCTCATTACTGATTCATTTAACCGAAATGTTGCTGCTGCTTATCTTTTTGCGTTTTGTCCTTCAGGTCGATTTTGGTCCAAGGGCTGGCTTTGTGCTTTTAACCACAGTTATTGGCTCGCTTGCTGGAGTATCTTTTGGCGCCTTTATCAGCGCTCTTGTGAAAAAATCAGAGGGAGTCAAAATAGCTGTGCTGCTCGGCGTAATCATGACCGGTTGCTTTTTGGCGGGGATGATGTATCAAAACATGAAATATATAGTGTCACAAAAAGCACCCCTTCTTTCCTACCTAAACCCTGTCAATCTCTTGACAGATGCCTTTTACTGTCTTTACTATTATGACAGTTTGACCAGATATGCTCTGAACATGGGGATTCTCTGCATTTTTATTATTTTCTTCTGTTTAGCGACCTACTCCATCATCAGGAGGCGCAGATATGCCAGTCTTTAGGCTTTGCTTGAAAATTCTGAAAAAACAGCTTCCCATTATGCTGGTTTATCTTATCGTTTTCTTAGTCATTTCTTTGATCATGTCCTCATTCTTAGCAAAGGAGCAGTTGCAACAGGATAGGCTCTTCACACAAGCCAAAAGCAATATAGCTTTTATCAGTAAGGAAAATACCCCTTTGGTAGATGGCTTTAAACAGGAACTGGGCAGGGTTGCTAACTTTATTGAGCTTCCGGATGAAACTGAAGCCTTACAGGACGCTTTGTATTTCAGATCGGTCACCTACATCCTGCGTGTCCCTGAAGGATTTACCGATAGTTTTATGCAGGGAGAAAATGTGCAGCTGGAAAAGACAGCTGTTCCGGATTCTATCAGCAGCACTTATCTCGATCTATTTATTGATCAATACTTTAATACGGCCAGGCTTTATGTGCAGCAGATGGAAAACATATCTCAAGAGTCGCTGGTCCAATATCTGCAGTCCGATTTAGCTGTCAGCGCATTTGTTGAGCTGAAAACAATCGGTGATCAACCGCTGAATCAAAACTTTGCCAATTACTATTTTAACTTTTTAGCCTTTTCATTACTGTCTGTGCTGATCTTGGGTATGGGAGCCTTATTACTGGTATTCTATGACACTGATTTGATGAGAAGAAATGCCTGTGCACCTTTAAGCTCCAGCAGTGTTAATCTTCAGTTTATACTTGCTATTTTGGTTTTTACAATTTTAGCATGGTCGATCATGGTTGCCTTCTGTCTGTTGTTTAATTACAAGAACAGCTTGAATTTAAACACCCTTTACTTTGTTATAAACTCCTTGGTTTTTGCTGTTTGTGGCACTGGCATCAGTTTTTTGATCGGAAATTTGGTGAAAAGCCATAATGCAATTCCTGCAGTCAACAATGTAGTAACCCTAGGGCTTTGTTTCATCAGTGGTGTGTTTGTCCCCATGGAGTTAATAGCAGATTCTGTGCTCAGAATCGCCAACTTCACTCCCACCTATTGGTTTGTTAAAGCCAACAACCAGATCGCAAAACTAACCCAATTCGATTTTGCTAATCTAGAACCTATTTTTACAAGTATGCTGATCCAGATCTGTTTTGCTTTAGCCTTTTTCGCTGCTGCACTAGTAGCCAATAAAAAGCGGAGATTTGAAGACGTGTGACACGGGGACGGGGTTACTGTCACAGGAAGCAAAGGGACGTTCTTTTTGTGACAGGGGGACGGGGGTCCTGTCATCGTAGTTGATCTGATTTAGTCGGGTGGCAACCTGTTCCCTCTGATCGCCGGCGTCGCGCGCGGGGACAGTCCCGGTGATCGGGTCCGATCACCCAACCTGTCCCCCTGATCGCGCGGTCAACCTGCCCACTGATCGCGGATAGCTTGCTGATTTAAGTAAAGCAAAAAGGCAAGCCTGGCACCGTTGGTCTAAAATAACTTCAACTGTCCATCGATATCCATTTTCCAGGATAGCTTGTCGGCATCGTTGATCAAGCCACGGGCGGCTTCTATGGCTCCTGGTGCGGGTATTTTTTCGGGATCGATGATCATGCGCTGCTGCCCGCTGATGGTTGGTCTGGACACCAGGCTGTAGATCACCGGAAATTCTTTCATGATGCCTGTTTGGCGGTGTGCTGTAACACAGAAGAGCTGCACTCCTGCCTGCTGTGTCAGCGCTCTTAAAATCTCCAGGATATGCCCGCTGGAGGCCTCTCCGAAGGGGTTATCGGCAATGATCACACTGGTAAGTTTCTCTCGCTGCTCCTTTTTTCTCTTATCGCGCAAGAAAACCATTAATGCTATAAAAACAGCAAAACGACCGATATACCTTTGCGCCCCAGACCAGGTTGTTATATTATCCCAGCGGTCATAATCTGAACTCTGGTAGGGTTGATCATCTGAGCGAGGTTTGAGCACAGTAATTTTAATCCCATCAAGAGGCACCAGCTGTTCAAGCAGAGCTGCGGAACGCACCGACTCCTCCAGATATTGCTGCAGTTTGTCTTCGCTTTCACCCTCCTGTCTACACCGAACAACACTGGCGATTACATCCGCTAGATAGCTGCGCACCGATCCCTTTCCTTCATCAGGACTGGGGCGGCGGAAATCGATCTCCATCAGCGGAATATTGCTGCCCCTCAGTTCCACCCGAGACATCCTCTGCAGTGCTTTCAGTTCTTCCAGGATATTCTCTACATGACGGAAAGCTCGTTCCACTATTTCCTCTTTTATCCTATCCAGATCCTTCAGTCGCCGCTCCAGTTCTTCCTGGGCTTTGGAGATCACCCGTTCCACATGGCAGAGGCTTTCTTGTACTGAAAGGGCATCTTTTTCCCAGCCCTCCACTGCCGTTCTATTTTTAAGCTGTTTAAAAAGATGTCTGATGTCCAGGTTGTTGAGCACCTCTAACTCCTGCCGGCAGGAATCCACCACCTGGTGCCATTTGTCACGGCTTTCAGCTAATTTTTGTAATGCATTATTAACTGTCTCTCTTTCCTTCTTGACTACACGGCGGGGTGCCTCTGCATCATACATTAACTCCTTTGATTCTCTCTCTATCTCCCAGCCGGGGTCATCTGTTTGCTCAATACCCTCTGCTGTTAAGTCCTCAACCTGAATACGGTACTCCTGCTGCAGCCGCTCCAGTAAGCTCAGTTTGTCACCTAGTTTTGCAATAATCCTGCTGACTTCTTCTTTTTCTGAATTCAACTTCTTGCTGTAGCTATCCAGGTCCGTATCCCGCAGGTCCGCAGGCTTTTCATAAGGATGTCTTTCTGGAATATTGCTGCATTCGGTTTCCCAAGCACCTTTTTCCTTTTCTACAAGCTTTTCTGCCTCCCGAAAAGCATTGTCAGCCTTCCGAAAACCATCTTTACGAGCCTCCACCTCACGGCGGTAAGCATCCAGTTCCTGCTTGCTTACCGGGCGGTAGGAATTTTTCACTTCTACAAAATCAAGCCCTATCTCCTGAATATCTTCCTCCAGTTTTTCCAGGTCATTCTTGTATCCTGCAATACGCTTTTCCACATCTTCAAGGCTGGCAACCTCCCGCCTCAGAGATTCTTTTTTCGCCCTTAGGTTGTCTGCCTTTTCCCTGTAATCATCCCAAGACACCTTCTGGGGAATCAGCTCTTCTGGGTGGTCCCAGGTGGAGGGGTAGAATTCCTTATTGTCTTTTTCCAGCCTGTTCAACTTATCATTTGTTGCGTTTAACTGAACTTCCAAATCCTTAATCTCTCTGTCCAACTCCCCTTTCCTGGTTTTACAAAACTCAAGCTCCACTTCTATTGCAGTCAGTACCTGCTGAAGTTTCACCAGTTCGGCCTTTCGGGCCTCCTCCTCTTGGAACTGCAAATGGTAGTTCTCAAGGGGTTTCTTAAAACTGTGAAGCTTAGTCAGGTGCTGGTTTACCCTATCTTTTTCGCTACTTGCGTTCTCCAACTGCTCCTCGATACGCTGTACTTGTTCCTTTGCAGTCTCCAGGTCATCACAAACACTCTGAATAGCGTTTTCCGCATCTTTGAAACTTTGTTCCCACTCCTCAGCAGTATGGTATTCATAATTGGTCAGGAGATTGGCCAACACAGTGGAGGCACTCCTAATCTGCTCGTTCCTACCCTTTTCCTCCTTTCGCCTCTCTTTAAGTTTTTCCAGTTCTTCATCCAGCTGAAGTAGAATATTGTTAAGTCTTTCAGGTAAAATAAATGGCTCCATTCCCTGGTTGCTGAAAAAACACAGGAGAGCATCATTCGCCTGCTCATCAGGTGACAGCTCAATACTGCTGCGGGCTGCCACAGGAACAGCTGCACTCAAATCAATCCTTAATTCCGGTGAGCGCCTCATAATGCGCTGCAGTAGCTCCTTTTCGGCGATCAGGGCATAGGGTAGCCAGGGGTAACGCTTGACCAGTTGTTTCCGTTCTTCACTGCTAGGCTGGTTTCGTAAAAACAATGCTCCGGTAATGGTATCCACACCCTGTTGGCTCAGTGCCTCCTGGAGCAGGAGNATATCATTGTTGGGGACAGCCCCCCTCTCTCCGCCAAGAAGGCTCTTCCTCTCTTGAAGGCGGTTCATCTGCAATTCTAAGTCCACCAAACATTTTTGGCTCTGCTGCCTGCGGGCCTCCAGTTCTCCTTGCAGATTAGCAAAATCCTCGGGAGGAAAAAGCCATTCTAAACCTGCCAGAGCTAGCCGTTCCTGCAGTTGGTTCATATCCTGCTGCCACTTATCCTTTGCCTTCAAAAGGTCTTTTAGCCCCTTGTCTAACTCCCCTTTCCTTCCAGACATGTAATTGATCTGGACATTGCATTTTTCGATCTTGTTCTTAAATTGCCCAATGGTTGCTGCTAGCTCTGCACTTCTCCTTTCCGCTCGCCGGATAGAGTCATTGAGTAAGTATTTTGCCTTTTCCGGTGATGACAGATCTGTTTCTATACCAACCTCTTGCAGCGCACCAGCCAGTTCAGTGCGTCTTTTAGCAAACTCTTCGCTCTTCACTTCAAGCCGCGTCCGCTGCTTTAAATCTGACTGCATTTTCTTGTTTAACTCACATTCTGAGCTGATAACCTTTTCCTTTTCCTGTTGTAAAAGCTCAAGCTTTTTTTCCTCTGCAGTTATCTTATCTTTAATTTCTCTCCTCACCGTGCAGAGCAGAGGCCACAACTGGCAACTGAGAGCTTCGATCTCTTTGGCCACCGATTCATGCCCCTGAAGCAGTTTTCTCTTGTTTGCTTCCTCTTCTTTAAGGAGATTGTCTTTCTCCAACCATCTACCAAAGAAGTCCCAAGCCCGCAACTTTTTATATTGAACTTTAGCATCTTCTAAATACCTGCTGGCTGTCTCCCTTTCCTTTTTCTTTTTTTCCAACTCCTCTTGTAAAGCATTTAGGCTGCGCCTGAGAGTTTCGCATTTTACTGAATCAAGCAGATATTGGATCTCCCTCATCCTAAATTGGTTTTTCTGTAGCTCTTCCTCCAACTTCCTCTGTTCTTCCGCCAGCCTGGGAATACCACAGACCAGAGTGTTAAAAAGGGACTGGAGGTCAGTTTTTGCTTCCTCAACTTTTTTCGCAGCATAATCCACACCAGATATGGCTTCCTGCAATACCCCAATCCGCTCCCCCAGCTTGTTAAGGGAATGCATATGAGCCTGTAGCTCCGGCAGGTGCATCAACTCAGCGGAGGCCTGTTGGAAACTGCGGGTCAGATCGTCTTCAGCACCGCTGTTGCTGCGCCCCAATATATCATCGATAGCCGGGATAAAAAGTTTCTCTAAAAGAGAACGCGTCTTACTGCAGTTTTCGAAGAACTTGCCTACTCCTCCCTCATCAGAATTGGTTTCCAGGACTCGCTCCCACTCCTCGGGATTGATGTTATAGGTTCGGAGAGCCCTCTGGTATTCTCGCCGCCTGTCAGAGCTGAAAATGCGGAACTGTCCGGATCTGCGCAACATCTCCTGGAGTTCTCGATAGTTCAATGTGCGCCCGTCTTCATCCACCAGTGGGAATGATCCTAGGTCCCAGCGGTGGGGACCGCTGTACTCCCGAGCACTGAGATAGTTGAAATAATCAATATCGCGGTTTGCACTGCCAGTGTTTTCTGCAAAGCAAAAGCCCGTTAAGATATAAGTCGGGGTATCTGCATCAAGCTGCCATTCCACCAGCACATGGCCGGTAAATGGATTGCTGCGCACCAATGTAGCCAGGCGCCGTTTGCCTAGGGAGGCATTGGGGCAGACCACCTGGGAGATAAGTTGGAGAATCAGGGTCTTGCCTCCTCCATTTTCCAGTATAAGCAGGCCGGACCTTCCCCGCAGATCAAAAATAAGGTTGTCAAAAACCCTTCTCTCCTTGCCGTAGCGGATGTTGTGCAGACGCACACGGCTAATCCGCGGCATCCTCTTCACCCCCGTGTTCCATGATCAATTCCAGAATCATATTCTTGTGGTCCCTGTGATTATAGTAGTGAGCAACCATACTGCTGAGGCGCTGCTGAGGGAAGACCTGGCGCTCNTGAATCACCCGCACCAGCTGGTGTTCTTCCAAAAAGTCCAATGTCCTTAAAAGGTAACCCCAGCGGGATTGGGTTCTTTTGTCATGAACCGCCCCAGGCTTCTTGACCGGGAGATCCAGCCAGAATCGTGCCGGCTCAATAAGGTTGACCCTGGAGCGGTTCTCCAGTTCCTCGATATCCTCTCTTTTGGTCAGGGCTTCGAAGTTTTGGGTAACCTGACGCTCCAGGTCAGTTAAAGTGATATACTCTAGGGAGGGACCTGTTGTGTCATCACTGTTAAAAAAGGCTGCAAGCAGTGTGAGCACAATAAAAGAACAGGTATACAGTTCTGTATTGTTGCTCACCCCCAACTTACTTCTCAACTCCTCATTGTTGTAGCTGAAAATGCTTTCTTCGATCCCTGTAGAAAGGTAGTATTGGTCTCCGGCTTTGAGCAGTGTGACACCAAAAGTCGGCTCTATGACCTCTTTCCAGAGGCCCAATACTTCTGGATCCTGCTGGATCCGAATGAGCAGGTTTGAGTTGTTTTCTTTATTTACAACCGGGTGAGTCAGCAGTTCCCGCAACAGCAAGAGAGCTGTTTCCACTGTACTGCTCTCATAGGTCATTTTCCTCTGCCTCCTATAAATAGAAGCCGAAAGCCGAACCATTTCCGTCGCTTCCGCAAGATCACATAACTTCCGCGTACAGTTTTTATCTCTGCTGGTGATGCCTCATGCGATAATGGTTTGCTCAATGGTCGATACTCTGTAGGCTGTTATCATTTTTATATAAAATCAAGTTCGACACATTCATTTCATACGGCAGTTCGACAGTGCCTTCACCGGCAACTATAAAAACATCGCCTAGCGATGCCAGTTCTTCATCCTGCTGCAGCAAACGGTAAAGGGCAAACTCCAGAAGGTCGGTGTCCCCCGGTATGTATTCCCAGGGCAGTTGCGCCAGGATCTTTTTCGCCTGATGTAAAAGCAGAACGGTATGAACAAAAGCCGCCATTTCTCCCCAGGACCAGTCGTTTTCGTCGATCAAATCGGTGATTTCACTCAACGATATTCTGCTTTTTTTTACCAGAGGCTTGAGCAACAGGCGAAAGATCCGCTGCAGCAGTTCCAAAGTCCGCTGGTGCCGCTCCTTTTCCATCTCCTGCATGCGCTTTTCCTTATCTAAATCAATCTCATCAAAAAACTCCTCCGGAGGGCGTTCCCGCTCACGGCTAAGAAGTGTCTGCGGCCTGAGGAAGGTGGCCAGGTCCAGAATGCNGGGTGACAGTGGCTGCAGTAGAGGAAGCACCGCTGTTCTGGCAACAACTTCACCTGGTGGGTTGCNGCGCAGGACCTCAGCCAGCAATTCCTTTTCCAGGTGGAAACGCACCATCAGAGTGCTGCGCAAGCTGGACATCAAAGCATCCTCAGTGAGAGTATTCAGCTCCAATTGATAGTTAAAAAGCTTCAAATGGCTTTGGGCAACCTGGTAAAGTTGCTGCTCTAGGCAACCTAAATTTACCAGTTTAGTGTCACTCTGGGAAAAGCTTAACTGATCAAGGTTTTGGTGCGTTTCCCTTACCAGTTTAATTAGATTATCAAATGTTTCTCGCTCCCGGTGCAGTTGGCGCGTCATCCTATTGAGCATGCGCCTGTAATCCGGTTTATCCAGTGCCTCCACCACATTACGGCGGATCTCCTGGCGCAGTGAAACCAGTTCCTGCTCCATGGTTGTTACNTCTACACCCAGTTCTTTCACGGTCTCCAAAGCACCCTCAAAGGTCCCCCTGCGGATCTGCTGATCAAGATAAAACTGCANCACAGAAAAGCGCAGGTCCTGGTAGATCTCTCTTGACTTAAAAATAAGATCCAGCCCTACTCTGGACAGGCGGAGCTCAATGGTATCCCTATCTGGCAGGCTGTANGGCTTCTGCTCTATGAGGCGAAACTTCACCTGGCGAGTTTTCCCCTCCAAGNGGTCTTGGTGTTCGTATTCAAAGGGGCGCCCGTAGTTGGAAAGTTCGTTCAGCAGTTTCTCTGTAACCTGTTCTATCTCCTCAGATGAGGGGCGTGTACCGCTAAATAGAGGAAGGATATCGGAAATGAAATCTTTCGCATCTTCATAAGTGCAGGGATCGTAGTGGAGCATTTTTTCCATAATATAAAGCAGCAGACAGACCCCCATTTCAAAGCCGCAGTATCCTCGCAGCGTATTCTTGGACATCAGATCATAAAGTGGAAAGGCCTCCATGAGGGCGGCGATGCGTTCGTTCAAACCGACAAAGCCTGGGAACTTCCTGGCCGCGGTAAAAACGCTTGGGGCGGTCCTTTTGTCTTCAGCTGTTACGGCAGACATAATTCAACACACCCTTTCGCAGCCAGCATGCTGGTGGTTAGCGCCTCTTGCGGTATTACACGGTTGGAATCCCATAAAGGAGCAATTCTATCTAATAGGGTTGGGGAACAAAGGTCAAAAAAAGGTTTCATACGTTGCCAGGTAATGCGGGTCTGGTCGCTGTCCATCGGACGGCTTTTTCCTGTTGCAAGCAAAAGGTTGTAAAGGGGCTCTGCTGGTTGCACTTCCACAACCGGAACACACCTTTTACCCGCTGGCACGGATAACTGCCCATGCATAGTNTCAACTTCACCTTTAACAACAGAAATCAGATCAGCGCAGATTCCCACTCCCTCTGGGTCCAGGTCTCCGAAATAAAAAAATCGGTAGCCCGCTGCCTCCGGCAGACACTCATAAATAAAAGACCAGCTGTTTAATATCTTTTTCCCTTCACCATAAATAAGCAGGTGTATCTCTGGGGTTGTCTTGAGTATTCCTGCACCTAGGAGGTATTTCAGCGAATGGAAAATATCTTTATTTTCCACTACCAGGCAGAATGCCTTTTCTCCAGGCAAAAGAGGTAGCGCGGTAGCCCAGAAAAAGAAGGGTTCCGGCGCTGGCACACAACATAGGTCCTGTAAAGAGATCTTGATCCGTTTCAGTAGTTGATTGCCTTTATGTGATGACAGAAACTTTTCATGACCTGTTAAGGCAAAAGACCGCTCATTGATTGTATCCCATACTGCTGGTGGGTTATTTTTCACTTCAATCAAAAAATGGTCTATAGCCATCAGTATATCCCGGTATTTATCATATTCTTTAGGTGAACGCAAAAATGAAGAGAGATCCATGTTTGAGCTATAGGCACTCAGTATCTCTTCCTTTACTGCTGAATAATCACCATCGTTTAAAGACAATTTCCTGTAGCGCAGGGCAAGGGGCGGAGATAACCCGTTTAAACCTGAGCTCTTCACAGGGCTCAACACATTTTCCTCCACCAGATTATTCAGCGCTGCTGCAAATGCCTCATATCCCCCAGCTTCATCCCACCTAGAGCCAAGCCTCCCTACCACCGGATTACGGATATCGGTATCCCAGTGGAGTACCTTGCGGGGGAAGCTGTCGATTACCTTACGGATGCAATCCTCCATTTTCATTGGGATATCACCTGAAAGAGTTTATGTGCATTGTAACACATCATTTCCATTTATTTGACAAATAACAAAAATCTCCTGCCATTTCATTATATTACTGCTCTCGGTTATGCATTGTTATGTATGACGATACAATTATTCCTCTCACGGGTAACCGAAAAGCTGTTCGTCTGTTGGATTTCTGAAAGAGATATAATAAAAGCGAACGGGAAAAGATAGGGCAGTGATGCGACCCTTTCCAAAGGAAGGCATCCCCCTTCTATTTCCAGACAAACACAAAAAAGCCAGACCCTCAACTGCTTATCTGTCACCTGAATCTTCTGCTGTGCCTGATATAATCCCTTCCTTTCTGCCTGGGACAGCACGCCCCAGTCCACCATGCTCTCCAGCACCCTAGGGAGCGCCCGCTCAAGAGTCGGCCTGGCACCCCAGGTAGCTGTGATCTGTTCTTTGATCTGCAGTCTACTAAAATTTTGCTGCAGTTTGAGAAATCTGCCGCAACAGGCGGCAATTTCTCTAAAAAAGGGATAAGCCAGCAAACTCATCCCCCAATGAAGAGCGAGTCTTTCAGGCATTGCGACGTTATCCAGGATATTGAGCGCATCACGGCGCAACAATCTATGTTCTGCCTCTACTCTGGTCCAGATGCGCTGCAAAATTGTTATGTTTTTCTTGCGGGAGGCCATTTGTGGACATTCTTCAAAGAGCGCCTCATGCATTTGCTCCCTCAGTTTGCCGGTATCTTCTTCCTGGCGGGATAACTGTGCATAATACTCAATCCAGTTAAGCTTAATCAACCTGTCAAAACCAATGCGCTGCATCTATTCTTCCCTCACTATTTTGATAAATGGAACAATCACTTCTTCGATGGAACTACCACCGTGTGTCATGATCTTTTCACCCTTATTTACAAAAGCCGTATCTCCTTCTGCAAGCAGCACCCTCAAGCCTTCAGGAAGACCAATGGCCTTCCATGGGCGACAGGGGATGGACTTGAGGGCTTGCTTATAAATCTCCTCCTGTGTATAAAGGCGCGCCCTTTCCCCCTTTGTTTCCACAAGGCAACCCTCATCAGGCCGACCGCCACCTGTGGCATAGGTGCTGCCGTGGTCAGAGGCCAGATACAGATCAAAACCTGCTGCCAGTAGTTCCTCAAGGATATCAATGGCTTTCCCTTGCTCAAGCCACAGTTTAATATCCTGATGCATTCCGGCAGGCCCCAACTGCTGGGCGTGTACCAACCGGTCCACCTGGTCAACAACCAACCCCAACACCTCTCGATGTAAGTGTTGTCTTACACGGGCAAGATCCTCTTCACTTCCCCGCAGCCCTTTTAATAAAGCCAGTTTACCGGCAGATAGCCCTTGCCTGCTCCAGAAGGCACGCCATGATTTTTCCTCTCCGCGGTTGTTGAAAAGGGAACCGCCGAACTGATAGGGCAACTCCCCAGAAAAAATGGCCTGGCGGGAAAGAGATGTCAGGGTCGGCACCAAAGCAAAAGTAAGATACTCCTCCATCTTAATTGCTTTTAGTTTTTCGTACAATGCCTCTTTTACGGTCAACCACTGCTCAAGAGAAAGGCCGTCAAAGACAACTAAAGCAATTTTTTTGCAGGACGCTTTTTGTAATACAAGGTATTGGGGAATCTGTTGTACCATCAAGGGATGGGAGACAAGAAACAAACTGGCCAGTGTCCCCTGCTTTCGCTCGTACCAGTTAATGAAACTGTCACTGACCGACTGCAAAAGATTCTGGATTTGCAAAATCCTTTCCGGAGCCAGAAGATGCTCTAAACTCGCCAGCAGTTTGCGCGTCTCAGCCAATCGCAGAGCAGTTCGCTGCCAGGACCTGTAATCAGCTTTCTCCCCTGGTTGGTCGTTTTTTAAAAGGCATACCAGCTTTTCCAGCTTTCGTTCCCTGACAGCATCGTGGTCATCCAGGATTCCGCATACAACCCACTGGGGTAAAGATTCGCGCACCTCAAATCTTACCGGTTTCAAGTACCCCTCGGCAAAAAGATTATCAAGAAACACCCTGATCTCAGGATCGCCAAAGGGCAGACCAGCATAGCTTCTTCCTGCCGCGGTTTGTTCCAGAAAAACAGACCAATGCTCCTGCAAAAAAGCATAAAAGGCCTCCTGCTCGGAAACTATCTCCCGCAGCGGCCAGTTGATAACACCATGTACTTGCTTGATTTCCTTCACCAGTTCATCCAGCAAGCAATTGGGGATTTGCCGACCGCGATAGTGCAAAGAGAGCAGCCAGCGAAGTACTCCGGCGGTAGAGTTAAAAACCACCGGGCTCACATTAAAAACATGCTGTAGAACAAATTCCTTAGTCCCCTTCTCTCCCAAAAAATGATTGACCTGCTGATCATATGCCTCTTTGAGGTTTACCAGGTCATCCCGTGCAAGCCCTCGGATTACTCTTGGATCCAACAGTTCAAATTGATTGGCCAAACTTAGGTCAAAAAGCAGGGCACCCTGGTAGATGTCAAAGGGTACATCTTCAAACGATTGATTGCCCAGGCGAAGCAACAGTTTTCTGCTGGTATGACGATATCGGGCTTCCCAGGC
>JGI24714J26587_10000656_pt1 | contig 24766 bp, 26 predicted proteins | sample BioPla4DNA2_FD_26587 | JGI IMG/M metagenome (IMG submission 26587)
GATGATAATTCAAATGATGATAATTCCCCTAATAATACATCAGAAGAAAAAGAAAAGTTTCCTGCTATAGATTTCACCTTAAAGGATCAATATGGTAATGAACACACTTTATCCGACTATAAAGGCAAGGTGGTTTTCTTAAATTTTTGGGCTACTTGGTGTAACCCATGTTTAAGGGAGATGCCAGATATAGAGAAAATCTACAAGCAGTATGGCAAAAATCAAGAGGAGGTAATTATTCTAGCTGTTGCCAATCCCTCTAGCGATGAATATCCTAACAATGCTGATGTAAGCAAGGATGAAATTATAGCCTTTCTTGATGAAAATGGATATACATTTCCTGTTGTATTTGATGAGACCGGTAACTTGCTTAGTGAATATTTAATTTCTGCATTTCCAACTACCTTCTTAATTGATAAAGAAGGCAATATTTCTGGATATGCCCCGGGTATGCTTACCAAGGATATGATGGATAATGTTATAGAACAAACTCTAAATTCAACCCAGTAAATTATTATTTTTATGATTTTTAAAATATGATAAAGGAGTAAACCATGAAAAACCTATATAATCTTCCCTGTAGTATTGCACAAGCCCTAAATATAATAGGAGATAAATGGACTTTACTTATTATCCGACAACTGATGCTTGGTTATGATACTTACTCAAGTATTCAAGAACGGCTAGAAGGTATCCCAAGTAATCTTCTTTCTAATCGCCTAAAAGCCCTTGAACAAGATGGACTGATAACTGCCAAGCTTTATCAAAGCCATCCACCTAGATATAGATATTTGCTTACTGAAAGCGGCCGGGACCTATCTGATGTCTTTAACAGCATCATACTATGGGGAGAAAAGAACTTGCAAAAATGTCATAAGAAACTGACTCACTCAGATTGTGGTCATAAAATAGAATTAACTTATTATTGCCCTAAATGTAATAAAACAATAAATCGGGAGGATATAGTCGTAACTGATTCTAAGCATGATTAAATTATTTTGCATATTATTAACTTTTCACCTTCTAAATGGATAATTTATATATTTTTAGTAATACTAAGCTAGGAGGTGATTATCATGATTACAAATGTATCATTAACTACAAAAGAGCAATATCTGCTTCAGGATCAAAAGTCCCACGAACAACAATGCGTCCTAAAATACGATAATTATGCCAATCTGGCGTCGGATGCTCAACTTAAGTCCATATTCACAACCCTAGGTCAAAAGGAAAAAGAGCATTTACAGACTATCAACCAATTATTAAACGGCCAAATTCCCAACATCACTAGTCAAGGGGGCTCAAGTTCACAGTCACAAAATCAACTGCAACAACAAGGCCAACAACAAAACCAACAACAGCAAAGTCCTATGGCCATGTCAGGTCAACCTTCTATGCAGCAATCTGCAAGTAACACTACTAATTTAACAGATAAAGATATGTGCACAGATATGCTTAGTACCGAAAAATATATATCCGGAACCTATGATACAGCCATTTTTGAATTCAAAGATCCAAGAATTAGAGATGTGCTGAACCATATTCAAAAAGAAGAACAAAAACATGGAGAAACTATTTTCCAATACATGCTAAGCAAGGGAATGTATACACCACAATAATTTTCTCCTCTTGTAATAAGCGGCCAATAAAACTGCTTATTATAAGAGGAAATTTTTTTAACTGTTATGTACTTTCTCCCATTTGTTGGTTTTGTACTAATATGTCCTAATAAAATCCTAAAACTTCAACAAAAGAAGCCTTAATCATTGTAAAATATATCCGCATTGTAAGTTAAATTTTAGACAATCTAAACAAAATGGAGGATTATAAGATGAAGAAAATATTATCTTTAGTCATATGCTTAGCATTAGCTACGACTATGCTAACAGCATGCAATAACGCCGGCAATAACAATAAAGGCGTAAAGACTGGTCTTGCTGTAATAAGCAGTGCTGCTAAGTCCAGTGAAGCAACTACCGAAGCAAATGGTAAAGTACAAGTTGACTCTACAGCTGTTGGTGTTCTTGTAGATGACAAGGGTGTAATTACAAACTGTGTAATTGACGTAATTCAGTCTATCTATGACTATTCAGCTACCGGTGAGATTCTTACTGATTTAGGCACAACTTTTATCAGCAAAAAGGAATTAGGGGATGCTTATAATATGAAATCCACTTCACCTATCGGTAAAGAGTGGTTTGAGCAGGCTGAAGCCCTTGAAAAATATGTAACCGGAAAGACTCTTGAGGAAGTTAAAGGTATCGCTGTTGATGGCGGCTATCCTACTGAAGAGGATTTAACAAGCTCTGTTACAATGAATATTGCTACTATTATTGATGCTATTGAAAAAGCTGTTAACAATGCAAAAGATTTAGGTGCAAAAGAAGGGGATAAGTTAGGTCTTGGTCTTACTTCCACTGCACACAAGAGCTCAAAGAATGCTTCTGAAGAAGGTGACGGTTTAGTTCAGGCTTACACTCACTATGGACTTGTATCCTTTGATAAGGATGGCAAAATTACCAGCAGCATTATTGATGCTTCTCAGACCAACGTATCCTTTAATACTGAAGGAAAGATTACTTCCAACCTTGAAGATACATTCAAAACTAAAAATGAACTTGGATATGATTATAATATGAAAGACAGTTCCTCTATCGGCAAGGAATGGTTCGAACAGTCTGAAGCATTCAGCAAATACATAAAGGGTAAGACTGTTGAAGATGTTAAAGGTATTTCCTTAGATTATGGAGTACCTACCGATGAGGATTTAGCAAGTTCAGTTACAATAACAATTACAGATTACATCACCGTTGTAGAAAAAGCCGCAGCAGTTGCAAAGTAATAGAAGTTATCAACTAATATTAATTACTAAATAAATATACTTGAATTTAGAATTAAGCATTGGGGTTGCAAACATATTAGAATTAAAATGTTTTGCAATCCCTTATTTTTATGTTATTCTAGCCATATAATAAACTTATAACTTTAAAGATATCCATTGATACTACAGGAGTTTAAAAATGAAAAAATCGATAGCATTATCTCTTTTCTTAATAATAGGACTTCTTGCATCTTCCTGTGATAAAGCAGCAAAAAAATATGAGGGTAGCTTTCTTGTCTTATTTAATACAGTAACAGAAATAGTGGCTTATACAAAAGATGAAGAAGAGTTTAGAGAATTGGCTAATTTTATTTACGCCGAACTGGAAGAATACCACCAATTATATGATAAATATAATTCCTATGATGGGATAAATAATATAAAAACTATAAATGATTATGCCGGCAAAGAACCGGTAAAAGTAGACCAAAGAATAATAGATTTGCTGAAATTTTCTATCTATGCAAATGAACTATCTAAGGGTAATGTTAATATAGGTATGGGTTCTGTACTGGAAATATGGCATGACTATCGTAGTCTTGGAATAGATAATCCCACAGAGGCAAAGCTTCCTCCCATGGAACTACTTGAAGAAGCTGCAAGTCATACTAATCTTGATAACCTAGTAATAGATGAAGCTAATTCCACGGTATTTTTAAAAGATAGTAAGATGCGCCTTGATGTAGGGGCCATTGCAAAAGGGTATGCTACGGAGCAAATAATTAAAGCTGCCTTAGACAGAGGATATACAGACTTTTTATTAAGTGTAGGCGGAAATGTCCGGGCAGTAGGAGGAAAGGGCAAAGAAAAAGCCCCTTGGGGTGTGGGTATACAGAACCCTGATAAAGAATCAGAAGAAAATATTCTATATACCCTTAATTTAAAGGACTTATCCCTTGTTGCCAGCGGAAACTATGAAAGATATTACACGGTAGAGGGTAAAGAATATCATCATATTATTGACCCCAAGACACTTATGCCATCAGAATACTTTACAGCCGTATCAATTGTATGCCACGATTCCGGCATGGCTGATTTACTCTCCACTGCAATCTATAATATGCCCTTTGAAGAAGGACTTGCCCTTATCGAAGGCTTAAAAGATACTGAAGCACTATGGATATTTCCTGATAAATCAATAAAATACAGTTCAGGCTTTGAAGCCTTAATAAAAAAATGATTTATCCACAAGAACCTTAAAATAATGGGTCTTTATCAACATTATATTAGCTATGCGTTAATAATCCCTTTAATACTTTCACTTATCCTTCTGGCCACATAAGGGTTATTCATGGTATATAGATGAATTCCATCTACTCCTTGTGAGATTAAATCTACAATTTGATCAACGGCATAGGCTATTCCTGCTTCCCTGATAGCTTCAGGTGAATGTTCAAAACGCTGCATCATCTTAGTAAACTTAGAAGGAAGGCTGGCACCGCATAAGGTCACCATTCGTTCAATCTGAGCTTTATTAATAACAGGCATAATTCCTGCTTGAATCGGAACCTTTACCCCCGCCTTCCTAACCTTTTCTAAAAAGTTATAAAAAAGGTCATTATCAAAAAAGAGCTGTGAAATTAGATGCCCGACTCCGGCATCTACTTTTATTTTTAAGTTCTCAATATCTTTTTCTATATTTTCCGCCTCAACATGGCCTTCCGGATAACAGGCACCGGATATGTAGAATTCTCCTCTATTTTTAATATACTGCACCAGTTCACTGGCATAGGAAAACTCTTTTTTAGCCGGTATATCAGGGTTAATATCACCTCTTAGGGCCAGAATATTTTTTACACCATTTTCTTTAAGCCGATCTAAAATCAGCCCAATCTCTTCCTTTGTATTATTAACGCAAGTTAAATGAGCTAAGGGTACAATTCCATATGTATTTAATATAGTGGAGGCAATATCACATGTGGAATTATCTGCAGCATTCCCCCCTGCTCCATAGGTTACACTAATAAAATCCGGTTGAAGCTCCTTTAAATCGTCCAGTGTTTTGTATATTGTATCTATAGAACTGGTCTTTTTTGGGGGGAAAATTTCCAAAGAGAATACGACCTTCTTTTTTTGAAATAAAGATGCTATTTCCATTAAGTTTACTCCTTTCATACAAACCATTTGAAACTTTTTCTAATTGTATCCACAATAGCAAATTATGTCAAGACATCAATATAGCAATCTTTCAATATTTATAATATCCCCCTCAGTATTTCCCTCAATAAAATTAATTACCGTATCCAAAATCTTATCTGCATGGGCACTACTGCTTGTTATACAGGCAATCCCAAGGACTATGCTCTGATGAAGATCTTGATCTTCCACCTCAGCTATGGATACATTGAATTTATTTTTCACTTTAGCACATAGGCTTTTTACAACCATACGCTTTTCTTTTAAGGAGTGAACCCAAGGTGCATATATTTTTATCCTGACAGTTCCTACTACCATAATCATCCCTCTATTTCATAACTTCATAACCTTCTATAATTACTATGCTTACAAATCTACTATTTTATAAAAGTAATGTCAAACATTTAATTAAAATGAATAAGCATTTTTTATTTGTATAATATAAATAAAAAAATATTTAGAGGAAAATGTATGAACACCGAAAAAAGACTGACAAAAGCATACAAAGAAGCCACAATTGAATACTTTGATAAAGATTCTAAATATGTTATTTTTAGTGACACACACCGGGGCGATGATAGTGTATCCGATGAATTTGCCCGTAATCAGGTGATTTTTCTTCATGTTCTAAATTACTATAATAAAAACGGCTATATATATGTAGAGGCAGGGGATGGGGATGAACTTTGGGAACATAAGAACTTTAATCATATTCGCCTTGCCCATAAGGATATTTTTATAGTATTAAAAAAATTTTATGAAGCAGGAAGACTTAGAATGCTCTATGGTAACCATAACATTTATCTTAAAAACAAGAAATATGTAGAAAAAAATTATTATCAGTTTTATGATGAGTATAATCAAAAAAAGGTAAACCTCTTTCAGGGTATAAAGCCTATGGAAGCCTTGGTCTTAAAACACCGGATAACAAAACAAGAAATTCTTATTGTTCATGGACATCAAGGTGATTTAATAAATGACCAGTTCTGGTATATATCAATGATTCTTTTACGATATTTTTGGAGGTTCTTGCATATAGTAGGCTTTGAAAATCCCTCCAGTCCCGCAAGAAATTTATATAAAAGGCATAAGGTTGAAAAAAACTATAATAAGTGGATTAAGAAGCATAAAATAATGTTAATTTGCGGCCATACTCACAGAATTAAATTTCCTAAGAAAAATGATCTGCCCTACTTTAACACAGGATGTTGTATTAACACCAGGGGAATACCGGGTATAGAGATAGTGGATGATACTATTTTAATGGTGGATTGGAGAGTTAAAGCTGATGAAAATGGTAACATGCGAATTGAAAGAACTATAGTAAGAGGTCCTGAGCCTATTGAAAGATATAATTGTAAGAATATCGGCAATTTTAGTAATGATTCTAATTGCAGTCAAATAGATAGTTAGCTATATTTATCAGGCACAATTTCATATAAATACAATAATATGGCAATATAAATGTAACTTTACTTGGAACAGGGTTTGAGTTATACTGTCTCTAAAAGTAAAGATCTATTTTTGCAATATATGAAAGTGAGGAAGTAGCATGAAGATAGTAGTATTAGCAGGGGGAACCAGTCCCGAACGAGATGTATCTCTTTCTACAGGAAAGATGATTTATAAAGCTTTAAAAAATAAGGGACACCAAACCATACTATTAGATGTATATTTAGGTTACGAAGGAGATACAAGTAATCTATTTGATATAGAAAAAGACTGGGCCGAAGGAATCGGCAATATCGGTACCTATAATCCAGATATAAAGGAAATTAAAGCCCTAAGAAAAGGCAATCCAGATCACTTCTTCGGACCGGGGGTACTGGAAATATGCGACATGGCAGATATCGTATTTTTAGCACTCCACGGGGAAAACGGTGAAGACGGCAGAATCCAGGCTGCCTTTGACCTAATGGGTATTAAATATACCGGTACCGATTATGCCAGCAGTACCATTGCTATGGATAAGGCTGTCTCCAAAGAACTGTTTACATATTATAATATCCCTAGTCCTAAAGGTATCTATGTTAGAAAGGGAGAAGAATATACTTGGGATAGCTTTCCTTGCGTTGTTAAGGTAAATAATGGTGGTTCCAGTGTAGGTGTATCCATTGTGCATTCAGCTGATGAAATGGATGCTGCCATTGATAATGCCCTATCCTATGGGGACCAACTTATTATAGAACAATATATTAAAGGTAGGGAGTTTTCTGTAGGAGTAATTGACGGAAAGGCTTTACCTGTTATTGAGATTGCCCCTATTTCAGGTTTTTACGATTATAAAAATAAATATCAGGCAGGCAATGCCATTGAAACATGTCCTGCTGACCTTGATGAGGCCATATCAAAACAGATGCAGGATTTTGCAGTAATGGTATTTAAGGCTCTTCGCCTAAAAACCTATGCCCGAATGGACTTTTTATTAAATGATAAAAATGAAATCTACTGCCTAGAAGCAAATACCCTTCCCGGTATGACCCCTACATCCTTACTTCCCCAAGAGGCCAAGGCTATAGGAATAGATTTTGAAGATTTATGCGAATTAATAATAGATATTTCCTTGAAAAAATATAATAAATAAAACGAGGGATAATCATGAAAAATATGACTTTGTCAAATATAGCAAAAGCTTGCCAGGGTAGGCTTATCTTAAATAACCACCATGATACAACCATAAAAGGTGTAGAAATTGATTCTAGGAAAATAGAAAAGGATTATCTTTTTATAGCTCATAAAGGTGCAAGGGTTGACGGTCATGACTATATAGAAACAGCTTATACAAAAGGTGCTATTGCAGTAATCTGCGAGAAAGCTCCGGCTAATGTCGATATGCCATATATATTAGTTAATGATAGTCTAACTGCATTAAAAGATATTGCCACTTGGTATCGTATGCAGCTTGACATTCCGGTAATCGGTATATCAGGCAGCGTAGGAAAAACCAGCACTAAGGAATTTGTAAGCAGTGTCTTGTCTCAAAAATACCGGGTTTTAAAAACCCAAGGAAATTACAACAATGAAATCGGTCTACCACTAACCGTACTGCAAATTAAAGAGGAACATGAAATTGCAGTCTTAGAAATGGGAATCAGTGATTTTGGAGAAATGCACAGGCTTAGTAATATTGCAAAGCCCGATTATTGCCTGCTTACCAATATAGGACAATGTCACCTTGAGAACTTAGGCTCAAGAGAGGGTATCTTAAAAGCAAAATCAGAAATGTTTGACTTTATGAATAAGGATGGCAGTGTTATTTTAAATGGGGACGATGATATGCTCTCTACCATCCCACAGGTTAAGGGAAAAATCCCCCTAAGATATGGACTTAGTCCTAATAACCATGTATATGCCGATAATATTATATCCCATGGTCTTTTGGGAAGCAGCTGCCATATACATATTAAAGATGAAATTATACCTGTAAAGATTCCTATGGCCGGCCGTCACATGATTTTAAATGCCCTGGCTGCTGCAGCCCTAGGCTCAGTCCTTGGCCTTACCAATGCAGAAATCTCCCAAGGGATAGAACAAATACGGCCTGTCAGCGGAAGGAACAATATTATAAGTACTGATAAATGGACTATAATCGATGATTGTTATAATGCCAATCCTGTATCAATGAAAGCTGCCATAGATCTTTTAGTTATGGCAGATACAAGACAGGTGGCTATCCTAGGAGATATGGGAGAATTAGGCCTTAAAGAAGAATACCTCCATAAGGAAATTGGTATATATGCTGCCTCAAAAAATATAGATATAATTATCTGTCTTGGTAAACTCTCATCCCATATGTATAAGGGTGCTAAAGAAATATTAGTTAGCAATAATGATAGATTGTTCTACTTTGAAACTTTGGATGGCTTAATAGAAGCACTTCCTTCCATATTAAAAAAAGATGATACTATTTTAGTAAAGGCTTCTCATTTTATGGGCTTAGATAGGCTTGTAGAAAAACTTCAGGCTTAAAGATATAAATAGATGCATGGTATAAATTTAAAAATACCCATGCATCTATTTTATTTACTATTATAATGCAAATTTTTATTATGTGCCTAAATAAATAATCCTTTTTTAATAAAATTTAATAGGTCTCATAATGTATTCTAGTTGGATCAAAACGATCTACAAACTTATTCTCCTGCCCTTCTTCCGGATATCCAATGGCAATTACACAGAAAGGCTTTATTTTGCTTTTAAGTCCATATACGTCAGCTATAAATTTCATTCTATCTTCCATAGGAGCAACTCCAAGCCATACGGATCCCAGTCCCAGATAAGCTGCTTCCAATAAGATATTTTGTGTGGCTGCTGCTAAGTCTTGTTCCCAATGATGCTGTAATCTCATTCTGTCCTCATTGCCTAAAACCACTATGGCTAAAGGTGCCTCTGCTACCATCTTAGAGTATGCACTGATTTCTGAAAGTTTTTTTAGATTGTCTTTGTCCCGGACTACAATAAATTCCCAAGGTTGTTGATTAGCTGCTGATGGTGCCTGCATAGCAGCCCTAAGAATTTTTTCAATCTTCTCTTCTTCCACAGCCTGCTTCTTATACCTGCGTATACTTCTTCTGTTAAAAATAACCTCCATTTATTTTCCTCCTTAACATGGTATTTTTATATTTAGACAAGCAACAAGATTCTTAAGTATGATGTCCTAATTATATCATAAAAATGATAGGATTTAAGATTTCATAATATTTTTTACAATCCTCAGCATACTAATATCAAATACTACTTGTAAAGGGGAATAAAATTGAGAAAATTATTGTATATTACTGTTAATTCAAAACCAGAAAATCTATCAGCCTGTAAAACCGTAGGAAGAGCCTTTGTAAATAATTTTATTAAAAAACATCCGGATTTTACCATAGAAGAGTTAGACTTATATAAAGCCCATATACCAAGACTTGAATATCAGTACTTTCAAAGAAGAAATTGCATTATTGATGAAGAGGCAAGGAAAAAACTACCGGAAAAGGAGCAAAAAGAGGTTCAAAGAATCGTTAAGTTATGCGATCAATTTATAAGTGCTCAAGTATATGTTATAGCGGCTCCCATGTGGAGTTTGTCCTTTCCTGCTCCCTTAAAAGAATATATTGATTGTATTATTCAAGAAAGCAAAACAATTACATTCCCTGAAAAGGGAAGCAAACCGGAAGGTCTTCTAAATGATAAACCTAGGACTGTTATCTATATTCAGTCTTCCGGTGCAGAAATCCCCTGGGTTATGAGACCTATACTTAACAGAGGTTTAAATTATATTGAAGATATAATGAAATCCATGGGTATAAGCAACTTTGAAAGACTCTTAGTGGACGGAACCGGCACCACAGAAATAGAAAGATTAGAGGCTATTAATAAAGCAAAGATTAAAATAGATGATATAATAGAAAAGATAGAACTTAAAGAAACCATGCTTGTTTAAATATAAAGATGAGACTGTTTAGGTTATTAACTAAGCCGGATACAGTCTCATCATTATATATCATCATCAATCTTTGTTTGCAAATATTTTAAACATATTATCACTGCATAGATAATTTGTCAAGGATTTCCTGATAAAGTGCTTGTGTCTCATTTATATCAATGAGATTAAAGATTACTGTCCCATTATCGGTATATAAATAAATGAATGGAGGATTATCAGCATCAACAAACAATTTTACCGAACCCAGTTCCTTTGTTTTGAAATGTCCTTTTAGTTTTGAACCTATTGCTGAACCATTGGTTCTTAACTGAATACTTGGCAATGTATCTTTTAACTGTACCTGCTCGATACTTTCCCATCTATAGAGATTACCATACATACCATGTATTTGTAACCCATCATCCATAATACTTATCTTGCTTGGTTTCAGTGAAAAAAACATAACACAGGCTACAAAAATTAGGGAGATAACTACAATACCCATAGGTAAGGCCATTTGCTTCCATGCTCCCTTACGTAATGTACCGTCTTCATGGAATATATGCTTATCAAACTTTTGACCCCTAATTAAAATATAAATTGTTGAAGTTGCAAAAAATATTATAACCAAGGATGTAAGCCATTTTAATTCTAAGCCATACAAGGCCCCTGCTAAGATAAAAAGGCCACCGTTAATATAGGCATATATGCCAAGCAAACGGGCAAGCCCTTTTATATCGACTTTTTCCTTTTTCTCTTTTGACATAGTATTATATCCTGATATTAGGAAATACCATTTAAATACATGAACTCCCAAACCTATGCCAATTAATATGATACCTACTATTATTAAGAGCCACATTCTAAATCTCCTTTGTAAAATTAAGCTAACATATCATGGTAATCTTCATTCTTTTCCATTTGTACCTTAACAAAAGAACACTGGGGAATAATTTTCTTATTTTCCTTCCTCGCCCATTCTATAAGCTCTTTCAGCAAGATTTTTCCTACTCCTCTACCTGAAAGTTCATCTGATACATAAGTTCTATCCACAATTATTTTATTATCATCCTGTGGAATAAATGTTATTTCAGCTAAAGGACTATCTTCTGAGTCTCCTATATAAAAACCTTTACTTCCTTTCTTAATTTCCAATATAGTCCCACCTCCTAAATAGTTTGCACTATAATTATACCACATATATAGCTTGCTACCTAGAATAAACCTTTATGATTATTGGATAATTTTCTAAGATTATCTATGTTACAGAACTTGACATTGTGCTACTTTACAAAGTACCAAAAAATATGAACACAATACAATAAGGTATCATGTCCCCATCTGTTTTACTTATTTACCAATAATATATTTGACACCATGTTTTATTCTGAAGTATCAGACTTGACACTGCCTATTATAAAAAAAGACTTTCTATGATATTTAAGATTTTACCATAGAAAGCCTATTATCTTTTAATATTTACTTGGCCGTCAATCAAATTCCACTCTTAAAACTTCTCCGGTGATTGCATCAATTTCAATCTGATATGTTATTCCTTGTGTAGTGATAATAGCAACCTCATAAACTATAAATCCATTCTCAGTATCTAATTCAGCTTTTATAACTTGGCCGTCAATTTGATTATTGGCAATTTCTATAGCAGCCTGTATAGAAATTATAGTTTGCCCATTATTTAAATAATTTCTAGATGGTTCAAATTGATTATAAAACATAAAGATCACCTAACTTATGGTATATTATAATTTACATTATATTCATTATCTGTGTTAAGTGACATCTCTATGTTTCTATGTCCTTATATGTTTTATATTCCCTTAATGATATTATCTTTAATTTATATCACAGACTATACCATTTAACTTAAAACTACTAGGCTTATTATTAGTTCCATTATGGCTGATATTAAAACCAAAGGTTACACTACCGCCATTGGCCCCTATATTTCCGTTATAAGAAAGATTTTTTGCGGTTACTGTGGAACCGCTTGATGTGTATGTGGCGTTCCACATATTTGTAATTTCCTGTCCACTGGGAAAATCCCATTCTAAAACCCAACCATCAATAGCTGTGGAACTGTTATTAGTAATGGTAATACTAACAGTTGATCCTGTATCCCAATTATTTTGCTCATAAGATACAGTAATTTTATTATCCTGATTTGGTCTAGGTGTAGGTGTGGGATCTCCAGGCCTTGGTGTCGGGGTGGGCACTTGGGGTGTGGGTGTCGGAGTTATGATAGGAGTCGGTATTGTCACAGGCTTCATATTTCTGCTTACAAACTTACCTGATTCAGATAATTGTGCATCAGTCCATCCACCGTTTGTGCTGGCTCCGCCCCTTAATGCGGCTGAAACCTCATTCTTATCACATAAGGACCAGTTACACCAACTTAACTTTCTTGCATCCATAAAGTCAATCCATCTTTGTGCCTCTGCAAGATATGGTCCCCCATCACCTGTGGCATCAGAAGTTCCCCATTCACTAATAAAAACGGCTATTCCCTTTGATAAGGCGTTATCTATCTTATCCCTTAGCCACTGGGTATGGGTTCCGGCATAGAAATGACAAGCATACATAATATTTGAATATGGCAGAGGATCATTTGCTGCTATATCAACATCTTGGCTCCATGTACTGGTGCCCACAATAATTATATTATCAGGGTCAATTGCTCTGATTGCAGGTATAATATATTCTGCATAAGGCTTAATTTCCCCTGACCAGGATACTCCATTGGGTTCGTTACATATTTCATAAATCACATTTGGATAATTTCCATAAGTTCTGGCCATTTCTTCAAAAAAGGCTTTAGCCTGTTCCCTATGGATATTAGGGTTACCATCGCTTAGAATATGCCAGTCAATAATTACATAAATACCTGCCTCAATGGCTGCTTCTACGACTTCTTTTGTCCTAGACTTCATTAGGGATGGATTACTTATGTATCCTCTTTCTTCCGTATACATAGCTGCTCGAACTACATTGGCTCCCCAGGCATTTTTCATAAAGTTAATGCTGTCTCTGTTCATATAATGACCATACCACTGTAGTCCATGTGAACTCATACCTTTTAACTGTACAGCTTGTCCACTTGAGTTACATAATTGGTTTCCTACTACCTTTAGCTGTCCGTAGGGGGTAGCTGCTTCGACCTTTTTAGGAACAAATAAACTTGCCGCCATAAGTATCAACAGACATCCCAAAAAGGCAGAAAGACTTTTTTGTAGCCTTTTTTTCCTTATAAATTTCATGATTATAACCTCCTTATTAATTATATAGTTTTTTAGTAGCTACTTTTTAATACCTTTTTATATTATTATTGTATATGTTACAATAAATGTAATTTTTTGTCTCTGGTACTAATTTACTATTTTTGGTATTTTGACAGATTGTTGATAATTTTTTCCTTTATTTTGTGGTGATTATTTACAAATCAATCTTTCTGTGTTATTGTATTTATGGTACTATTTTCCATAATTTATAATTAATAGGAGGGTTGTTATGCAAAGAAAAGCTAAAAAAGCTATTAACTTCTTACTTGTTATGGTCCTTGCCATAACCTTAGTTTCTGCCTTTCAGTTAAAAAGTGCTTTTCCAAGAGCCGCTACTAGTGACGCAAGTGTCAGTCTGAAAGCAGGAAACACCTGGCAAAGTGCCGGAAGCACATTCTTACAAGTTGACGGAACAATTACCAACAAGGGTAAAGCTTCCATCACCAACTGGAAAGTTACTGTTCCTCTGGCCCCATCAGGAGCTGTAAACAGCTGCTGGAATATGGATTATGATTTATCTGACGGTATTCTTACTATTACACCTAGTGATCATAACCAAACTGTTCCTGCCGGCGGCTCTATAACCTTTGGTATGATTTTAACTAATCCAGGGGACTTTGATACTGAAAAAGCAACTCTAATCATCCCCGGAAGCCCTAACAATCCGGAAGATCCTACAGATCCTGCTAATCCTCAAGATCCGGATGATCCAGTAGACCCTACCAATCCGTCTAACCCTACAGCTAAGCCTGTTCCTCCTCCAACTACCGATGACTGGCTATATACAGACGGTAATAAAATTGTTGATAAGGACGGCAAAGAAGTATGGCTTACTGGGGTTAACTGGTTTGGTTACAATACAGGCACTAATATATTTGACGGTGTATGGGCATGTAACCTTAATACCACCATACGAGACATTGCAGACCGTGGTTTTAATATTCTTAGAATTCCTTTTTCTTCAGAATTAATCTTACAGTGGAAAAATGGTATCTATCCTAAAGCTAATTATAACGATTACATAAACCCTTATTTAGACGGAATGAATAGCTTGGAGATTTTCGACTATGTGGTTGGCCAATGCCGTGCCAATGGCCTTAAGATTATGATTGATATCCATAGTGCCGAAACAGATGCGGCAGGTCATTTTGCACCTCTTTGGTATACAGATAAGATATCAGAAGAGGATTACCTTGAATCCCTTGCTTGGATGGCTAATCGCTATAAGAATGATGATACCATCGTTGCTTATGATTTAAAGAATGAACCCCATGGTGCTGTAGGTGATAAGGTTCGAGCAATCTGGAACGATTCTGATGACCCAAATAACTGGAAGGCAGTGGCAGAAAAAGCTGCCTTAGCAGTGCTTTCTAATAATCCCAATGCCCTTGTTTTAGTTGAAGGTATTCAGATTTATCCTAAAGACATCAATGCCAATAGGGATTATAGCTCAAGAAATAAAGATGATTACTATAATACCTGGTGGGGTGGAAATCTTAGAGGGGTAAAAGATTTTCCTGTTGAATTAGGCAAATACCAGAACAAATTAGTATACTCTCCCCATGATTATGGTCCTTCCGTTTCAGCACAACCATGGTTTGAAAAAGATTATACCATGCAGAGTCTCTATGAGGATTGCTGGAGAGATAACTGGATGTACATACATGAAGAAGACATTGCACCGATTTTAATCGGTGAATGGGGTGGATTTATGACTGCTCCCAATATAAAATGGATGACCTTATTCCGTGATTTTATTATTGAGCATAAGCTTCATCATACTTTCTGGTGCTTTAATGCTAACTCCGGAGATACCGGTGGACTAGTTCTTCACGATTTCACCACATGGGATGAAGAAAAATATGCATTTGTAAAAGAAGCTTTGTGGCAAAAGAACGGTAAGTTTGTAGGACTTGATCATGAAATTCCTCTTGGAGCAAATGGAATTACTTTAAGCGATTATTAATAAAAATTAGTATGCCTGCAACTGGCTTTAATGCTGTTGCAGGCTACTAGTTTTCCTCCTCTTCTTTATCCTAATTCTAAATATTCCAATTTAAGTCTTTTCTTTTTTGCTTTATATCTAAAATAATCTTATCCGCCAGCTTAATAGGATCAACTTCTACTACCATTACTGACCCAAGTGTTTTTTTGGTATCTTCAAATAAATATTTCATTACATTTTTTGAACCCTGTACAGGGGGATAAACTGAATGATATGAGTTTATTCCCAAAAGCCTAAACCCAAGAGCAGCTGAAACACCCTTTTCATTAGACCATTCAGGACTTGCAAAGGCAAAAGGCATATCCTTTATATCCTTTCCAAGAAAATCAGCCAATGCTCTAAAAAGTGCAGAAGCTCTTGCATTATCAAGACATTCACCCATATGCCATACAGGGGGCAAGTCTGGTTTTAGAATTTCTCTAAGTTCTTTTCCTGCATATTCTAATGCTTTAGTATTACAATAGCCAAGTTTCAAAAGAGGAAAGGAGGCACAGCCATTGGTAAGCACAATGGGTTTTCCTCCATTGCCCCATATGCACTATAAGTACCTAATACTTTACATTCTATAGTTTCTGAAAGAATTTTTTCACCTTCTCTGTATTCATATGTAAAAAAAACAGTACGCCCTACGTAATCTTCCATAACCTTTTCTCCGTTAAGCGAAACTGTAAGATTAGGTAATACTATTCCACTTACATTCATTCCTCTATAATCTATATTTTCTTCTAGTATTCCTTCATTAAAATCAAAACCATTTATAGTAACATTATAAATTGGATTATTTTTGGACTCTTCCAGTAATCCATATATATTATATTGACTGATAACGCTAACTACATTATCTAGATTTTTAATTTCATCTATCATATTTTGAGGTATGTAAGTTCCATGAATACGTGGATATATATGAAGTACATTATTCTTATCCAATTCTTCAACATTTTCATTAACTGCTTCTTTTGCAATTGAAGCTATCCCTAAAGTTAATGTAAAAATAGTCAAACAAAAAATGCAGGTCATGGAACCCTTTATTTATACTTATCAGTAGTTAATAAATTATTATTCTTTTTTCAAAGTCGGAATTCTCCATATAATCGTTCCTATTATAAAACCTCCCAGGGCCGGAATAATCCAACCAAAACCATAGTCAAATCCCGGTAAACACCTGTGAGCAAAATCAATTATACCACTTATTATTTTTGCTTCTTTTATATTATTCGGTAATGCATTACAAAAATCAAAAAAAGCCGCAATAATAGTTAATATAATTGTCCATCTATATATATCCTTTTGCTTATTTATAAATGGGGCTAATAATGATAATAATATTAAGGATATTGCCAGTGGATAAAGAAACATCAGTACAGGTATTGATAACTGAATAATTTTATTTAAACCAAAGTTAGCTATTACGAAAGATAGAATCGTAAATATTACAGCATATTTATTATAAGATACAGTTTTAGGGAACATTTCACTAAACATTTGAGCACATGAGGTAATTAAACCTATTGCAGTTTTCAAACATGCAACCGTTACAATGGCAGCTAATAATATCATTCCCACAAAACCAAAATAATGTTCGCTAACCATATACATAACTTTTCCACCATTGTCAGCCCTGCTGACACTTCCTAGACTTGTGGCTCCCATATAAGCTAATGAAGCATATATTACACTCATTCCCACTGCACATACTAATCCGGACTTAAATATTTCTATAGCCTTTCTTTTTGGACTTTTAACCCCCGATTTCTCAATATTTGAGATAATAACAATTGCAAAAGCCAATGAAGCTAAAGCATCCATAGTATGATATCCTTCTAATATTCCTGTAAATAAGGGCCTGTCAATATAATTTCCCTGTGGCTCAAATTTGCTTACCTGTCCCATTGGGCTTATAAAAGTTGCTATTAATAATACTGATAAAAGTAGCAGAAAAATAGGAGTTAAGTATCTTCCAACCCAATCTAACAGCCTTCCGGGTCGTAAGGAAAAATAAAGTGTAACAGCAAAAAAGATTAATGAAAATATAAATAACCCTAGCTGCAGATATTTCTCCTCTATAAAAGGATTTATACCTACTTCAAATGCCACAGTGGCAGTCCTTGGAATAGCAAACAAAGGTCCGATTGTTAAATATAACATACATGTAAAAAATATAGAATATATCTTACTAANCGGTTTTGCCATATCATATAAACTTTCACTTTGGGAAAGAGCTGTTGCAATAACCCCTAGAAGGGGAAGTCCTACACCNGTAATTAAAAAACCGATCGTTGTCTGTAAGGTATTACTACCGGCAAGTTGCCCCATATGAACAGGAAATATTAAATTACCGGCCCCAAAAAACAGTCCAAATAATAATGCTCCGATTAATATCGTGGTTTTAAAGCTAAACTTTTCATTCATATGCAAACTCCTTATATATTTATGTCTAAATAAAAATGAAAAACGGGGGACTTTAATCCCTCTGACTATTAACAGAAAGGATTAGAGTCCCCGTATAATAAATTGTACCAGTTATATATCTAATATGCAAATAGAAACTAGCTTATACTACGATAACTTATACCTTGTTATATCCTATATCTCCTCTATATAACAAAGTCCTTCTATCTGTTTGATTTCCTCCATAATTGTACTATGCAACATTCTCTTTCCTAAATCCATTTCTATCATTGCACAGCTATTATCTTCAAACCACTTGTTTTCCGACTTTCTCTGAAGAGTTAATACTTTAAAATTACTGTCCCTTATATATTTAGAAAGCTTTAACATAAATTCTTCGTCAGTTCCTTCAACATATATTCTCATAATTCTAGAATATTTCATTATCTTACTATCCAGGTATCGGTATATAAATGAAGTTATATAAATAACTACCAGCCCCGCAAATCCTCCAAAATAAAATCCGCAACCAATAGAAATTCCCAGCGCAGCAGTTACCCATAAAGCTGCTGCCGTTGTTAATCCCTTTATCTGATTATGTCCTGTTACCATAATCGTTCCGGCTCCAAGAAAACCTATACCGCTGATAACCTGAGCAGCCATTCGTGCCGCATCACCACTTCCACCTGCTATGTAAGTATAGATATAATCATTTGTTATCATTGCAAGTGTTGATCCCAAACAGACTAAAGAGAAAGTCTTTAACCCTGCAGGTCTTCCCTTCATTTCCCTTTCTAAACCTATTAATCCACCACACAAAGAAGCCAGCAAAGTTTTCACTAATGCAACAGCTTGAAATTCCGTAAGGCCAAAGGATACAAACAATTCTATTATCTTTTCCAAACCAATTCACCTCAGTTCATCATTTGCTTTTATAAACTTGTTTAAGTAAAATATGAATGGCCTTTTAATAATATTATTAAAATTGGCATTCATATATCACCTCATTCTTGGTTGATACTAGCATGACTAAGATTATATCATATAATCAACAATATTCCAGTACCATAATTGAACTTGGCTACTTTCGATATTAAATAATCTAATGTAAATAAACTAGGCGTTTTATCCGAACATTATTCGTATAATTCAAAACCTCAATAAGTTAGAAGATAATCTCTCATATATAAATTTATCCACCAGAAAAACTGGTGGATAAATTTATATAGATATTAATAGTTAACACCTAAATCAAGTTTCACATCATACTCAACCGGCTTTTGTTTAAATAGATATACTCCCTTTCTTACGGAAGCAAGAACCTTGGCACGATTTCTTATTACATCAAAGGGACTGTCTCCGTCAAGTACGATAAAGTTAGCATCTTTACCTACATCAAGCCCATATCTGTCTTAGATATTTAGACAACGGGCTCCGTTATATGTGATTAAATCTAAATCCTTATCTATTTCTTCCGGTGACATAATCTGAGCCAAGTGAATACCATTGTCAAGGATATTCATCATATTACCGTTACCCATTGGATACCAAGGATCATTTATTGAATCTTGGGCAAATGCAATATTGATTCCATTTTCCATGAATTCTTTTACTCTGGTAAGTCCACGGCGTTTAGGATATGTATCCTGACGGCCTTGAAGGTATGCATTTTCTGTAGGACAAGCTATGAAGTTCATCTTACTCTTTTTGAATAAATCTATCATTCTATATGCATATGAATTATCAGCTGATCCAAAGGAACAGGTATGGCTGGCTGTGGTTTTTTCACCGTAATCTTCCATCAGAACAAGTGCATTTAACAATTCAACAAAACGTGAATGGGGATCATCAGTTTCATCACAGTGAACGTCAATAAGTTTCTCATATTTTAAAGCTAGCTCAACAATATCATGAACGGATTTTTCACCGAATTCTCTGGCCGGTTCGTAATGGGGAATCCCTCCTACAACATCGGCACCCATCTTAAGAGCCTCTTCTACTAAATCACGTCCACCCTTATAAGTATACATTCCTTGCTGTGGGAATGCTACGATTTGAATTTCAACTTTATCTTTTAGTTCTTCCCTAAGTTCTAACATGGCTTTTAGGGCTGTAAAATTAGGATCTGTAACGTCTATATGTGTACGAATATGTTGTACACCCTGGGAAACCTCATCTATAATTCCCTTAAGGGCAAGTTTTTTTACACTTTCCACAGTTAGATTTTCTTTAAATTTAGGCCACATCTCAATAGCTTCAAATAGAGTTCCTGAACCGGCACCTTCCCTACCCATTTCAGATAAGGTATAAACATAATCTAAATGTAAATGAGGATCTACATAAGGTGCAGAACCAATTTACCGGCTAAATCAATAACTTCATCTGCCGGACCAAGGTCCTTACCTATTTCCTTAATAACTCCATTATTATCTACTAAAATCTCATTGGCCTCATCATAACCATAAATAACTGCATTAGTAAACTTCTTCTTTTCTACTTCCCAATGAAAAGATAGTATTTTTGCTTATATATTAAGCCATTTAAGTATAGGTTCAAGATTTTTCTCCTCTACACCATTAAAACCATTTTCAAGGCCAGCTATTACTTCTTCTGTCTCTTCATCTTTCTCCTTACGGCTTTTAAGGATTTTTAAAAATATAACCATCAATATCTTATCAATACCTTTTAAATCTTTCACAGGAAGACAACCACCCCGCAGATAAAAGAATGGTATATCTTTTATATTATTTCTCTTTATCACAGCTTCCCTATTGTCTTTTGAACATGGTGCCGTACCAGATCCGCAGACAGCTTTTAAATTATATTTATGTAATTTATTAAGTCCCTGTATTTTTCCAACCTTTATCCAACCAAGAAAAACAACTTCCTCCTCAGCACTGATTTTCGATATATCTTTTATATGGTAAAGCTTAAGTTTTGTTTTATCAGCCAGCATTTCTGCATACTTCTTGGTAAAACCGGTTTTAGATTCATAAACAATTACCATTATAATCAACCTTCCTCAATGAATTTTTAACTACTATTTTAATATTTTATTACTCTTCTGTTTTTATCAAAACTCCATTTTCAAACCATTGTTTATATAGGAAGTAATCAGCTATAAACCCAGGTAATTGAAAATCGTAATTAGCATTCTTTATTAATCTCTCAAATTCATATGTAAAATCCCAAGTAGAATCGTGCTTAACATAACTGTGTNATTTATTAGGAAGCCCATATGATGTTTCTATTATAAGATTCTTTAAATCCGGTTCACCTATATATATGCTATCAGAAAGAAAACATTCTCCATAAGCTCCAGGATATCCAAATAAAATTCTCCTGAACATACCATTATATCTATATGAAAATCCTACATAATCCATATATCGATCGTGAAATTTTATCCACATAATATTCAGCCCCTGTATATGGCATAATTAATCATATATCATGCCCATTTTATCAGCATTACAGCCTTAATTATTAATAAAACAAATGTATACATAGCGGCATTTGGTTGTGCACTAATCATAAAGATCAAAGCACCAAATGCACTAAGGGTCAATGATATTTTACCTTTTATATTAATCCAAAAAGTTCTCCAACAATTTTGCAAAAACAAAGTCAATAAGCCACAGGCAACAAGGCCGGCAACAATAGCTGTATAAGCTGTTTTCATATAAGGTTCAAAATGTTTTAAGTAATGTAATGAAACCGGATAGATTACTCCATTAATTTTCTGCTCAAAAAACGGTAAAAACAAAAGCATTATCACACTACAATCAAGAAATCCAAAAACCAAATCACGAAGATGTCTTTCATTTTGCTTGCTATCTTCTTCTGCAAGTAAAAGAATTTCCTCATTTGAAAGTAATTCGTCTATAGATACCGAGAAATATTTAGCCATTTCTTTTAAGGAGTCTATGCTTGGGTATGCTTTTCCAGATTCCCATTTTAATATTGCTGATTTGGATACAAATAATGCTTCGGCAAGTTCTTCCTGGGTAATTTTCTTCTGCTTACGTAACTCCTGAATTTTCTTACTTAATTCCAAGTTTATTCCTCCTTTCATTAGTTAATTAACAACTACTATAACAATCAAATCTGATCACTCACACCATATTCAAAAGTCTCTCATTAACATTGCCGCGAAAATACTCCTTTGTAGCTATAACTTTTACAATGTCAGAGTATTCATAAATTAAATTACAAGGATATTGATAATAATACCATCATATTACACGAATTGACATTTTGCAAGTGTCTAATAAAATAACAAAAACAAAATNCAATTTGCATTTTCCATATTTAGTATTTGTATTCTAAATAATTGAATTTGTTTAGGGTTTGTGATATCCTTGTATAAAGTTACATAAAATGGAATTTTATCTCCCAATTACTTTGTAAGGAGTATATTATGATAAATAACAATAGTATTAATAAGAAGAGATTTCCCATAAAAGTAATATATATTTGCTTGCTTTGTATTCCAATTTTATATATAGGCTTTTTACATTTAAGAAAAAACTCAAGCTATAGTACATATAAAATTATTAGCTCTTTATCCAACCTAGAAACTACATCGAATTATATAAATTATAGAAACGGAATTATACGATATGAAAAGAATGGAGCTGTTTACATTAAGGAAGGGAAAATAATATGGAATTATTCTTATGAAATGAATGATCCAATTGTAGACGTATGCGAAGAGTATGCTGTGATTTCAGATCGTGGAAATAAGCTACTATGTATATTTAATGAAAAGAAATGTGTAGGAAGAATAAATACTTTAAATACCATAATTACATCAAAAATATCATCTAAAGGGGTAGTTGCTGTCATGATGTCCGATCATGATAATTACTATGTCCAGTTATATTATGAAAATGGTCCCCTGGTAGTAGATAGCACGCAAGAAAACATGTTAGTGGATATGAAAATGGGTATTGAAAAATATGGCCATTTGATTGACTTTGCAATATCAAAAGATGGTAAGAAAATAGTCTTGGATATGTTGAATTTAACTTCCGGAAAAATACGCAGTAACCTAGGTTTTTATAATTATGGAGAAGTGGGACAAAATAAGATTGATCGCTTAGTAGGTGGACTTCCCTATGAGAATATTATATTTCCTAAAATTGTGTTTTTAAACAATGATCTTGTATGTGCATTTAAAGACAAGGGCTTTATGATATATTCAATGCCTGAAACACCTGAGTTAGTAGTAGACAAAACATTTGAGGGTAAAATAAAAAGTGTTATATATAACGAAAAGTATGTGGGGGTTGTATTGGAAGAAGAATCTTCCCCTTCAAAAATTCTTTTGTTTAACCTAAAAGGGAAAAAAATTCTTGATAAAAAGTTTGATTTTGAATATAGCCATATCTTCCTGTCAGGTAATGAAATTATAATGTATAACGAAACAACATGTTACATTCTTAGAACAAATGGTACAGAAAAGTTTAGACATACATTTGATGATATTAAAGCTTTTCTACCCTGTGACAGTATTAATAGGTATGTATTGGTAAATGAGCTGGATATCTTAGAAATTGAATTATCATCTAAGTATTAAAAGTTTTAATCATTTTATTAACCAAATAATTTTTCGTCAATAGTTGTTTCCTTTTATATATAACCCCATTCTCCATTCAAAAAGACCAGGCAAAACATCTTAATTTCCTCTTAAAACTTCTTCTAGCCACTTATTGTACTTTGAATCATGATTATAATTAATAGCCTTTTTTGCATATTCCAATGCTAGCATTATATCGTTTCAAATAGTAATATTGATTAAGTAAATGAAAATAAATATTTATCCTATCTACATCTTTACTATTAGCATATAAGTCGTCCAAATCATTTTCTGTTAATTCCATAACTCTTTCTATAGGAATTGGATTTCCATAATAAGAAAAATATTCATTTAAAATCATCTATTTCTCCTTGTAATAATATTGGCGGATGTTGATAAATCATAATTCTACAGCTATTTTTAAACATAAGTCCACAAGGTTAGTTCTTATCTTTTCTCTACTAATCCATGAGCGGTTATTCCATTCGATTCCGCTCAGGTCGTCTCCACCGTACAAAATCTGTCCCAATAAAACATTCCTAAACTTTGAAACAGCAAAGAATGCTGCCGCTTCCATTTCAACGGTAACACAGCCTTCTGCAACTCTTTTCGCAATTTTAGCTTCAGTTTCCCTAAAAATAGCATCAGTTGTCCATGTTTTTGCCTTTATAAAAGGTATTTTTTCTTGATTCAATATTCTCTCAATGGCCATTATAGCATCGGGATTACATTCTATTTCCCGTGATGGCTCAATATAATGATATGATACCCCTTCGTCTCTTATGGCAGAATAGGGTAATACTAAATGACCTACCTGAATATCCTTTTTTAAAACACCAGCACCACCACAAACTATAAATTTATTAAATCCTGATGCTATTAATTCTTCCAGCAATGCTGCCGAACCTGCTGCACCTACAAATCCTCCAACCAGACCTACATGACAACCATTATACTTTGTTTCATAAATAGGAATATCTACTGTTTCCGAAGGACTTGTTCCAATCTGCTCCAATTCACCGGATTCTAACTTTTTATTGATTACTTCCTTAAAAAAAGTAATAACACA
>JGI24714J26587_10000673_pt1 | contig 24479 bp, 19 predicted proteins | sample BioPla4DNA2_FD_26587 | JGI IMG/M metagenome (IMG submission 26587)
ATTAAAAATCAACAAGTAAATAAAAAATTTAGAATAATAAAAGAATTAATAATATAAATTGGAGGTATAAGTATGGAAATGATCAAAATTACTCTACCTGATAACTCAGTTAGGGAATATGAAAAGGGTACTAGGGTATTAGATATAACTAAGGACATTTCAGAAGGTTTGGCTAGGGTAGCTGTAGGTGCTGTGGTAAATGGAAAGATAATGGGCCTACAGGAAGAAGTTAAGGAAGATGCAAGCTTTAGGGTTTTAAAATTTGAAGATGAAGAGGGTAAGCAGATTTTCTGGCATACTTCAGCCCATATTATGGCCTTAGCTGTACAAAGGCTTTTCCCAGACGTAAAATTTGCCATAGGACCTGCAATAGAGAACGGCTTCTACTACGATTTTGATACGGAACACAGATTTACTCCAGAGGATTTGGAAAAGATCGAAGAGGAAATGAAAAAAATCGTAAAGGAAGGTCACAAATTAGAAAGATTCATAATGCCTAGGGATGAAGCCTTGGAGTATTTCAAGGAAAGAGGAGAAATCTACAAGGTGGAATTGATTGAAGGCTTAGATGAAGATGAAGAAGTATCCTTCTATAAATTGGGAGAATTTACTGACCTTTGTGCTGGACCCCACCTGTATGATGTAAGTAAGGTAAAGGCTATTAAGCTATTAAGTATAGCAGGAGCCTACTGGCGTGGGGATGAGAACAACAAGATGCTACAGAGGATATACGGAACAACTTATGAAAAGAAAAAGGATCTAGAAGAATACCTTCATAGGTTGGAAGAGGCTAAAAAGAGGGATCACAGAAAACTAGGTAAGGAATTAGACCTATTCTCAATCCAAGAGGAAGGACCAGGATTCCCATTCTTCCATCCAAAGGGAATGGTAATTAGGAATATACTGGAAAACTTCTGGAGGGAAGAGCATGCTAAGAGGGGTTATGAGGAGATTAAGACTCCAATAATCCTAAATGAATCCCTATGGCATCAATCAGGTCACTGGGATCACTATAAGGAAAATATGTACTTTACAAATATAGACGAGGGCCAATATGCAATTAAGCCTATGAACTGTCCAGGTTCAATATTAGTATACAAGTCTAAGCTATATAGCTACAGGGACCTGCCATTAAGATGGGGTGAATTAGGATTAGTTCATAGACATGAGATTTCCGGAGCCCTTCATGGTTTAATGAGGGTAAGAAGCTTTACTCAAGACGATGCCCACTTATTCGTACTACCATCACAGATTAAGGATGAATTAGTATCTATTATCGAGCTGGCAGACTATATGTACAGCATCTTCGGCTTTAAATACCATGTGGAATTATCCACTAGACCAGAAAACAGCATGGGTACTGACGAACAATGGGAGTTGGCAACAAATGGCCTAATCGAAGCCTTGAAGGAGAAAAATATAGATTATATAGTCAATGAAGGAGATGGGGCCTTCTACGGACCTAAGATCGACTTCCAACTAGAGGACGCTATCGGTAGAACTTGGCAGTGTGGAACTATACAGTTAGACTTCCAAATGCCAGAAAGATTCGATATAACTTATGTGGATAAGGACAATGAGAAGAAGAGGCCAGTAATGATCCACAGAACTATCTTTGGTAGTATGGAAAGGTTTATGGGAATCCTAATAGAACACTATGCGGGTAAATTCCCTGTTTGGCTTGCACCAGTTCAAATAACTATATTACCAATCTCAGACAGGTTCAACGACTATGCTTATGATCTAATGAAACAATTAAAGGATAGAGGCTTAAGGGTAGAAGTTGATGACAGGGCTGAAAAGATTGGTTACAAGATCAGAGAAGCTAGACTTCAAAGGGTACCTTATATGTTCATAGTAGGAGAAAAGGAAGTAAATGAAAATCTTGTTTCTGTAAGAAGCAGGGATAGGGGCGACCTAGGTCAAGTAAGTCTGGAAGAAGCCATAGCTAAGATTGAAAAGGAAATAGAAACTAAAGCTCAATAAAATATTAAAAGGAAGGGTTGACCCTTCCTTTTTTTATTGATTTCTTATATGAAGCTAAGATGTAAGGATCTAGTAATATTGGTTTGGGGTCATATCACATAAATAAGCCAGTGGCCATGAAGGAGATGGGCCCTTAGTTGGTTTTTCTCCAAGAATTCTTCAATTTAGATTTGTACTAGGGATTATCATAGAAAAGATGATTGTACTTTTCTATGATAGTCCCTTTTTATTTATATATTATGGGGAAGGCAGGCATTAAGACTAGCACACTTATATTAGACAAGCATATATTGTATTAGGGTCACTTTTATATGTTATAAGAAAGGAGTTAATAATATGGGTAAAGATAGATGTGCTAAACCTAACGACGTAGTCATACCAAGAAACGATGGTGTAAACTATAGATACTTTAAGAAGAAGACTTGTCCACCACGGCATCCTTGGCCACCATGTCCATGGCCTCACCCGCATCCATGGACTCATCCACACCCATGGCATTTCTGTCCACATTGTTTCTGCCATCCTTGTAAATGCATATGTCCACCAGGGCCGCCAGGTCCACCAGGACCAATGGGTCCAATAGGGCCACCAGGGCCGGCGGGAGAAACAGGGCCTCAAGGTTCACCGGGACCACCAGGACAAGGTGTAACTACAGTGTATCTAGCTACTGATCAGGAAATTAGCAATAACCATTTTTTAGGCCTAGGAACTTCTGGAGCTGACTTTACAAGGTCTAATATAGTTGTTCCAGCTGATGGAATAATTACTGGATTGACCTTAAGTATAAGGAATGAAGCATTAGATGAGGGGGATACAATAAGTGCACAGATTATTCGAAGTACAGATTGTGGTGAGACTCAAATTGAAACAGGGGTAATAGCTACAATAGAAGGACCTAATCCACCTAACTGCTGCATCACGGTTCCAGCAAATTATCCAGTTAATGCATGCGACCTACTTTCAGTCCAAATTACACGTGCTGATGGTGCAGGAGCTCTTCAAGAAGGAGCAGCAGCAACTATAATTATGGAATTAGCTGATTAGATATTTTACTTGACTATAAGCTGTAAATATGGGTTAAAATTGTTGTTGGTTTGATAAATAAAAGAGGCTTAAGGGATTTTCCCTTAAGCCTCTTTTAACTTTATGGTAGAGTGAAAACTTTAGGTCTATAGGGGGGGAATTTTAACAAATTAATTTAATATTAAAACAATAAGGATGGAAGTGCTGTCCTTCCATCCTTACATGGCATAGTTGGTTGTTCTTTGGTATTTTTTGAATATCAAATCCAACTCCTGGCTGTCTATGGTTTCCTTCTCCAATAGCCTTTCGGCTATTGTATGTAGGATTTGGAGGTTATCTTGTATCAGTTCTAGGGCCCTACCATAGTTCCTATCTGTGATCTTTTTAATCTCCAACCTAATGGTGTCATAGTTATACTTGATATAATATTCATCTAAGGCTAGGGTGCCTAGGGGGCTCATGCCGTAGCTACATACCATTTCTCTAGCTATGCTGGTAGCCTTTTTCAAATCATCCTTTGCTCCTGTGGTTATTTCTTTAAAAATAACCTGCTCTGCAGCCCTTCCTGCTAATAGGGTGGTTATCTTGTCTTCTAGTTCCTTCTGGCTCAATAGGTACCTATCTTCATCTGGGAACTTTAATACATATCCTAGGGCCTGCCCCCGGGGTATGATGGAGATTTTTTGGACTATTTCAGTGTCTAATAGTTTAGCAACTAGCGCATGGCCTGCTTCGTGGAAGGCTACTACCTTTCTTTCCTTCTCTAGGATATTTGGATTTTTTAACTCCAATCCGGCTATGACCCTTTCGATGGCTGCTTCAAATTCCTCAATGGATATGTGCTTTTTATTTTTCCGTACTGCTATGATAGCGGCCTCATTTGCAATATTGGCCAACTGAGCCCCTGAAAGGCCTGTAGTCTTCTTGGCCAAGGCTTTTATATCTATGGTTTCATCAAGGGGTTTATTTTTAGTGTGGACAGTTAATATCTGCTCCCTGGCAGGTAGGTTTGGATTTCCTACGTAGATATGCCTATCGAATCTACCAGGTCTTAGTAGGGCTTCGTCCAGTAGGTCGATTCTGTTGGTAGCTCCTATTACTATCACCGTATCATCGGTATTAAAGCCGTCTAGTTCCACCAATAGTTGGTTGAGGGTTTGGTCTTTTTCGTTATTGGAGTCTTGGTTTCTCCTGCTTCCAATGGCATCGATCTCGTCTATAAAGATGATAGCTGGGGCCTCTTTTTTAGCCTTTTCAAAAAGGGTTCTAACCCTCTTTGCTCCAACTCCTACATACTTTTCCACAAACTCGGACCCGCTGGCATAGAGGAAGGTTGAATTGGTTTCACCAGCAACAGCCTTTGCAAGTAGGGTCTTTCCAGTACCAGGAGGCCCATAAAACAAGATGCCTTTAGGGATCTTGGCACCCATTCTCCTATACTTTTCTGGATTGATCATAAAGTCAATAGTTTCTTGTAGTTCCTCCTTAATCTCCTCCAAACCAGCTACATCTTTAAAGGAAACATCTGGCTTATCTTTAGCCTTGCCATTATCCTTTTCTACAGCCAGCATGGATGGTGCCAGTTGTGGCTTAGGATTTAAAGATCTATAATAGATAAAGAGGATGGCTGTTATAGCCCAAACAGCTAATCTATCGGTTCTGGTAATATATTCTAAACCAGCTATTGGCCAAAAACAATTAATCAACAGCAGGATTGATGTAATTGTACTAAACACCAGGAAGAAAAGGACTATGGTATTCTTTTTCAACTTATCCCTCCTAAATCTAATTCTAGATTTAGTGTAACCATTTCGTTTTTTTCTATAAGAAAAAATTAAAGTTGTTTAAAAATAAAATTCATGTATAATGAACTTAAAGATTAAAAGGAGACGATGTTGATGGAAATTAGGGCTTTAATTGAAAAATATAAGAATGAAATAGTTGAAAAAACACAGGAAATAATCAGGATAAGGTCAGTGGAAGGTACTCCAGCCGAGGGTAAGCCCTTTGGGGAGGGGCCTTATAAGGCTTTAGAATATGCTGTTAACCTATCTAAGGAAATGGGCTTTAAGGTTGAAGAATTCGATGGCTACGCCGCCCATGCTGAAATAGGCCAGGGTGATGAGCTAGTGGGTATACTTGTACACCTGGATGTGGTTCCTGAGGGAGAAGGATGGGAATACGACCCTTATGGAGGGGAAGTTCATGATGGCAAGATCTACGGTAGGGGGGCTGTAGATGATAAGGGACCTGCCATTGCTGTCATGTATGCCATGAAAATCCTTCAGGATTTAGGTGTTGACTTTAATAGGAGGATAAGGATAATCTTCGGTACTAATGAAGAATCAGGCTGGGGATGTATGAATCACTATCTTTCTAAGGTTAAGCCACCTACTATGGCTTTTACGCCAGATGCTGACTTTCCAGTTATAAACGGTGAAAAGGGCATAATGGTATTTGATTTAAGATATCCTTTAAAGGAGGATGGTGAAGTTAAATTAATAGACTTAAAAGGTGGGTCAGCCCCAAATATGGTGCCTGATACAGCATCAGTTACCCTTGAGCTGGAAGATATAGATAGTTTAATGGAAAGGGCAAAGTCTTATAATGGGGAAGATAAAATAGAAATAAATGTAGAAGGAAAAACCATACAGATAAGAGCAAAGGGTAAGTCAGCCCATGGCAGCACACCAGAAAGGGGAGAAAATGCCATTTCAAACCTAATGGCCTTTCTTGGAGAAGTCCTAAAGGCTGGATCCCTAAAGGAATTTGCTAGGCTATATAATGAAAGTATAGGCTTTTACCATAATGGTGAAGGGATAGGTTGTGGCTTTGAAGATGAGATTTCAGGTAAATTAAATTTCAATGCTGGTATGATAAAATATGAAGATGGTTATATAACCTTAACTATAAACATTAGATATCCAATTACATCTAGCGCCCAAGAGGTTTATGCTGGTATGAGGGAGAAGCTAAAGGATACGGATATGGTTATAGTAGAAGGCAGCGACCAAAAACCCCTTTATGTACCTGAGGATAATTTCCTAGTGACAAAGCTGATGGATGTCTACAGAAGTGTAACAGGGGATTACGATTCAAAGCCTATAGTAATCGGTGGCGGTACTTACGCCAGGGCTATGGAAAATGCTGTAGCCTTTGGTCCAGTATTTCCAGGCCAGGAGGATGTGGTACACCAAAAAAATGAATATATAGCCATAGACCATCTGATGATGTTGACGGAAATCTATACCAAGGCCCTATATGAATTAAGTAGGTAATTTTATAATAAAATATTTGACAAAGCTTAATATATAGCATATAATGTCATAGTAAATTGAATATTTGAGTTAGAGAAAGTAGAAGTATCCGCTTCTCACCTTATGGCTTAGGCTTATAAGGTTATGGTTATGATTTCGATTTAGATCTAGATTAAATTAATCTTCATGGTGAGGATTGTTTATGTGTGTTTATAAGCGGGTATTCTATACCCGCTTTTAATTTTCTTAAAATTTATGGGAGGTGCTGTTTTATTAAAGATCTTCAAATCAATGAGGGGATAAGAGCAAGGGAAGTCAGGTTAATCGATTCTGATGGAAAGCAGGTAGGTATTGTACCATTAAGAGAGGCCTTAGAAAGAGCAGAGGAAAGAAAACTTGACTTGGTCAATGTGGCACCAAATGCAAAGCCGCCAGTATGCAAAATCATGGACTACGGTAAGTACAAGTATGAATTGGCTAAGAAGGAGAAGGAAGCCAAGAAGAAACAAAGAGTAATCAACGTAAAAGAAATTAGATTAACCCCTAATATTGAAAAACATGACTTAAACGTAAAAGCTAAGAGGGCAAATCAGTTTCTAAGTAATGGAGACAAGGTTAAGGTTTCCGTAAGGTTTAGAGGTAGAGAAATGGGCCATACGGAAATAGGCAAGGTCGTTTTAGATGACTTTGCTGAATTAACGAAAGATTATGGAGTTATAGAAAAGCCTGCTAAATTAGAGGGTAGGAATATGACTATGACTTTAGCCCCAAAATCAGATAAAGATTAGGAGGATGTATGAATGGCAAAGATTAAGATGAAGACTCATAGAGGTTCTGCAAAGAGATTTAGAAGAACAGGTACTGGAAAGTTAAGAAGATATAAGGCCTATAAAAGCCACTTAACAGGAAAGAAATCACCTAAGAGAGTTAGAAACTTAAGAAAAGGTGCTTTAGTAAGCAAGGGCGACCAAAAGAGAATAGATGCAATGTTACCGAGATAAATTGTGAATTCACACTAGAAAGGAGTTTAAAAGATGGCAAGAGTAAAAAGAGGCGTTAATGCTAAGAAAAGACATAAAAAGATAATTAAACAAGCTAAGGGTTACTATGGTGCAAAGAGTAAGCTATTTAGACCTGCAAACCAAGCTGTAATGAAATCATTAAATTATGCATATATAGGAAGAAAGCAAAGAAAGAGACAGTTTAGACAATTATGGATTACTAGGATAAATGCTGCTGCTAGAGAGCATGGTTTAAGCTATAGCAAATTCATAAGCGGTCTAAAAAAAGCTAATATTGAAATTAACAGAAAAATGCTATCAGAGATGGCTATTCACGATAAAGAAGGATTTGCAAAATTAGTAGAAATCGCAAAGAATAATTAAGTAAAAAGTTCCTGATAGGAACTTTTTATTTTTTAGTAGGTGATGGAATGCTAGAGGTAAGCTCCAACAAAAATCCAATGATTAAAGAGGTTAGAAGCTTATACAAGAAGAAAAATAGATGGGCTAATAAGCTCTTCATCATAGAAGGTATAAAAATTATAGAAGAAGCAATAATCAATCAAATAGAAATAAAATACATCCTATTCTCCAGCAGCTTCATCGACTCCCAGGAAGGCAAGAATTTCTATTATAAGATCCAAGACAAAGCCCATATAGTGAAGGTTAAGGATTCCCTATTTAAAAGCTTATCTGATACTGAAAATCCCCAAGGGGTAATGGCCGTTTGTCAATTTAATATTAGGGATTTGGCTGAGATAGAGAGCTTAAGTAATCCATCTATTTTTTTTCTTGATGGCTTGCAAGACCCTGGTAATATGGGTACCATAATTAGGACAGCCGATGCCTTTAAAATCGATGGTATAATCCTTGGCCAAGGTTGTGTAGATCCCTATAATTTAAAGGTAGTAAGGTCTACCATGGGTTCTATTTTTAGGGTTCCCTTATATAGCTGCCACAATTCTTTGGAGACCCTGGCGGATTTGAAAAATAAGGGCTTTAATATTCTAACGGCAACCTTAGAGGGAGAGCCTATTTATAATTTCGACTTTAAGGATAAATTGGTCTGCATAATAGGCAATGAGGCCAGGGGGGTAAATCCAAAGATCTTACATATGGCCAATAAGAGTATCAAAATACCCATGCCGGGTGATGCTGAATCCTTAAATGCAGCTGTGGCAGCATCAATCATCATGTATGAGCTTATGAAGAGCAGGATATAGATTTGTAGTTAAAAAAAATAGGTGCTATAATCATATAAAAGATGTACATGTGGAGGGGAAAGAATGAAGGATAAACTTCGAGCAATAGAAGAGTCAGCTCTTAGTAGATTAGAAGATATAAAGGACTTAAAAGAATTAGAGGATTTAAGGGTTAAGGTTTTAGGAAAGAAGGGTGAACTAACGGCTATATTAAGGGAGATGGGAAAATTATCTCCAGAGGAAAGGCCTGTTATAGGTCAGCTGGCCAATGAGGTTCGTAATAAGATAGAAGAGGCTATAAGGGCTAAGGGTGCTAANTTAAGAAATGAGGCCAAATTAGCCAAATTAAAGGAAGAAAAAATCGATATTACCATATCCACTAAGAAGACTAGATTGGGACACAGGCATCCCCTATTAAGGACCATAGATGAGTTGGAAGACCTATTCGTCAGCATGGGCTTTAAGGTAATCTTAGGACCTGAAATTGAAACGGTATATAATAACTTCGATGCCTTAAATACTCCTGAAAACCATCCCTCAAGGGACCTATCGGACACCTTTTATATAACTGAAGATACCCTATTAAGGACCCATACTTCACCTGTCCAAATTAGGGCCATGAAGGAGTTTGGTGCTCCCTTGAGGATGGTATCTGCAGGTAGGACCTTTAGGTTCGATGATGTGGATGATACCCATTCACCTATGTTTCATCAGTTGGAAGGTCTAGTTGTGGATGAAAATATTTCCATGGCAAATTTAATCCACACTTTAGATATCTTTATTAAGGAATTATTCGGCAAGGATATGAAGACCAGGTATAGGCCACACCATTTCCCATTTACAGAGCCTAGTGCGGAAGTGGATGTATCCTGCTTTAAGTGTAAGGGAGAAGGCTGTCCAGCATGTAACTATACTGGCTGGAGTATGGAGTTGTTAGGTTGCGGTATGGTCCATCCTAAGGTTTTAGAAAATTGTGGAATCGATCCAGAAAAATATACTGGCTTTGCCTTCGGCATGGGAATTGATAGGATTACCATGGTAAAATACGGAATCAACGATATACGCTTACTATTTGAAAACGACAATAGATTTTTAGAACAATTTTAGTTAGGAGGTAATTAGATGCTATTACCAGTTGAATGGTTGAAGGATTATGTGGATACGGAATTAACTGGAAAAGAATTGGCCGATGGACTTACATTATCAGGTTCCCATGTTGAATCAATCTTTTCCTTAAATAAGGGTGTTAATAATGTAGTCGTTGGTAGGATTATGGAAATTGAAAAACATCCTAATGCTGATAAATTGGTGGTTTGTAAAGTTGATATCGGTAAGGAAGTCTTAGATATAGTTACGGGAGCAAATAACATTAAAGAGGGAGATCTGGTTCCAGTTGCCCTAGTTGGAGCTAAGCTGCCTGGTGGCTTAAAAATTAAAAGGTCTAAATTAAGGGGCGTAGAGTCAAATGGAATGCTGTGCTCCCTAAAGGAATTAGGATTTAGCGACAATGTTATCAGCAAGGAGTTTAGGGATGGTATTTTTATATTTAGTGAGGAATATGAGTTAGGAACAGATGTTGTAGAAGCCCTAGGCCTTGATAACGAAATTATAGAGTTGGAGATTACACCCAATAGGCCAGACTGCTTAAGCATCCTAGGTATGGCCAGGGAGGCAGCAGCAACCTTTAATGTTCCCTTAAGGGAGCCTGAAATAAGGATAGAAAATGAGGAAGGCAATATTTTCCAATACCTGGAAGGTATTAAGATAGAAAGTGAAAATTGTAATAGGTACTACGCTAAAGTCATAAAGNATGTTAAGATAGAGGAATCACCCCTTTGGATGCAGAAGAAGCTAATGGAAGCTGGTATGAGGCCTATTAACAATATAGTAGATATTACTAACTACGTCATGTTAGAATATGGCCAACCACTTCATGCCTTCGACGTATCTAAATTGGAAGGTAGTCAAATTATAGTCAGACAGGCCAGGGAGGGTGAAAGGCTAGTTACCCTAGACGGGGTAGAAAGAAAGTTAGATGAGAATGACCTGATTATAGCTGACAAGAATAATCCAGTAGGTATAGCAGGGGTCATGGGAGGCTTAGATTCAGAAATAACTGAAGAGACTACTGCCGTTTTATTTGAAGGGGCTAACTTTAATCCTAAGAGTATAAGGCTTACTTCTAAAAAATTTGGCCTGCGTTCAGAAGCTTCCAGTAGGTTTGAAAAGGGAATCGATCCAAACCTGGCAAAGCTTGCTGTAGATAGGTGTTGCCAATTAGTTGAAATGCTAGGTGCTGGTGTAGTAGTTGGCTCCCATATAGACATATATGATAAAAAGAGGGAAGAAAGGACAATCACCTTAAGGCCTGAAAGGGTAAATAAACTACTGGGAGTGGAATTAGAAGTAGATAAGATGCTAAATTACCTAAACTCCCTAGGTATAAAATCCCATCTTGAAGATGGTTTAATCTACAGCACTATACCAAGCTATAGATTGGACTTAGAAATTGAAGCTGATCTAATAGAAGAAATTGGAAGATTATATGGCTTCCATAATATAGAAAGTAAACCCTTAGCAGGTATTTTAACAAGGGGAGAAAAGCCCTATGATAAGGTCTTGCAAGAGAAGGTTATAAGAATCTTACTAGGACTTGGTTATAATGAAGTTATGACCTATTCCTTTATTAGCCCTAAGGCCTATGACAAGATCAACCTACCTAAGGATAGCAAGTTAAGGGATTATATAAAACTGATAAATCCTTTAGGAGAAGATTACAGCGTCATGAGGACTACCCTAGTTCCTACTATGCTGGAGCTGCTTGCTAGGAACTACAACAGGGGAGTAGAAAGTGTATATGCCTTTGAGATAGGTAATAGCTTTAAACCATCAATAGAATCTAAAGATAATTTACCTAAGGAAGAAAAGGTCTTATCCATAGGCTTCTATGGTGATGATGACTTCTATTTCCTAAAGGAGACAATAGAGGTCCTATTAGCTAGGCTAGGTATTAGAGATTTAGAATATAAAAGGGAAGAAAATAGCCCTACCTTCCACCCAGGTAGAACAGCAAGGCTATTGGTAGATGGACGTGAACTTGGTATTTTAGGAGAAATCCATCCCGATGTCTGTGAAAACTATGATATTAAGGCTAGAGTATATATTGCACAACTAAATTTTGACTTAATAGTTCAGTTGGCTAACTTCGATATAAGATACAGGCCATTACCTAAGTATCCTGCTATGGTTAGGGATATAGCCATTATAGTGGATGAGGATATACTATTTGGGGATATTAAAAATATAGTATTAGAACATGGCAAGGACTTAGTTGAATCTGTAGAAATCTTTGATATCTACAAAGGCGACCAGATTCCAGCAGGCAAGAAGAGCATTGCCTTCTCCATTACCTACAGGTCCTATGAGAGGACTCTTACTGACGAGGAAATAAATGAGATTCAAAAGGCCGTTATCAAGGACTTAGAAGAGAAATTAGATGGAAAATTAAGAAGCTAGGAGTAGAATTTTTCTACTCCTATTATTTGTTGGGTAAAATAAATAAGATTCTATTAATCAAATATAGTATAATATAGGTATAATTATGTGGGGGGGATGGAGTTATGACGGATATGAATCGGGTGGAAGTAATAATAGATGGTCGTAACTTTACTATTATCGGACCTGAAAATGAGGAATATATTAGGGATTTAGCCTATTTTGTAGATAAAAAAATAAGAAGCCTAGCGGCAAAGAATGATAAACTTAGTCAGACCATGGCGGCTACCCTGGCTGCTTTACATATAGCAGATGAACTTTATAAGGTAAAGGAAGAATTAGATGAACTAAAGGATAGGACTAAAGATCCTCTTGAGAAATATAATAAGGTCTATAAGGAATTACAGAAAGCTAAGGAGGAAATTCTAAGTTTAGAGGAAGCCTCCCAGGAGTATAAAGAGAGCTTAAGCACCCTTAATAAGGAGAGGGATGAGCTGATNAAGCAGGTAGAAGAGCTTAAGGAGATGGTTGCATTTAAAGATGAGGAGATCCAAGAATACAAGGAGCAGATGCAACTACTCCAGGATAAGGTCTTCAACAGCCAAATCGAATTAATAGAGACTAAGAAGGAACTGGCGGAATATATTAGATTACTAGAGGAAGAGACTAGTGATCTTGAGAAGGAAGGAATATAATTGGTGAGAGAAAAGGCAGAATTATTAGCACCTGTTGGTAGTATGGAAGCCCTATATGCGGCAGTTCAAAACGGTGCAGATGCTGTATATTTAGGTGGAAAAGTTTTTAATGCAAGGCAGTATGCCTCCAACTTTGGTCCAAAGGAATTAGAGGAGGCTATTAAATATGCCCATTTAAACCACACTAGGGTATATGTGACTGTAAATATTCTCTTGGATGATAGGGAGTTGGAGGAAGCCATAGACTATATTAGGTTTCTCTATGAAATAGATGTAGATGGTATAATTGTACAAGACATAGGCCTAGCCTCTCTTGTACGAAAGATCTTCCCTGATTTAAATATCCATGCCAGTACCCAGATGACCATAAATAACCTCTATGGTGCAAAACATCTTGAAAAGATGGGCTTTAGCCGTGTAGTACTGGCCAGGGAAACCCCCCTGGAGGAGATCAGGAAGATTAAGGATAATACCAAGCTAGAGCTTGAAAGCTTCGTTCACGGAGCCCTATGTATCTCTTATTCAGGCCAGTGTTTGATGAGCTCCCTATTAGGTGGAAGAAGCGGTAATAGGGGAAGGTGTGCCCAGCCCTGTAGGATGCAGTATTCCATAGTAGATAGGAATGGGAGGATTATGCCCAATTGGGATAAGAAATACCTCCTAAGCCCTAGGGATTTAAACACCATGGATCATTTAGAAGAGCTAATTCAAAGTGGTATAACTTCCTTAAAAGTAGAAGGAAGGATGAAAAGGCCTGAATATGTAGCTACAATTGTTAGCAAGTATAGGAAGGCCCTAGATGAAGGTATCAAGGCTATAAATAATAGGGATAGGATTGATATTNCCCAAATCTTTAATAGACAATTTACCAAGGGTATAATGTTGGGGGATTTTGGAAGGAGCTTTATTTCCTATGATAGGCCTGATAACAGGGGTATACTTATAGGAAAAGTTGTAGATATAGATAAGAATAAGGTCTATATTAAGTTAGAGGAAGATTTAAATAAGGGCGATGGAATTGAATTAGCTTTGGAAAAGGGCGGTTACAAGGGAATCAAGTCCCCGGTAGACGGTAAAAAAGGAAGTCTTCTTCAATTATATAGGGTAGGCAGGATAAAGAAGGACTCCCTAGTTTATAAGACTTCCAGTGAAGAGCTGCTTGTAAGGGCTAGGTCCTCCTATGAAGATAATAAGAAGACCTATCCTCTAGATATGAAGGTGGAAATAAGGATTGGTCAAAGGCCTTATATAGAATTAAAATCTGGTGACTACCAAGTAGCTTACAGCCTTGACATCCTAGTTGAGGAGGGCCAGAGGGTAGAGTTAGATAAGGAAAAGATAATNAAGCAGCTTTCAAAACTGGGAGATACTAACTATTATCTAGCTAAAATAGATATAGAGCTTGAAGATGGGGCCTATTTAGCTATAAGTGCCTTAAATAACCTAAGGCGGGGGGCCGTTGCAAAGTTAAATGAGCTGGTGGCCAATTACAACAAGAGGAAAATAGATGAGGAAGACTTTAATAGAAGGAAAGCTAGCTATTTTAGCTTAAATATTAAAGAGGATATTAAGGATGAGGATAGGAAGCTTGGTATTCTGGTGAAAAATAGGTCCCAGTATGAGCAACTGGATAAGGACAAACTAGATAGGCTTTATTTAGGTTTTTATCATGGGATAGAGGACATCATCTATGACCTAAAGGCCAGGAATAAGGAAGTATATATATGGACGGACAAGATCCTATATAGTTCTGACTTAGAAAGGTTAAAGGCTGTAATTAGCCAATTTGAAGATAAGATCGATGGAGTCTCTGTTTCTAACTTAGGTAGCCTGGAATTTTTCAGGGAAAACTTCCATTTGAATATACATGGAGATATAGGTTTAAATATCTTCAATAGCTTTGCCCTAAGGTATTTTAATTCCCTAGGATTGAAGAGCTTAACCCTCTCTCCAGAGTTAAACCTGGAGCAGATAAAAAATTTAAAGTATAAGGAAAATATAGAGGCTATTGTCTACGGCTATTTACCCCTTATGATAATGAAAACCTGCCCTATGGCCCTGGTAAAGGGGTGTAAGGACGATAGGGCTTGTGAGACTTGTAATTTTGCAAAGGGTTATGGCTTAAAGGACAGGATGGGGATAAACTTCTACATGGAGAGGAATGATGGTAGCACCACCATCTATAACTCGGTTCCAATAATGGTGTTAGATAGCTTAAAATCCATAGTAGAAGCTGGTGTTAAAAGCTTAAGACTTGACTTTACTCAAGAAGAGGAAGCTATCAGACAGATTCAAACCACCTATTACGACTATTTACATTCAAAGATAGATGAAGGGGAAGTTAAGAAGTTTATAGATAACTTTAAAATACGCACTAATATAACTAAAGGACATTATTTTAGAGGTGTACTATAAAGAGGTGAAGCAGTTGAATGAAAAAACCTTAAAGGTTTTGGAATATAATAAGATAATAGAATTATTATTGGAAAAGGCCGAATCCCACTTAGGTAAGGAGCTTATAAAAAAGCTTAAACCAAGTACAGATTTTGATAAAATAAACTCCCTATTGGAAGAGACAGATGAGGCATTAACCCTCCTCGTACAAAGGGGCAATCCCCCCCTTTACGGCATTAACAATGTAAGGCCTGATATAAAAAGAGCCCAGATGGGCGGAAGTCTAACTCCAGCTGCCCTCTTAAAGATATCGGATTCTTTAAGGGTAGCAAGAAAACTAAAAAATTTTATGAAGGAGATTAAATCCGACAAATCACCAAATTTCCCTACCCTGGAGGGTTTAATTAGGGGGTTAAGGGTATTCAAGGATATAGAAGATGAAATAAACAAGGCTATAATCAATGAAAATGAAATTTCCGATAATGCCAGCCCAGCCTTAAGGAACATTAGGCGGCAGATAAATAGGAATAATGAGGCTATAAAGGATAAATTAAACTCCATCATTAACTCCCCAGCAAACCGAAAGTTTTTGCAAGATAGCATCGTAACTATCAGGGAAGGAAGGTATGTAATCCCAGTAAAGCAGGAAAACCGCGGCAATATTCCAGGGATAGTACACGATATAAGTTCCAGCGGTGCAACGGTCTTTATTGAGCCTATGGCTGTGGTGGAATTAAATAATCAGTTGAGGGAGTTGGAAATCAAGGAAAGGGAAGAAATTGAAAGGATTCTAGCTGAGCTTTCAGCCTTAGTAGCGGAAGAAGGGGAAGGAATCATAAGCAACCAAGGGATACTAACTCAGCTGGATTTTATTTTTGCAAAGGGAAAACTGGCCCTAGAGATGAGAGCTACCAAGCCCATTTTAAACAAAAGTGGCTATATCAATATTAAGAAGGCCAGGCACCCCCTATTAGATCCGAAAACTGTAGTACCTATAGATGTATACCTGGGGGATGAATTTACTACCCTAGTTATTACAGGGCCTAATACAGGTGGTAAAACTGTTACTTTGAAGACGGTAGGCCTATTGACCCTTATGGCCCAATCAGGCCTCCATATCCCTGCAGACCATAATTCGGAAATGGCAGTTTTTGACCAGGTCTTTGCAGATATAGGGGATGAGCAGAGCATAGAACAGAGCTTATCAACCTTTTCTTCCCATATGGTTAACATAGTAGATATTTTAAATCAGGTTAGCCACAATAGTTTGGTCCTATTCGACGAGTTGGGAGCTGGTACCGATCCAACGGAAGGGGCAGCTTTGGCCATGGCCATATTAGACCATCTGTTAAAGATGGAGGTTAGGACCATTGCCACAACCCACTATAGTCAATTGAAGGTTTATGCCTTAACTACAGAGGGTGTAAGAAATGCATCTGTGGAATTCGATGTAGAAACCCTTAGACCTACCTACAGGCTATTGATTGGCTTGCCGGGTAAATCCAACGCCTTTGAAATCTCTAGACGCCTAGGCCTTCAGGATTATATAATAGATTATGCAAGGGAGCTAGTTTCAAAAGAAGATATAGAATTTGAAGACGTCCTCCAGGCCATAGAGCGAGATAGAAAGGCGACGGAACGAAACCGACAAGAGGCTGAAAGTTTAAAAGCTGAGCTAGATAAGCTAAGGGAAGAACTTAGGGCTGAAAAAGAAAAGACCAAATCTATGAGGGAGGATATAATTCAAAAGGCCAAGGAAGAAGCCAGGGACCTATTGAGAGAGGCGAAGTTAGAGGCTGAATTGATTATATCGGAGTTAAAAGAGATCTCTCAAGAGGTGGAAAGGGAGAAGACTAGGAGGATCCAAGAGGCTAGGGGGATGTTGTCCTCTAAATTAGATGATTTAGATAGATCTCTTTCAGAAGATATCCTAAATGTAAAGTCCAACAAACCACCAAAGAACCTAAAGGTAGGGGAAACGGTAGAGGTCCTTAGCTTAAATCAAAAAGGTCAGGTCCTAACTTTACCCGATGAGGAAGGGAATTTGACGGTACAGGTTGGTATAATGAAGGTCAACGTCCATATCAGTAGTTTAAGAAGGGCAAGCTCTGAAGGTGAAGAAAGAATAGTGGAGAGGACTAAATCCTATATCAGTTCTAAGGCCAAGACAATTAAAAATGAAATCGACCTAAGGGGTATGAATATAGAGGAGGCTATTATGGAATTGGAGAAGTATATCGACGATTCCTATATGGCTGGCTTAAAAGAGGTTTATATTATACACGGAAAGGGTACTGGAGCTTTAAGGAAGGGTCTCCAGGACTATTTCAAAAGACATAAGCTGGTTAAATCCCATAGGCTAGGTAAGTACGAAGAAGGCGGTATGGGAGTAACAGTATTAGAATTAAAATAATTTCAACAAAGGATAATCAGGAGGTAGAAATGTTAGATTTTAAGGTAAAAGTTATCGATTTACTTCAGGAAGAAATAGATGCTTTATCTAGGGAAGAGATATCAGCTTTAATCGAAATCCCCCCATCCTATGATTTAGGGGATTATGCCTTTCCAGTATTTAGGTTGAGTAAGGTCTTTAGAAAGGCTCCTAATATAATAGCTGAGGAGCTAGTGGGGAAGCTAGGCCAAAATGAATACTTTGAAAAGATAGAAAACAAGGGTCCTTATGTTAACTTCTTTATCAACAGGGCTAAGTTAGTAGAAACCGTAGTTGAAGAAGTAAGGGCAAAGGCTGACAATTATGGAGCTACTGATGTAGGCCAGGGTAGGACAGTAATCGTAGAATACTCATCTCCTAATATTGCAAAACCCTTCCACATTGGCCATATTAGGACTACTGTAATTGGAAATGCCCTATATAAGATATATAAGTTTTTAGGTTTTAACACCATCGCCATAAATCACCTTGGGGATTATGGTACCCAATTCGGTATGCTTATTTCAGCCTATAAGAAGTGGGGAGATAGGGAAGTTATCGAGCAGGATCCTATCAATGAGTTATTAAAGCTGTATGTTAGATTTAACAAGGAAGCAGACGAAGATGAATCCCTACGTGATGAGGCTAGATACTGGTTTAAGGAATTAGAAAATGGTAATGAGGAAGCCTACGCCCTTTGGGAGTGGATTAGGGAAATAAGCCTAAAGGAGTTCAACAAGGTCTATGATATGTTAAATATAAAATTTGATTCCTATGCTGGTGAAAGCTTCTACTCCGACAAGATGCCTAGGGTAATAGAAGAGCTAAAGGAAAAGGACTTACTAAAGGAATCAGAGGGAGCTTATATTGTAGACTTAGAGGAATACGATATGCCTCCAGCCTTAATTCAAAAAAGTGACGGCTCCACCCTATATATAACTAGGGATATTGCTGCGGCCATCTACAGAAAAGAGCACTATGACTTCTATAAGAACATCTATGTGGTGGCTTCACAACAGAATCTACACTTCAAGCAATGGTTTAAGGTACTGGAATTGATGGGTTATGAATGGGCCAAGGATTGTATCCATGTACCCTTTGGCATGGTAAGCCTTGAAGATGGTACCCTGTCTACAAGAAAGGGTAGGGTGGTATTCTTAGAAGATGTCCTAAAGAAGGCTGTAGCTGGAATAATGGAAATCATGGAGGAAAGAAACCCAGATCTGGAAAATAAGGAAGAAGTGGCTAAGCAGGTTGGAATTGGCGCTGTAGTCTTCCAGGAGCTATTCAACCAAAGGATTAAGGATTATGTGTTCTCCTGGGATAAGGTATTAAGCTTTGAGGGTGAGACTGGACCTTACGTACAATATACCCATGCTAGGGCTAACTCATTGCTGGAGAGAGGAAGCTTTAATATAGCAGATGATGTGGACTATGGCTTGCTACTATCTGAAGATGAAATTAACATTATTAGGCTAATCTATGATTTTCCAAAGGTTGTAATCGATGCAATGGAAAAGTATGAGCCCTTCTATATTACAAGGCAGGTAGTGGAAATAGCCAAGGCCTTTAATAAGTTCTATAATAGCTCTCAAATCATCGTAGAGGATGAAGAGCTAAAAAAGGCTAGACTAATGCTTACCTATATGGTTAAGAATACTATCAAGATAGGTTTAGGATTATTAGGCATTGAAGCACCAAATAAGATGTAGGGGATTAAGATGAGGATAGATGTAGAAAAATTAATCCCTAGTATTTTTATTGAGGACATTAACCTAAATAAAGGGAATAGCTATATTTCTCAGCTAACCATCTTGACTATTAAATCCCTCCTTCCCCAGGAGGAAGAGGTAGCCAATAGGATAGACTATAAGAGGTTCAAAGAGGAATTAAAGCTATGGGAAGGATATTGCATAGGAGAGAATATTTCTCTCCTTAACCTTATTAAGGAGAGGGATAGAAAGCAATACTTTAGCTATTATGATGAAGACTTCTATACCCGCTTAATTCCACTTATAGTTGCAAATGGGGACTTTAAGATCATAGAGGAAGAGCTTATTAAGAATCTATTATATTTCTCCGGTAATGTTGAAAACCTATTAGAATGGCTATCAATTGCCTATGGGGTATACCTATTAGTTGAGGGAGCTGAGGATATAGATGGGAAGTTAAAGGAATATTTAATAAAACTTTCCCAAGTAGAACTGGAGGAAAGCTTTAATGGATTCTTCACCCTAAATGAGGAGAAAAATAAGGCATATAAAATAAGGTTTGAGAAGGAAAGGATAGCTTTAATTAATCTTTTAAATGGGGTTAGGCTTAACAAGTATCTAAATTTACAAGACCTCCTATCTGTAATAGAAGGAGGGGATCCTACAACAAGCCTAGGAAGGATAGTATTTAGAGCTAGTGGGGAAATAGATTTAAAGCTATTAGATAGCTTTTATATCAACATGAATAGGTATATAATCAACTTAAGAAAAGGCAGAATTGATGTGGATAAGCTAAGAATTAAAGAATATGTATTGCCTGATATATTTAGCTTTAATGAGGGGGATGTATTCTACCACTCCCTATTGAATTACTGTAAGGTATTAAAAAAAGAAGTTAGATCCAATGTCTTAACTTCTTTAATCAGTACCAAATCAGGCAATTATTTATTTAAAAGGGACCCTGTCTAACTGGATTGGGTTTCTTTTTGCAAGTAGTCTAAAAAGTCCTTTTCAGGGATTTCAGATAAAAGAGATAATTCCTTGATAAAGCTGTCCTTAAGTGCTAAATAATCATGATTTTTAGTGTTTAGACCCGTGTATTCCAATGCTTTGATTATTAAGAGCATGTCTTCCTTAGACATTTCCTGGATTGAGATTTTATCAAAGTTAAGCATAATGCGACCCCTTTCCTTAGATTCTATATATATTCTACATCTTTTGACAAAAACAATCAATAGACCACAAACAAAGAAAATATGATAAATTAAAGGTAGGTAAGTAAGATTATGAATACAATTTTAGTTTCCTTAAATTCCAAATATATACATTCCAATTTAGCCATAAGGTATTTATCTAAATACGTCTCTAGTATGAAGAGGGTAGATATCTATGAATTTACTATAAATCAAAGTCCTGAATTTATTGCATCAGAAATCTACAGGCTTTCACCTAATCTAGTGGGTTTTTCAACCTATATATGGAACTTAAAGGAGACCCTTGGGGTTTGTGAAATTTTAAAGCTAGTTAAACCCGACCTAAAGATCCTACTAGGTGGTCCGGAAGTTTCCTATGACGGTGAAATCATAATGGAGGAATATCCCTTTATAGATTATATAATCTATGGGGAGGGGGAGGAGACCTTTAAGGAATTTCTTCAAAAAGAACCTAAGGGGGAATTGGAGGATATAAGAGGCTTAATCTATAGGGAAGGGGATAGGATAATCAAAAATCCTGAAAGAGATCTAATTATGGATTTAAACACCATCCCCTTTCCCTATGATGAAGGATCTAGGGGATTAGAAAATAGGATAGTTTACTATGAAAGTTCAAGGGGATGTCCTTTTAACTGCCAATACTGCCTATCTTCAACCATAAGGGGAGTAAGGTATTTGGATTTAGATAGGGTAAAAAGTGACCTATCCTTTTTGATAGATGAGAAGGTTAAGCAGGTTAAATTCGTAGATAGGACCTTTAATGCCAATAAGGAACATGCCATGGAGATTCTAAAATTTATTAAGGAGAAGGATCCAGATAACATCAACTTCCACTTTGAAATAACAGCCCACTTAATCGACCAGGATTTTTTAGATCTCTTGAAGGATGTAAAAGAGGGCCTATTCCAGTTTGAAATAGGGGTTCAGTCAACCAACGATGAAACTATAGATGCTATTAAGCGTACTACGGATTTTACCCAATTAAGTGATGTGGTCAGGACTATAAAATCCTTTAAAAATATCCACCTGCATTTAGACCTAATAGCAGGCCTACCCTATGAAGGCTATGATAGCTTTAAGGAATCCTTTAACGACGTCTATAATTTGAGGCCGGAAAAATTACAGCTGGGTTTTTTGAAATTATTAAAGGGTTCAGGTTTAAGGTTAAATCAAGCAAAACATGGATATAAATATATAGATGAACCACCTTACCAAGTATTGGAAAGTAAGTATATCAGCTATGGGGACTTGTTAAAATTAAAGGATATAGAGGACTTGGTAGAAAAATATTACAATGAGGGCTATTTTGAGAATGCCTTAAATTATTTAATTAAAGAATATTATAATAGCCCCTTTGACTTCTATGAAGACTTTTCCAGCTACTGGGTCTCTAAAGCTTATCATAAGATTTTCCATAGTAGGGATAAGCTATATAAGATCCTACTGGAGTTTGTAAACTACAAAGAATTTAAGGATGAATTCTTTGTGGAAGTGCTTAAATTCGATTATCTATTGAATAATAAGAATCCTAAGCTAAATTTTAATAAGGATGTTAACTTTAGATTAAACCTCCATGACCTATTAAAGAATGAAGACTTGCTAGATGAATATCTATATGAATTTAAGGATATGCCTACTAAAAAGTTGATAAATAGGGTAGTAGTGGAAGCTTTTAAATTTAATATACTAGGGGCTATAGGAAAGGACTTTGAAGAGAAGAAGCAGGAAGAAAGTTATATCCTTTTCCTTCATAGAGATGGCGTCATCAGTAGGGGGAGTGTCTATGATATTAGCCGTATAGTTAGGGAGATGATTTAAGTGGATTTTTTAAACGATATCATATATGTTAATAAAGAGGTTGGTCTTAAGACCATCCACAGCTTTAAGAAGAATTGGTTTATTATCTTCACAGGTATTATATATACCCTTTTAAATATTATAATTTACTCCATTATGGACACTATCTTTTCCGGGCCCCTATATATCCTATCAGGAATAGTGGCTGCTATAATTACTAGTGCCATGATTTCTAACTACCTTTATCTTTTGTTTAATATCATCAACTACAATAGGGTAACTCTAGATGATTTTAGAGATGGGTTTTTATACTTTTTAAGAAAGCTATATGGAGTTCTATTTATAGCCTATGTGGCTAGGTTATTGTTATCCTATCTATCGCCTATATTGGGAGGTTTAAGGCCCTTAGTAGGACCTTTAATATATTTATCCCTCTTTGTTCTCTTAAATCCCTTACCAGAAACCATCTATTTAAAGTATTATAATTCCTGGGAGAGTATAGTAGAGAGCCTAGAGTTTATGAGGGAAAACTGGCTAAACTGGTCATTGCCTAATATAGTATTTATGACCCTGCTTTATAAGATAACAGGAAGAGGTTATATTAATATCTTTACCACCCATATATCCTTTGGATTTAATTTTGAAATGCGGGCAATTCTCATGTACTTGCTGGCTCAACTAATATTTTCTATAATGATGATCTATAGGGGTCATCTATATAAGTTGTTAAGCACTAGTACTAGGCGAAAAAGAATGTTCATGAAAAAATTATAGGATAGGGAGATTGTATGAAGACTTTAGATGAATTTTTTAAGAAGAAGACGGACAACCTAACTTTTATTGAATTGAAGGAAGATTCCTTGGTAAAACTTAAGGGTTATACTATTAAGGCAAATCTTCCCCTACCCCTTTTGTCCGATGTTTTAATTGAAGGGATAAAGGAGGGGGACTTTGAGGAGGGTATTAATTTAATGGATATCCTCCAAGGCATGATATATACCCTGGGGAGCGATAGAGATTTTCCTTATAACCATCAATATATAAAGATTTTACAAGCCTCTGATAAAAAGGCCCTTGAGTATATCTTTTATAAAGCTCTTAAGGATCTGGAAGCTGGTAGCTTAGAGGATGCTTGTATAATACTTCGTGGACTACTAGAAGTTGAACCTGAAAACTTAGATATCCTATTTAACTATGGTTTAGCCTTAGAATCCATAGCAAAGAAATTCATGGAGGATGGTAAGGAAGAGGCGGATAGCTTTTTAGAATATTCTACTAGGGTATTTGAATCCATATTGGAAAAAGAAAAAAACTATGCCTTAAGCCATTATAAATTAGGCTATCACTATATGTATTATGGTCACTTTTTAAAGGCTAGTTTAAGCTGGAAAAAATTCTTAACCTTAAGCAATGATGAGGTCCTAGTCCAAGAAGTTAGGAATGAAATAGAGAAGATAGAAGATGATGCCATTTATGAAACTGGAATAACCTATTTAATTTATAAGGACTATGACAAGGCTTTAGATTCCTTTTTGAAACTTATCCCTAAACATGAGGAAAGCTGGAATATAAACTTTTCTATAGGCCAAGCCTATATGGGTCTTGAGGAGTATGATAAAGCTATTGGATATATTAACAAGGCCATAGAACTAAATGATGATAATCCCGATCTATATAATGAATTAGGCATTATCTATATAAATCTTGATATGATAGCTGAAGCTATAGAAGTTTTTACAAATGGCATAGAAGCTTGTGAGGATGATTATAAGTTATATTTTAATAGGGGTATAGCCTATACCCTCTTGAATGATTACTCAAGTGCTTTGTCAGACGTCAATAAGGCATATGAATTAAATCCCACAGAAGAGATAAAAAATCATAAGGAAGAACTTGAAAAATCTGTTGATAATTTGTATAATATTTGATGAAGAGAGCATAATATCACTTAATTTCAGTAATATTGTAAATTTAGAACAAAAAAGTTCTCTTTAAAGCTTGACATTTTCATGAAAAGAATGTATTATAATTAGAGTCAGCTGTTGCTTTTGATAGAGAGTTAGAAAATCTCAAAAGGAAAACAAAAAACAGTTGACATTTCATCCAAAAGGGTGTAAGATATAAATCGTTGGCTCTTGAAGCAGTCGACAAAAATAAAAAAAGCTCTTGACACAAACTTAAANATGTGTTAAGCTATAGAAGTCGCCTCGAGAGAGGCAGACACAGAACCTTAAAAATTAAACAGTGTGAGGTACTTTGAATTAACCATACA
>JGI24714J26587_10000675_pt1 | contig 24376 bp, 21 predicted proteins | sample BioPla4DNA2_FD_26587 | JGI IMG/M metagenome (IMG submission 26587)
CAGCTCTACGGGCAGCTGGTTGATCATCCCGACTATGCGGGTGCAGAGCCCATTGGTGCCTTGGATGCAGCTCTGGACGGTGTGCTGCAGCACGTCTCGGAGCTGGGCGGTAAACAGAACCGAGTTGAGCTGGCCCAGGAACGCCTCTTGGATCTGCAGCTCAACCTCACCAAGATTCTCTCTGAGGAGCAGGATTTGGACTATGCCGAAGCGATTATGGAGCTGAAGATGGAGGAGTTTGCCTACCGCACTGCTTTGGCAGTGGGGGCCCGGATCATCCAGCCTTCACTGGTGGACTTCCTGCGTTAGGGTTGTGAAGGGGCATGAGGCTGCAGATTACCACAGTCTACCCCCGCTTTGCGGTGGAATACCACTGGCCTAGGGCCGAGATCAGGCAGGAGGTCACCCGGGTCCAGGTCAGGACAGAAGGCCCGGTGGTGGAGATCGATCAGCGGCACTGCTGGGCGGATTTGGGCCTGGCTGGGCCGATGGATTTTGCCAAGCAGGTGCGGGATGAGGCCCGGTTCGAAACAGTGGAAGCGATAGGTAAGATCGCTGCTGAGGGCGATGAGGTTGTGAAGCGGGCCGGCCATTTCCGCGAGGAGATCATTTTCGCAGACCAGGCGAGGCGCCGCATGGACGAGCGCATCCCTGAGTTAAATGTTCAGGCGGTTCCCAAAGCGCCTCCGAGAATCAAGTTCCATTACGCCATGGAACTGGACTGGAGCCCAGGCGGAGCCGTAATTAAGCACCATGTACGTCCTCCCACCATTACCTGGCAGTTAGGTGGGGTATACGTGGATGTCCGTGTGTGAGGGTGAGGTGGGTCAGGTGGAACTGCAAACGAAGTTCGGCACAATCACGGTAGATGAAGACCAGATCATCCATTTCCCCAGGGGGATTCTCGGTTTTACCGACTACCACCGGTATGTTCTGGTGGAAAGGGAAGACAGCGTGTTCAGCTTCCTCCAGTCGGTTGATGAACCAGGCTTGAGCTTTGTGGTGATCATGCCCGAACTGGTGCGGGCGGACTATGAGGTGGAGCTGAGCGAGGAGGAAATCGATCTGCTCCAGATCAGCTCGCCCGAAGATGGTAAGGTCTTCGGCATTGTGACCATCCCGGAAAACGTCGCCGAGATGACGGTGAACCTGCAGGCTCCGGTGGTGATCAACACCAAGGAGCGGCTGGGGGCCCAGCTGATCATCACAGGGGACAANTATCACACCAGGCACAACGTGATCGCCGAGATGCATAAGAACGCTTATCTGCTCCAAAAGCAGGGCGCGGAAGAGATTCCAGAATCCGTCTAAATCTGGACTCATCCGGGCAGAATAGAGTCCAGGGAGGGACAGATATGCTGGTACTAACGCGCAAAGTGGATCAAAGCATCATGATTGGAGATAACGTCCGCATCGTTGTGGTGGACGTACGCGGCGACCAGGTCAAACTGGGCATCGATGCCCCGCGCCACATCATGGTTCACCGGCACGAAGTGTATCAGGAGATCCAGGCGGAGAACAAGCGGGCCGCTCTCAAGAAGGAAATCGATGTGGGCACTTTGGAACAGGCGCTGCGTGAAGCACGCCCCAACGTCAAGGGCGAAGCTTAGACCGATGTATGGGTGAAGGAGGGTAGGCGTATGAAGGTCCAGGGATCAATGGAGCTGCCAAGGACGAGCTATGTTCAGCAGGCACCCCTCGCGCCAAGTCCCGAGCGGGGGCAGGCCGGCCGGGTTACGGCAGCGGAGGACAGCCTTCAAGAAGCTAAGTCCTGGGAAGAACAGACGGAATTAGAAGTCCAAGAAGCGGTGGAAGCTCTCAACGACGCGGTGGAGTATATCAACCGCGGCCTCAGGTTCACAATCCATGAGGACACGCAGCGGATGATGGTCAGGGTTGTCAATTTTGAGACCAACGAAGTGATCAAAGAGATCCCTCCTGAGGAAGTTCTGGACACCGTGGCTCGCATCCGGGAAATGATCGGACTTCTCATCGATAAATGGGCTTAGGGGGTAGGGATTCGAAAGTGACGGCTCATGCATATCAGCTTTATAGACAAACTCAGGTGTCAACAGCCTCCCCAGGTGAGCTGCTGCTCATGCTGTTTGACGGGGCCATTCGTTTTGCCCGCCAAGCACAGGAGCACCTGCGCCAAGGGGATCTGGAAGCAGCCAACAGCAAACTGATCCGCGTTCAAGACATCGTCAGCGAACTCAACCTGTCGCTGGATCTCAGCGTGGGTGAAATCGCCGTGAATTTGCAGCAATTATACACATACATTTATGACCGTTTGGTGCAGGCTAACATCAGAAAAGACCCGGAGATAGTGGAAGAAGCGTTGGTGCTGCTCATGGAGCTGAGGGATACCTGGGAGCAGGTGGTGGCCCAAACTAGATGAGGGAAATCCGGGAGAGGATCAACGCGCTCACCACAGCATACACAGAGCAGCTGGCTCTGTATAAAGAAATCGGCGAGGTGGGCTCACAGGAAGGTGAGCTGATCAGCACAGGCCAGCTGGACCGCCTTCTGCAGGTGCTTAAGACCAAAGAGGGCCTGCTGAGGCGCGCCGGTGAATACGAGCGGGAGATCTCCCAGCGCCAGGAAGAGCTGGTGAAGCACTTCGGACTCGCTTCCTTTTCCCTGCCGCAATTGAGGCTGGCCGCCCCAGAATACTACCAGGATGATCTGGCGGCCTTAGAGGCGGTGCTCAGCGAGCTGGCTCCCGTCTTGGAGCAGTTGGAAAACCAGGAGCGCCAAAACGAGGCGCAGCTCAGCGCCTATCTCAAGCAGACCCAGGCGCAGCAGGCGGTGCAGCGCAAGCGAGCGGGGAGGGCCTACGGCAAGAAAAAAATGTGAGTTCGGCAAGCAAGAAGGGCTGGGTTTCTGACTCAGTCCATTTTTCTCTACCCGGAAGGATTTTACTTTCCCTAGGGGTAATATTATCACTAAAGTCGTCATTGAAGGAGTGAAGAGGGATGGCCAAGATCAGAGTCAGCATCTCCGGAAAGAACCTGGAAATTACTGAAGCTTTGCGCAGCTACGTGGATAAGAAGATCTCCAAGCTGGACAAATACCTAGATGACAATCGGACGGCTTCTGCAGAAGTGATGCTCAGAATTGAGCGGGGCATTCATATTGCCGAGGTTACCGTGAACCTCTCGGGCGTCCTGCTCAGGGGCGAGGGCAAGACGGGAGATATGTACACCTCCATTGACAGTGCGGTGGACCGGATTGAGCGCCAGTTCAACAAGTTCAAGAGCAGAATCTGGAAGAAGCACGGACCCAAGATAAGCGAAATGCAAGCACCTGCTGCACACGGTGAGGAGCTGGCCAGTCCCCGGATAGTGAGAACCAAACGGTTTGCCCTAAAGCCCATGGACGTGGAGGAAGCGGTCATGCAGATGGAGCTCTTGGGGCATGATTTTTTTGTCTTTAGGGATGCCGACAGCGGCGAAGTAAGTGTGGTTTACAGGCGGCGTGATGGCAACTATGGGCTCATTGAATCCGAGTTCTAAAACGAGCAAGCCTGTCAGTTTAGTGATCTTTGAAGGCGGCAGGGTCCAGGGCGTGCTGGAAAGCCAGATGCAGATGGTCAGGCAGGGTATGGTCTTAGATTTAGTGGAGCGGGCCCGGGAAGCAGGTTTTACCCACATCTTGGTGGTCACCTCCTACCCTGAACTGGCTCTGGGCCTGGAGGACGCGGCGGTCGAGGTCGTGCTCGATAAGGAGATCGAACGTCCCTTTCACTTTGGCCAGCGCCTGCGGGATGTGGTCGAAGGCTGCCAGCTGGAAAAGGTGTTGTACATGGGGGGAGCAGCAGCTCCCCTGATTTCTTCCGGGGAGCTCCAGTACATGCGGGAAATCTTGGAACAGAATGAAGAGGTCTTCCTGACCAACAACTATTACTCCGCGGACATCGTGGGCTTCACACCCGCGGCGGCGCTGGGGCGCCTCAACCTCCCTGCCATCGATAATGCTCTGCCCATGGTGTTGAGCAATGAAGGGGGCCTTAGGTATGTGCCTCTCCAGCGCACTTTGGGCTTGAACTTCGATGTGGACACGCCAACCGATGTACTGATCATGGCGGTGCATCCGGCCTTGGGGTCCCATACCCGGGCCGCTGTGGAGAACCTGGATTGGGACTTTTCCCGGGCCGAGGNCATCAAAGAGCTGCTGGGCAACCCCATGGGTGAGCTGGTCATTTACGGGCGGGTGGGCCCCAACCTCTTCCAGTATCTGGACGCGAACACCCGCTGCCGGCTGCGCCTCTATTCCGAGGAGCGGAGCATGAAGGCCTTGGGCCGGGACGCCCGGGGCGAAGTGAAGGCGCTGATGGGCCGGCTCGTGGAAGAGCTGGGTTTCGCCGCTTTTTTCAGATTTCTGGCCGAACTGGCCGGCGGTGCGGTCTTAGACACCAGGGTTCTCTTCGAACACTTTCATTGGGAGCTCAGCGCGGCCGACCGCTTTGCTTCGGATCTGGGAAGGTTAGAGCTGATCTCCCACGGGCCCCTGCGGGAGTTTACCCGTGCCGCTCTGGAAGCCCCCATTCCCGTCCTCCTTGGGGGGCATTCCCTGGTCGCGGGTGGGCTGTGGGCCATGATTGATGCGGGGTTGAAGGACCTCCCTGCCTAAAGTTGCAGGGGGCCGCGGGTCGTAGTAGAATAAACCTGGGGGGTAGAAACGTGCTGCAACGGCTGAAGAATTGGCTCGATCCCACCGAACGGGAGCTTAAGCGCCTGGGTTCGGTGGTTGATGCCATAAATGCTCTAGAACCGCAAATGCAGGCCCTCAGCGATGCGGAGCTGCAGGCCAAAACCCCGTACTTCCAGCAGAAACTGGCCAACGGGGCCAGCTTGGATGATCTGCTCGTGGAAGCCTTCGCCGTGGTGCGGGAAGCGGCCAGGCGGACCTTGGGCATGCGTCATTTCGATGTGCAGCTCCTGGGGGGCATTATCCTGCACCAGGGGCGGATTGCGGAGATGAAAACGGGTGAAGGCAAAACGCTGGTCGCTACTTTACCCGTTTACTTAAACGCGCTCACCGGCGAAGGCGTGCATGTGGTCACCGTCAACGATTACCTGGCCAAACGGGACGCGGAGTGGATGGGCGCCATTTACAAGTTCCTGGGGATGAGCGTGGGCGTGATCGTCCACGGACTCAGCTTCGAGGAGCGCAAGGAAGCCTACAACTGCCAGATCACCTACGGTACCAACAATGAGTTCGGCTTCGACTACCTGCGGGACAACATGGTGGTCTACCCGGACCACATCGTCCAGAGATCCCTCAACTACGCCATCGTGGACGAAGTGGACTCCATCCTCATCGACGAGGCCCGCACTCCCCTGATTATCTCCGGGGCAGCGGAGGATTCCGCCCAGCACTACGTGCGTTTTGCCCAGATCGCGCCCCAGCTGAAGCGGGATCGCGATTACGAGGTGGATGAGAAGGCTCGGACCATCTCCATTAAGGAAGAGGGCTTGGCCAAGGTGGAGCGCCTCTTAGGGATCGACGATCTCTTTGATGATGCCCACTTTGAACTCAACCACTACCTTAACCAGGCCCTCAAGGCTAAGGAGTTTTTCCAGCGNGATCGGGATTACGTGGTTAAAGACGGTGAAGTGATCATTGTTGACGAGTTTACCGGCCGCCTGATGCCTGGCCGGCGTTACTCCGACGGTTTGCACCAGAGCATCGAGGCCAAGGAANGGGTGCCGGTGCTCAAGGAGAGCCAGACCCTGGCCTCCATCACCTACCAAAACTACTTCCGCATGTACCGGAAACTCGCGGGCATGACCGGTACTGCCAAGACCGAAGAAGCGGAGTTCAGGGAGATCTACGGCCTGGATGTGGTGGTCATACCCACCAACAAGCCCATGATCCGTGAGGATCTGCCTGATAAGGTGTTTAAGACCAAAGAGGCGAAAATCCGGGCGATCATCGCCGACATCGCGGAGCGCTATAAGAAAGGGCAGCCGGTTCTGGTGGGCACCATCAGCATCGAAGCTTCGGAGCAGCTCAGCGAGCGTTTGAAGCGGCTTGGCATTCCGCACCAGGTGCTCAACGCCAAGTACCATGAACTGGAAGCGGAGATCATCAAGCTCGCGGGCCAGCGGGGTGCCGTAACCATTGCCACCAACATGGCCGGCCGCGGCACAGACATCGTCCTGGGCGAGGGCGTGGTGGAGCTGGGCGGTCTGCACGTCATCGGCACGGAACGCCACGAGTCCAGGCGCATCGACAACCAGCTGCGGGGCCGCTCCGGCCGCCAGGGAGACCCGGGTTCGTCCCAGTTTTATGTCTCCATGGAAGATGACCTCATGCGCCTGTTCGGTTCGGATCGGATCATGGGGATCATGGACCGCCTGGGCTGGGAAGAGGATCAGCCCATTGACCATCCGCAGATCAGCAAGGCCATTGAAAACGCGCAAAAGCGCGTGGAGACCCGCCACTTCGAAATCCGCAAGCAGGTTTTGGAGTACGACGATGTCATGAACAAGCAGCGGGAAGTGATCTACGCGCAGCGGCGGGCAGTGCTCCTGGATGAGAACATCTCGGAGCAGATCAGTGCCATGCTGGGCGCGGTCTTTGAGCGCNTGGTGGAGCGCTATGCCGACGAGAAGCTGAACCGGGAAGACTGGGATTTGGAGGCCATCAGCCGGCAGTACGCCGAGCTGGTGGGTCAGCCCTGTCCCTTAAGCCCCCAGAAGCTGAGCGCCCTGGAGCCTAAGGCCATGGTAGAAGCCCTCTCCACCCGGGCCCGGGAGGCCTATGCCCGGAAGATGGCCAACTACGGTCCCGAACTGCAGCGCCACATTGAGAAGCTGGTCCTGCTGCAGATTACAGATCAGAAGTGGATGGCCCATCTGAGCAACATGGATGATCTGCGGGAGGGGATCGGGCTGAGGGCCTACGCCCAGCGGGATCCCCTGGTGGAATACCGCCTGGAAGCCTACCAGATGTTCCAGGAGATGGTCCACGCCATCCAGGAAGACTGCATCAGCATGCTCTTTAAGGTGCGTCTGGTCGGTGCGGAAAAGGCCCAGCCCAAAGACAGGCTGGCCAGCGCCCAGACCAACCGCGGAGAAGAAGTGGAACGCAAGCCCCGCCGCGTGGGGGAAAAGGTGGGCCGCAATGACCCCTGTCCCTGCGGGAGCGGGAAGAAATACAAGAAATGCTGTGGGAGGTAGATTATGCAGGAACTGTTGACAAGCTTAGGTAGAAGGATAGAAGAAATGCGGGGCTATCTTTGACATAGCAGGTAAGCAAGCCCGCCTGCAGGAGCTGGAGGCGTCCCTGCTGCAGCCGGGCTTTTGGGATAACCAGGAATTGGCGCAGAAGACCACTAGGGAAATCAGCGAGCTGAAGCGAATCATCAAGCGGTGGCAGGGCGTGCATGCCCTGTATGAAGATGTCGTGGTGCTGGTGGAACTGGTGGACGAAGGGGAAGATGAGGACCTTGCAGGCGAGCTCGAGGCGGGCCTTTCCCGTCTGCAGCGGGAAGTGGACCAGCTGGAGTTGGAGTCCCTGCTCAGCGGGGAATACGATGCCAGCAACGCCATTTTGACCATCCATCCCGGNGCCGGCGGCACCGAATCCCAGGATTGGGCCGCCATGCTCTGGCGGATGTATACCCGCTGGGCCGAAGATCGGGGTTACAGCGTGGAAATCCTGGACTACCAGGCNGGGGACGAGGCGGGCATCAAGGATGTTACCCTGCTCATTAGGGGCCTGTACGCCTACGGCTATTTGAAAAGCGAAAAGGGGGTCCACCGCCTGGTGCGCATTTCCCCCTTTGATTCCTCCGGCCGCCGCCACACCTCCTTTTCTTCCGTGGAGGTGCTGCCGGAGATCGAAGATGATCTGACTGTGGAGATTAACCCCGATGATCTGCGCATCGACACCTACCGCTCCAGTGGTGCCGGGGGTCAGCATGTGAACAAGACCGATTCCGCGGTGCGCATCACCCACCTGCCCACGGGCATCGTGGTGCAGTGCCAGTCCGAGCGCTCGCAGCACGCCAACCGGGAATCGGCCATGAAGATCCTCCGGGCCAGGCTCATGGAGCGGCAGCTGGCGGAGCAGAGGGCCAAGCTGGAAAGCATCAAAGGCGAGCAGCAGGAAATCGCCTGGGGCAGTCAGATCCGTTCCTATGTCTTCTGCCCCTACACCATGGTGAAGGATCACCGCACCAACGTGGAAGTGGGCAACGTGGAAGCGGTCATGGACGGTCATCTAGATCCGTTCATTGAGGCTTATTTGAAGATGAAGCGCTGAGCGAAGGCCTTTTTCGCAGAGGAGAAAAAGGCCTTTTTAAGGAGCGGAGTGTATGAAGCGTGCATGGGCGGTTGTCCCTTTGTTCATTGTCCTGGTTTTGCTCTTCCTGCCCAAACTGTTCCTTGTGCCCAGCGTGACCAGGGAGCTGGAGGCGGAGCTGGCGGCGGGCCTGCACACTGAGGCGCTGGAGCTTGAAATCAAGGCCCCCTGGGGCTGGGAGCTGCTTTTGGGGCGCATCCCCAGCCTAACCTTGGCTGCCAGGGATGCTTCCCTGGAAGGAGTGGCCGTCGCCCAGGTGGCTGTGGAGGGTGAGGAGATCCTCTTCCAGCCCTGGACCCTGTTCCGCCAGCGGGAACTGGTGATCACCCGCATTTCCAAGCTGACAGGTTCGCTTACGATCACTGAGGATGCCCTCAACGAGATGTTCTGGCGGGAAGTGGATCCCTCCCGCCGCCTGTGGCTGGAAGTTCTCCCGGAAGGCCTGGCGGTGGTGGGAACGGTGGGCCTGTGGAACATGGACTTGAGCATCCGCGTCCTCGGCGACGTGCTGGTGGAAAGCGGCTCGGTCCTGGGGTTCGAGGTGAAAGAGGTGGCCGTGCAGGAGGCCAGCCTTCCCCCGCAGCTCTTGGAGGTGCTCGCGGGCAGCTTTGGCTTCACGCTGGATCTGGGGGAGTTCCCCCTGCCTGTGGAAGTGCGGGCCGTGGAGCTTTTGGACCATGAGATCAAGATCCAAATCGGAGGACAGCAATGAAAAAGGTTTTGTGGATCATCATCCTGGTGGCGGCCCTGGCGGCCCTGGGCACCGCAGCCCAGCGCTGGCTGGTGGAATGGCCCAACCGCACCGTGGAACTCGTCTATGATCTTTACGGCCTCCAGCAGCTCAGTGCCGAGTCGGGGGTGCCCCTGGACCAGCTGTTCGCCGACCTGAAAGCGGCTGGCGTGGAAACCATTGCCGTCCAGCCGGAAAGCCTGGGCGAGCGCATGCTGGCCGGCGGAGAGGTACCGCCGGAGGTCTTGGGGGAGCTTCCCCAGGATCTGGTGGAGCTGGGGCCCTTTTTGACCCTGCCCCTGGCCTTTGACGCCCAGCAGTTCCAGCTGGTGCGGGACGCGGGTCTCAAAGCCTCCCCCAAGCTGAATACGGTTCCGTGGGAAGTGGAGCCCCTGTGGCGGGATGCCCAGCCGGAGCTTCTGATCCTCAGCGGGCAGGGCACCATGGACCTGGACGAGCTGCAGGGCTCAGAAGCGGTCTTGGCCTTAGTGGAATTCGCCGTGCCCCGTGTGGAAGCTGAGCCGGACCGGGTGGTGCGGCTGCACGGCATCAGCGCCCGGGAGATGCGGGTGCTCTCCGACGAGCGCATCCTCAATCGCTATGTGAGGGCCGTGCGGGAGAGGAATATCCGGGTGCTGTATGTGCGCCCCTTTATGGAAGAGGATGGAGGCTGGCAGCGTTCGCTCCAGCTCCTTGCGGCCCTGGGCCAGCGCCTCCAGGCCGCGGGGTTTGAACTGGGTACTGCCCAGCCCTTTGCCGCTTGGCGGCCGTCTCTGCTCTTGACGGCGCTGGCTGCGGCGGGAATCTGGGCCGGCGCTGTGCTCTACGGTCAACTCCTCCTGCCCGGTCTGAGGGGCTTGGTTTTGGGCGGCGGAGTCTTGGCTTACCTGGCCAGCTTGGTGCTGCTGTTCCGCGAGCCCCTCCTGGCCAAGCAGGGCTTAGCCCTGGTTGCTGCGGTTGTCTTTCCCTGCCTGGCCCTGGAGTGCCAGTGGGGGAAGGGGCATCTGGCCCGGGCCCACAGCGTGCTTATGGTTTCCCTCTTGGGCGCTTTATTCGTGGTGGGCACCTTGAGCGGGACGGAGTTTTTGGTGAAGATGGAGGAGTTCCGGGGCGTGAAGCTCATGCATGTGCTGCCCATCGCCCTGGTGGCTTTTACGGTGGTGCGTCCCGTGGGGGAGTTCCTGCGCCGGGAAGTCCCGGTGCGCTGGCTGGTGGCCGCGGGGTTCGTGGGCCTTTTGGGGATAGTCTATGTACTGCGCACCGGCAACTTCGGCCTGCCGGTGCTGGAAGTGGAGGTACGGGCCCGGGAAGCCCTGGAAAACCTGCTGCGGGTGAGGCCCCGTACCAAGGAGCTGTTTTTGGGCCATCCCGCCCTCTATCTGGCCCTGCGTGCCCCCGGTTCCCAGCGGTCATGGCTGCTGCCCCTGGCAGTGATCGGGCAGCTCTCCTTGGTCAACACCTTTACCCATACGCATACCTTCTTAGGTGTGAGCCTCTTGCGCACCCTGTACGGGTGGATCTTCGGCCTGCTTGTGGGCTGGCTGCTCTGGCGTCTCTACCACTGGGGGAAGGGGTGGCTGCGCCGTGATTCTGGTTTCGGGGTACTACGGGTTCGATAACCTGGGCGACGAGGCCATCCTGGCCGCGCTCTGCCAGGACCTGGCCGCCCTGGGCGTCAGCCGGCGGGAGATCGCGGTTCCTTCGGGAAACCCCGCCAAAACCGCGGCCCTGCACGGGGTGACCGCCCTGGGGCGTTTCGATCTCCCGGGGATCTGGCGGGCTTTGTCTTCTGCCCGCTGCCTGATCAGCGGAGGGGGTTCTCTGCTGCAGGATGTGACCAGCAGACGCAGCATCCCCTATTACCTCTCCCTGGTGGAGCTGGCCCTACTGCTCCGGGTGCCTGTGGTCATGTACGCCCAGGGTTTGGGGCCCATAGGCAGCGGCTTCTTCAGAGCCTGGACCGCCCGGGCCTATCGGCGGGCCGCGGCCTGCTCGGTGCGGGATGGGGNGAGTTTAGCGTTCTTAGCGGAACTGGGCGTCCCCCGGGAAAGGATCGTCCTGGCCGCGGATCCGGTGTTTGCCCGGGAGCCTGCAGCAAGCGGCGGTGGCACGGGAAAACTTCTGCTGAATCTGCGGCCCTACCCGGCCTGGGCCCAAGAACAGGAGCTCTGGGTGGAGATNCTAGGGCGCTGGCTGGGGGAAGGGTACAGGGTGGAGTTTGTGCCCCTGGGGCCGGGGGATGCAGAACTGGGGGCCCTTCTTCAGTCCAGGCTGCCTGGGCTCCAGCTGCGTGCCCAGGTGGAGCTCCAAGAGGTGGACGCCGTTTTCCAGGGGGCGCAGCTCTGCATTGCCATGCGCCTCCACGGGGTGATTTTCAGCGCCCTCAACGGCTGCCTGCCCCTGGGCATCAACTACGATCCCAAGGTGGCAGCCATCTGCGCCCAGCTGCGGGTGCCCCATGTGGAGGTGGGCGGTTTGCGGCAGCTGCCGGAGCTTGTGGATCTGGTGCTCGCGGAGTACGAGGAACGCCGCGCAGAATGCCGCCTGGCCTTAGGGGAGCTGCGCAGGCGGGCGGAGCACAACCGCAGACTTTTAGCCCAGGTTTTGAGGTGAGAATGTGGGCAGGAAGATGATCCTGGGGGTGGGCTTTGATCCCGTGTCCATGGGCCAAGCCCTCCACCGGTTGGAAGAGTTCATCCCTTCTGGTAAACCGCACCTGGTGGTCACCGCCAATCCGGAGATGGTGATGTTGGCACGGCGCGATCCCCTGCTCGCCGAGATCCTTCAGCGGGCGGATCTAGTGGTGGCGGATGGCATCGGTGTGGTTTGGGCCGGCGGCGTTTTGGGGCAGGAGGTGCCTGAACGCATACCCGGCATTGAGCTGGCCGAGGCCCTGCTGGCCAGGGCTGCCCAGCGGGGCTGGGGCGTCTTTCTCCTGGGCGCCCAGCCNGGGGTGGCGGAGCAGGCCGCGGCGGCCCTTACGGCCCGCTGGCCGGAACTGCGCATCGTTGGGACGCAGCACGGCTTCTTTCAGGGCCCAGAGGAAGAGGAGGTCCTGGCCAGCCTGAAGGAACTGCGCCCCCATATCCTCCTGGCTGCCCTGGGTGTGCCCCGTCAGGAAAAATGGCTCGCGGCCCACTTGGGCCAGCTGAAGATACCGGTGGCTGTGGGGGTGGGGGGCAGCTTCAATGTCTGGGCCGGAGTGGATCAAAGGGCCCCGGCCTGGCTGCGGAANTTGAATTTGGAGTGGCTCTACCGCCTGGTGAAGCAGCCCTGGCGGATCAAGCGCATGGCGGTTTTACCCTTGTTTGTGCTGGCTGTCTGGCAGGAGCGACTAACAAAGGGGAGGTAGGGGAATGGCGCGCAGGATTGTGCTGGGCTATGGCGGAGTGCTGGTGGGGGTGGCCATTACCGCCCTGGGGGTCAGTTTCTTTTTGATTCCGGCCAAGATTGCCGCGGGAGGGGTGAGCGGCTTGGCCACGGTCATCTACCACCTGACCGGTTTCCCGGCGGGCGTGATCATGCTGCTTTTGAACCTGCCCCTCTTTATCTTGAGCTGGCGGGTGCTGGGCTCCATCTTCGGGGCGCGCACGCTGTTTGGCACCGTGGCCCTGTCATTGTTTGTGGACCTATTCAACCGCTGGGCAGCGCCCATTACCGAGGATCTGCTCCTGGCGGCCATCTACGGCGGGGTGCTTTCCGGTATTGGTCTGGGCATCGCCTTCCGCAGCGGCGGTTCCACCGGGGGTACGGATATGGCTGCGCAGCTCCTGGCCCGGTTCTTCCCCACCAGTGTGGGGCAGGCCCTCCTTCTGGTGGACGGCGCGGTGATCGTCCTGGCTGGCGCGGTGTTCGGTTTGGAGCTGGCCATGTACGCCCTGATTGCCGTGTTCATCAGCACCAAGGCCATTGANCTGGTGCAGGAGGGGCAGAGCTACGCCAAGGCCTGCCTGATCATCTCGGATCATCCCGAGCCCATTGGCCAGGCCATCATGGAGCAGCTGGAGCGGGGTGTCACCAGCCTGGAGGGGCAGGGCATGTACACCCGGCACGGGAAGGATGTCCTTTTGGTCATCGTTTCCAGGATGGAAATTGCTGCCATCAAGAGGATCGTCGCATCCTTGGACCCCAAAGCTTTTGTAATTATCCACGACGTGCACGAGGTGTTGGGAGAAGGGTTCAGGCGCCTGCCGGAAGCGGCTGAGCGGCCGTGAGCTGCCTTGCCAAGCCCGTTAGTATTTGATATGATATGATGAATCCGCGGAGCAAAGTCTAGCGGCAAAATCGGGGGAATATAGTTTGCATAGATTTAGAAAGCTGGTGGTAGAGTGAGCCGGAAAACAGCCCTCACCCTGATAACCATTGCTGTCCTGCTTTCCGTGACCCTCTTTTACGGGCCTCACCGGGCCAGTTCCCAGGTGGGGGTGCCGGAGGCAAGAACGGAAAGCCTCAGCACCGTTTTAGAAGTGATTGCTCTGGTGAAGACCAGGCATTATTTCCAGCCGGTGAGCACCTTTGACCTGTTTAAGGGTTACGTGGCTACGGGGACTATCAACGGCATGCTGCGCCATGCTCTGGATGATCCCTACACCCGGCATATGGATGCCTCGTCCTATGAAAACATGATGAACGTAACCACGGGGATATACGGCGGNATCGGTTTGTCCGTGGGCATTGTGGATGACCGGGTGACAGTTATTTCACCCATGAAGGGAACCCCTGGCGAGCGGGCCGGACTGCGGCGGGGGGACAAGATCGTGGCCATCGACGGCCGGGACACCACTTACATGACCCTGGACGAGGCGGTGAGCCTGATGCGGGGACCGGCCGACACCGAGGTGAACCTCACCATCCAGCGTGATGACGAGATCTTCCAGGTGCATATTGTACGGGAACTCATAAATGTAATATCTGTGCCTGAGTACTATATCATCGATGAGGAGTACGGCATCGGTTATATTCAGATCACCAACTTCTCCGAGCGCACCTATGACGAGCTGGTTGAGGCCCTGGCGGAACTGGATGCCCAGGGACAGAGGGCGCTCATCATCGACCTGCGTTTCAACCCCGGCGGCACGCTGGGTTCTGCCCTGCAGGTGGCCGATGAGTTTGTGGGAAATGCTCCCCTACTCTACTTAGAGGACAAAGACGGCCTGCGCCTGCCCTACATGGGCCGGCGGGAAGGCACCAGGGAGCCCATGCCCATGGTGGTCTTGATCAACGAAGCCAGTGCCAGCGCTTCGGAAATCGTGTCGGGCGCCCTACGGGATAACGGCCTGGCTGTATTGGTGGGCACCACCACCTTCGGCAAAGGATTGGTTCAGTCCCTCTATCCCCTCAGGGACGGCAGCGCCCTCAGCGTTACGGAGCAGGGCTACCTCACCTCAGGTGGNCATGACATCCACGGTGTGGGCATCGAGCCGGATATTGTGGTGGAGGTGACCTTGGAAGAGGAGCAGGCCATCTACGACGGCGAGGCGGAATACGATCCACAGCTGGAGAAGGGTCTGGAGGTCTTACGCTCACAGCTGTAGATGGACGCACCCCGGAAACTTCTCCGGGGTGTTCCTTTCCCGGCTGGAGTTCAGGAGGAGATTTAGATGAAGCAGATCTGGGACCTGGCGGTCATCACCTGGCAGACTTTTGCCCTCATGTTTAGCGACCTGCGCTACATCCTCATTTTGGTCTTGGTGTTCAGCATTGTCTACCGCCAGTACGCAAAAATCCGCGACTACGAACAGGGGTTCTTCGGGCTGAAGAGAATTGATCCCTTGCGGGAGACTGCAGCCGCGGCCATTTACGGTTTGGGCGGCGGTTTACTTGCCACAGTGCTCTTCATTGCCCTGGGGGTTTCCCTGAGCAACGCCGGGGCTGCCTATCTATGGCTGGCCGCGCTTTTGCTCATGCTCTTCCATCCCCGCTTCCTGTGCTTTGCCTACGCCGGCAGCGTGGTGAGTATCGCCCATCTGCTCACAGGCTATCCCCAGGTGCACATCCCCACCCTCATGGCGCTGGTGGCTATTTTGCACCTGGTGGAAGCGGCCCTTATCTTCGTGGACGGGCATCATGGGCCCTCGCCCATGTTCTTCAAGCACAAGAGCGGTAAGGTGGTGGGCGGGTTCGCCCTGCGCAAGTTCTGGCCTATGCCCACCATCGCCCTGGTGGGGCTGGCGGTGGCCGGCTCTGGTGTGGAGTGGCAGACTGTGGCCATGCCCGATTGGTGGCCTATCTTTCGGGCGGGTCTTGAGGCGCCGGAAGGTCATGTGCTCATGTACATGCTCTTTCCCCTGGTGGTGGCCTTGGGGTACAGCGATTTCGTCCAGACGGAGCTGCCCAAAACCAAGGCCAGGCGCAGTGCCGGCATGCTCTTCCTCTACAGCCTGGTGCTCCTGGGCTTGGCCCTGGCGGCCAATGCCTACCCGGCGCTGGCCATTCTCCCTGTGATCTTCGCTCCCCTCGGCCATGAGCTGGTGATTTTGTGGGGGCGCTGGCGGGAGCAGCGCCGCGAGCCAGTCTTCCACGGGGAAGAGGGCGTGATGGTGCTCTCCGTTTACCCCGGTTCGCCCGCGGAGCAGATGGGGCTCCAGGCGGGGGATGTGATCAAAAGCGTGAACGGAATTGCCGTGGAGAACCTGTCCCAGCTGGTGACCGAGATTTCACCCTGGGCAGTTGATCCCGTGTTTGTGGTGGAGAACCAGTTCCGCCAGCCCCGGCGGCGGGAAATCCTCTTTCGGGGGAAGGTGCCGCCCTTGGGGATCATTCCTGCACCCCATCCCCAGCAGGGGTCCTATGTGCGGCTGCGGGAGGGATTTTTCCAGAGCCTCTGGAAAAGGTGGAGAGCGAAGGGCAGGTGAGGCCGTGCAGCTGCAGCTGGATACCAAGAAAACATGCATCATGGCTCTTTTGGCCCTGTTTGCCTTCAGTTCCCTGGGGTTCGCCGTGTTCGGCCTGATCATGGGCCCGGACCACAGGATCGGCTTGGAACGACGGTCCGAAGTGGAAGTGGAGATCCGGCGGCCCCAGGTTCCCGACCTGGAGGAGTTTGTCCAGGTTTGGCACGGGGCCGGCTACGACCTTTTCAAACGGGAGCAGAACTGCCAGCTCCAGCCTGCGGGCCAGGCGGCCGAGCCTTGGGCCTGGATCCAGTGCCGGGAACAGTGGGTGCTGGTGCCCCGGGAGCCGGGGCTGGATCTGACNGGATTTCTGTTTCAGCTCTGCAGTGCCTTTTTGGAGGAGGGCTGGGCGCTGCAGCTGGAAGCCGCGGAGTATGGTTATACTTTGGGGTTCTGGAGCCATGTGCAGGGAAGTTCCCAGCGGGTTTTGGCCCTGGAGTGGCAGCTGGAAGAGCTCAATCCCCGCAACTACCGGGAGCATGCCGCCGGTTTGGTTCCGGTTCTGGGTGAATATTTCGATCCCCTGGGCTTTGCCCGGCGCACTCCCCAGGCTCCGGTTCTGGCCATCATCATCGATGATTGGGGGCATCATTCCCCAGCCGCGGAACCGCTCATCGCCTTTCCCCTGCCCCTCACGGTGGCGGTCCTACCCCAGCTGGACCTCACGGTGGACCTGGCCCTGGAGGCCCAAGCCGCGGGGCACGAGGTGATTCTGCACCAGCCCATGGAGGCTCTGGATACCAGCCTGCCCCTGGGGCCCGGGGGCATCTACCGGGAAATGGAACCCGGGGAGGTGGATGCGGTGCTCAGGGACAACCTGGCCCGCCTGCCCATGGCCGTGGGGGTGAGCAACCACATGGGTTCGCTGGTCACGGAAGACCCACAGGCCATGGAGAGCATACTAAGGACAGTGGGTGAACAGGGCCTGTTCTTTGTGGACAGCCGCACCAGCAGCCGCAGTGTGGTGGCGCAAACAGCTGGAGAACTTGGGGTTCCCTATGGGGTCAACGACCTGTTTATCGATAACGAAAACGATCCGGAGCAGATCAAAGGGCAGCTGCGGGCAGGGCTCAGCTTGGCCCAGCGGCGGGGTTACGCCGTGGTGATCGGCCATGTGCGCCCCGCCACCGCCCAGGCGCTGTGGGAGATGGTCCCTGAGCTGCTCAGTTCAGGGGTTGAGCTGGTGCCCATCTCCCGGGTGCTGTTCAGCTCCGGTGGATATAACGGGCTTGAGCTTCAGCAATAATCCGCTTGGCCTCGTCTTTATCCAGCCAGTCGCCTACCTTGGTCTTCTTTTTCTCCAGGTCTTTATACACCTGGAAGAAATGGGTGATCTCCTTGAGCAGGTGCGGCGGGACGTCGTCCAAGCCCTTCACCCAGTTCCACTGGGGATCGCTCACGGGCACGCAGAGGATCTTCTGATCCGGGCCCTTTTCGTCCCACATTTCAAAGGCCCCCACCGGCTCTACCCGGATCAGGCAGCCGGGGAAGGTGGCTTCGCCCACGATGACCAGGGCATCCAGGGCATCGCCGTCTTCAGCCAGCGTCTCGGGGATAAACCCGTAATCAGCCGGGTAGTGCACCGAGGAGAACAGCATGCGGTCCAGGTAGAAGCGCTTCTGTTCCTTGTCGTACTCATATTTGTTGCGGCTGCCTCTGGGAATTTCCACCATGACAACTAAGCTCATGGATCTGCCTCCTCTTTCGTTCGGTTCTTAGATATAATTAGCCGCGAAAAGCGGATTACCTACTTTATGGTGAGTAAAGGAGAAAACCATGGGAACTGCCTTTCAAGTAGTGGCTCCCTTTGAACCAGCGGGGGACCAGCCTAAAGCGATAGAACAGCTGGCCAGCGGGCTGCGCCGGGGTATGCAGCACCAGACGCTTCTGGGTGTGACCGGTTCCGGGAAGACCTATACCATGGCTAAGGTGATTGAGGCGGTGCAGAAGCCCACCATTGTCATCGCGCACAATAAAACGCTGGCGGCCCAGCTGTGCAGCGAGTTTAGGGAGTTCTTCCCCCACAACGCAGTCCACTACTTCGTGAGCTACTACGACTACTACCAGCCGGAGGCCTATGTGCCCACCAGCGACACCTATATCGAAAAAGATGCCTCCATCAACGAGGAAATTGACCGGCTGCGCCACGCCGCCACCAGCGCCCTTTTCGAGCGCCGGGATGTGGTGATCGTGGCCAGCGTGTCCTGCATTTACGGTTTAGGTTCCCCCGAGGACTATGTGGGCATGACATTTTCCTTGAAGAACGGGGAGTTCCGGGATCGGGACCACATTCTCCGCCGCCTGGTGGGGATTCAATATGAGCGCAATGATGTGGGCTTCCGCCGGGGCACCTTCCGGGTGCGGGGGGATGTGATCGAGATCATCCCCGTGGGCAGCGAGAATGTGATCCGCATCGAGATGTTCGGCGACGAGATCGAGCGGATCATGGAGCTGGATCCCATTACCGGGGAGCTGATCCAGGCCCATGCTGAGCTCACCATCTACCCGGCCTCCCACTTCATCACCCCGGAGGAAAAGCTCAAGCGGGCCATCCCGGTGATCGAGGCGGAGCTGGAAGAGCGCCTCAAGGAGCTGCGCAGCCAGGGTAAGCTCCTGGAAGCCCAGCGCCTGGAGCAGCGCACGCGCTTTGATCTGGAAATGCTGGCGGAGCTGGGTTACTGCAGCGGGATCGAAAACTACTCCGCTCCCTTAAGCGGGCGCCGGCCCGGGGAAACTCCAGCGACGCTTCTCGACTATTTCCCCAAAGACTACCTCATGATCATCGATGAATCCCATGTGACCATACCCCAGATCCGGGCTATGTACCACGGGGACCGCTCCCGCAAGGAGACCCTGGTGGAATACGGTTTCCGCCTGCCGTCCGCCCTGGACAACAGGCCCTTGACCTTTGAGGAGTTTGAGGCCCATATGAACCAGGTGATCTACGTGTCCGCCACCCCGGGACCCTATGAGCTCAAGCACTCCCAGCAGGTGGTGGAGCAGGTGATCCGCCCAACCGGGCTGGTTGATCCGGAGGTTGTGGTCAAGCCGGTGCAGGGCCAGATCGACGATCTCATCGACGAGATCGAGCAGGTGGTGAGCAGGGACGAACGGGTGCTGATTACCACCCTCACCAAGCGCATGGCGGAGGACCTCACCCAGTACCTTACGGAGGTGGGGCTGAAGGTGCGCTACCTCCACTCGGATATCGATACCCTGGAGCGCATTGAAATCCTCCGGGAGCTGCGCCAGGGGGTGTTCCACGTGCTGGTGGGGATCAACCTCCTGCGGGAGGGGCTGGATCTGCCGGAAGTATCCCTGGTGGCCATTTTAGATGCCGACCAGGAGGGCTTTTTGCGCTCGCCCACTTCCCTGATCCAGACCATCGGCCGGGCGGCCCGCAACGTGAACGGAAAGGTGATCATGTACGCGGACCGCATCACCGAGGCCATGCGCTATGCCATCGACGAGACCAACCGCCGCCGCCGTCTGCAGATGGAATACAACGAGCGCATGGGCATCACCCCCAGTACCATCCGCAAGGGCATTTCCGACATCGCTCAGCATCTCGCGGAAGAAAAGGTGGCGGAGGAGAAGCAGAAATACAAGGCGCGGCTCAAGGGCAGCCTGCAGGATGTCATCGCCCTCATCCAAGAGCTGGAAGAAGAGATGTACCGGGCGGCCCAGGAGCTCGATTTTGAACGAGCTGCCGAGCTGCGGGATGAAATCAAGGAGATCAGAACGGAAGTGGGGTTGTCAGTTTGACCGATAGGCTTGTCATCAAGGGTGCCCGCCAGCACAACTTGAAAAATATAGATGTGGAAATACCCCGGAACAAGCTGGTGGTGATCACCGGCTTGTCTGGATCCGGGAAGTCTTCCCTGGCCTTTGATACCATTTACGCGGAAGGGCAGAGGCGCTATGTGGAGTCCCTCTCTGCCTACGCCCGCCAGTTCCTGGGGCAGATGAACAAGCCCGACGTGGACTTTATCGAGGGCCTTTCCCCCGCAGTGTCCATTGACCAGAAGACCGCCAGCCGCAATCCCCGTTCCACCGTGGGGACGGTGACCGAGGTCTATGACTACCTGCGCCTGCTCTATGCGCGGATCGGCAGGCCCCACTGTCCCAGCTGCGGCCAGCCCATCACCCAGCAGACGGTGGAGCAGATCGTGGACCAGATCTTGGCCCTTCCCGAAGGGACCCGCATCCAGGTTTTGGCCCCGGTGGTGCGGGGACGCAAGGGCGAGCACAAGCGGGTGGTGGAGCAGATCGCCAAGGAAGGCTTCATCCGCATCCGGGTCGACGGTGAACTGCGGGAGGTCAGCGCTGAGCTGAACCTGGACAAGAACAAAAAGCACAGTATCGAGATCGTGGTGGACCGCATCGTGGTCCGCCCCGATGTGCAGGGCCGGATCAGCGACTCAGTGCAGACCGCCCTGAAGTTCGGCGAAGGCATCGTCTTTGTGGATGTGATCGGCGGGGAGGAGCTCATGTTCAGTGAGAAGTTTGCCTGCATCGACTGCGGCATTTCCATGGAGGAGCTCACCCCCCGTATGTTCTCGTTCAACAGCCCCTACGGGGCCTGCCCCAGCTGCGAAGGGCTCGGATCTAAACAGGAGATCGATCCGGAGTTGATCCTGGATCTGGACCTGTCCATCGCAGAAGGGGGGCTCATCCCCTGGCGCGCCACCAAAAGCCGCTGGCTGTGGGCCATTGTGGACCGGGTGTGCGAGCTGCACGGAATTGACCAGGAGGTTCCCCTCAAAAAGCTCAGCCAGGACCAGCTGAATGTGCTCCTCTACGGGCTCGGCGACGAGCTGATCACCTTCCCCTACACCAACATGGCGGGGCGGGAGAGGATCTACGAGGCTCCCTTTGAGGGTCTCATCCCCAGCCTCGAGCGGCGCTACCGGGAGGCATCCTCCGAGTGGGTAAAGCAGGATGTGGAGCAGTACATGAGCGTGAGCACCTGCACCGCCTGCGGCGGCAAGCGGCTGCGCCCCGAGGTTCTAGGGGTGACTGTGGGCGGGAAGAACATCATCGAGGTGACGGAGCTGACCATCTCCGAAGCGCTGGAGTTCTTGACCGAGGTGCGCCTCACAGAGAGGGAGCAGCTCATCGCCAGGCAGGTGCTGAAGGAGATCAAAGAGCGCCTTAGTTTCCTGGTGAACGTGGGCCTGGATTACCTGACCCTAAGCCGCGCTTCGGCCACCCTCTCCGGCGGTGAATCCCAGCGCATCCGCCTGGCCACGCAGATCGGCTCCGGCCTCACGGGCGTGCTCTATGTTTTGGATGAGCCCAGCATCGGGCTGCATCAGCGGGATAATCAGCGGCTGTTGGATGCCCTCAGGGAGCTGCGGGATCTGGGCAACACCCTCATTGTGGTGGAACACGACCGGGAGACCATGGAGGCTGCGGACTGGATCATCGACATGGGCCCAGGNGCGGGCACCCATGGCGGGGAAGTGGTCGCGGCCGGCACCTGGGAGCAGATCTGCGCTGAACCCCGCTCTATCACAGGTCAGTATCTCAAGGGAGAGCGGCGCATCCCCCTGCCTAGAAAGCGCCGCCGGCCCAACGGCAAGTTCATCACCATCCGCGGCGCCCGGGAGCACAACCTGAAGAACATCGATGTGCAGATACCCCTGGGCCTGTTTGTGGCCGTGACCGGGGTTTCCGGTTCGGGCAAGAGCACTTTGGTCAACGAAATCCTCTACAAGCGGCTCAGCCAGGAGCTGCACAGATCCAAGGCCAAACCCGGCGCCCACGAGGCCATTGANGGCCTGGAGTTCATCGACAAGGTGATCGAGATCGACCAGTCGCCCATCGGCCGCACGCCCCGTTCCAACCCGGCAACCTACACGGGGGCCTTTGACGGCATCCGGGAGCTTTTTGCCATGACCGCGGAGGCCAAAATCCGGGGGTACAAGCCCGGCCGGTTCAGCTTCAACGTGAAGGGCGGGCGCTGCGAGGCCTGCAAGGGGGACGGCATCCTGAAGATCGAGATGCATTTCCTGCCCGATGTCTATGTGCCCTGCGAAGTGTGCAAGGGCAAGCGCTACGGCCGGGAGACGCTGGAAGTGAAGTACAAGGGGAAATCCATCGCCGACGTTTTGGACATGCAGGTGGAAGAGGCGGTGGAGTTCTTCAAGAACGTGCCCAAGATCCACCGGCGCCTGCAGACCCTCTACGATGTGGGCCTGGGCTACATCAAGCTCGGCCAGCCCGCGACCACCCTCTCCGGGGGCGAAGCCCAGCGGGTGAAGCTGGCCACAGAACTCTCCCGGCGCAGCAACGGCCGGACCGTGTACCTGCTGGACGAACCCACCACCGGGCTGCACTTCGAGGATATCCGCAAGCTCCTGGCGGTGCTGCAGCGGCTGGTGGATGCGGGGGATACGGTGGTGGTCATCGAGCACAACCTCGATGTGATCAAGACGGCGGATTATATCATCGACCTGGGTCCCGAAGGAGGGCAGCGGGGCGGCACCGTTGTCGCCCAGGGCACCCCCGAGGAAGTGGCGCAGGTGGAGGGATCTTATACAGGGCAGTTTCTGCGCAGGATCTTAGCTGAGGAAAGCTGAAAGGGGGCATTCCCATGGATCTCCAGGAGAAGCTCAGTATGCTGCCCACCGCGCCCGGCGTCTACCTCATGAAGAATGAGGCCGGGGAAGTGATCTATGTGGGCAAGGCGGTGAGCCTGCGCAGCCGCGTGCGCTCCTATTTCCAGAAATCCGCCGCCCATCCCCTGAAGGTCCAGGTGATGGTGGAGCACATCCACGATTTTGAATACATCGTGACCGACTCGGAAGTGGAAGCCCTCATTTTGGAAAACCACCTGATCAAGGAATACGCACCCCGCTATAACGTGCGTTTGAAGGACGACAAGACCTATCCTTACATCAAGGTGACAGTGCAGGAGGACTTTCCCCGGGTGCTCATGGTGCGCAGGCGCCTGGATGACGGTGCCCGCTATTTCGGCCCCTACACCGATGTGTCGGCGGTGAAAAAGACCCTGTCTTTTCTGCGCACCTTGTTCCCCGTGCGCACCTGCAGCAAGAAGATTGTGGAGGGCCAGCAGGATCGGCCCTGTTTGAACTACCACATCGGCCGCTGCCTCGGGCCCTGTGCAGGTCTGGTGAGCGGGGAAAAGTACCGGGAGATGATCGAGGAAGTGATCATGTTCCTGGAGGGGCGCATCGACCGGCTCCTTCCCGAGCTCACGGAGAAGATGCAGCAGGCCGCAGCCAAGCTGGAGTTTGAAAAGGCGGCCCGCTTCCGCAACCAGATCCGGGGGCTGCAGGCCCTGGCGGAGCGCCAGAAGATGGTGGCCCAGCACCACGAGGATCAGGACTATGTGGGCTATGCCCGCTGGGGGGAGCTCGCCTGCGTGCAGGTGTTCTTCGTGCGCGGCGGCAAATTGGTGGGCCGGGATCACTTCCTGCTCGACTGCTCCAGTGAAGAGGATGCCCAAGAGATCCTCCGCTCGTTCCTGCAGCAGTACTACCAGGAGGCGTCCTTCATTCCCCGGGAAGTGCTCATCCCCGTGGAACTGCAGGAGCCTGCGGTACTGGAGAACTGGTTGGGCCGCCTGCGGGGCGGCCGGGTGTACCTGCGCACCCCCAGGCGGGGGGCCAAGCGGCAGCTGCTGGATTTGGTCATGAAAAATGCCCAGCTGGTGCTGGATGAGACGAAAAGCCGCCAGTCTGTCAAAGAAAAGGCGGTGGAAAGGGCCCTGCAGGAACTCCAGGAAGTGGCGGACCTGCCTGAACCCCCTGAGCGGATCGAGGCCTTTGACATCTCCAACCTCCAGGGGACAAACATCGTCGCCTCTTTGGTGGTTTGGGAAAATGGTGACTTCAAGAGTTCCGATTATCGCCGCTTTAGAATCCGCGGCGTGGCCGGGGCCCCCGATGACTACGCCTCCATGCGGGAGGCGGTGGGCCGCAGGTTCCGCAGGGGTCTGCAGGAGAAGGAGGAAGAAGGGGGAGAGGGCAAGTTCTCGCTCTTCCCTGACCTGGTGCTCATCGACGGGGGCAAGGGCCAGCTCAGCGCTGCCCTGGAGGTCCGGGATGAGCTGGGTTTGATCATGCCCTTCATCGCCCTGGCGGAAAAGCGGGAAGAGATTTACCTGGAGGGCAGGTCAGAGCCGGTGGTACTGCCCCTGGATTCTCCTGGGCTGCTCCTGCTCAGGAGGATCCGGGATGAAGCCCACCGCTTTGCCCTCACCTACCACCGCAACCTCCGGGGCAGGGCCACCCGCAGTTCGATCCTTGATGAGATCCCCGGGATTGGCCCCAAGCGCAAGAAGGATCTGCTCCGGCACTTTGGCACGGTGAAACGGATCCGGGAAGCCAGCCTGGAAGAACTACAGCAGGTGCCAGGTATCAGTGCCAAGCTGGCCGCGGAAATCTACCAGTACATGCACAAGGGGGCGTTG